>ERZ724503.534-NODE-534-length-16427-cov-3.526142_pt1 | contig 16427 bp, 11 predicted proteins | sample MGYA00376036_ERZ724503 | MGnify/ENA primary metagenome ERZ724503 (study PRJEB28724, sample SAMN07190885) | wastewater metagenome | isolation source: influent of sewage treatment plant in Hong Hong | place: Hong Kong | collected 2016-03-17 ...
GCCGCTTCTCACCATTAGTTATCCCGATGGCGTCATCCCTGATTTTCGCACCGTCTCTGAGCTGTTGAATGTTTCCACTATGAAGGATCCGCAACTGCGGTCATCATCTGTGAGAGGGGGTGATTATCCGGGCAGTGGATATTTTGACAATAATTCCACCCAAATGGCTTGTGCCCGTCTTGTTCTGGCGCAGGCTTTCTATGACTGGCTGAAAGCAACAGGTAGTGGTGTAGATATCGCCTCCGTTTTGGAGATGCTGGAAAGTCCCATGAGTCCTGGTGTGCCCAGTGATTGCCCCCATTTGCATGCTTATAGAGTCGATGAAAAGGGAACGGTGCGGTTGCGAGTGCTCAGAAACAGTGCGGAGCGCTATGCAGTTATCGCCGACCGGCAGTTATTTGCTGTCACCGGTAGTGCTCTGCAAAGCTCACGTGGTTTTATGTACGACCTTTTGATTAATGATTGCGTCAATCGGCCGGGCCGCCTGCGTGGGGGGATACATGCCGGTGAACCGTTGCCCGCCTCTATTCTCTCCTCCTTTGAGGAGCTGATGCAAATTGAGTTTACAGGGCAAACCCAGTCTGGTGCCTCTTCTACTCCTCTTGATAGACCCGAGGAATTGCCGGAGCCAGGAGGCCTTTGCCGCCGAGCCGATGCTTTCCACTGGAGCGGCAACTGCGGCGGCTGGGGGTATGCGACTTTTAAGGCTCAGCATTGCCAGACTTCGCCGCCGCCGGAGCTTGCACTGGAGCAATATAGCTATACTTGTGCTTCCAGCCGCAACTTGAGCCGGTCTTCCAGAGATGTTCCTGCCATAGCCGCAGAGGTATCTCTGCGAATCTGCCGAATCGGTATGTAGAAAGCGAGCTGTTTTGAGGCAGACTGTTTGATTTGCCTCGCGCCTGAGTCTTGATGTGAGTGCTTGACTGGGGTGGCTTGCCGTCATTATTTAGGCAGGCTTACCTTCCCTGTACCTTTGCAGATGGGGCAGGTGCCTTTGTTAATGGGGCGGCCGTTAACGTATTCAATCACTTCGCCCATGTGGTCGTTGCTCCAGTATTCCGAACCGCCTTTGCCTGCCGGATCTAGATAGGGGTAGACCATCCAGACCAGGCGGTCAGGTTTGCCTGGTACGTTCATTTTTCTCCAGCCCGGCATGCTCGGCTTCAAGCAGTTGCCCGGGCAAATTCCTACCATGTAGGTTCTGAGAGTCTGGGCCAGACGCTGTGCTTTGTTGCGCACCGAGATGAGCTTGCCCTTGTCTGCGGCGAGAGTGTACTCTTTCAGGGCTTTGTCATACTGCTTGAGGCTGTAATAGCAATAGCCAACCATTATGCGCGCTTCGCCGTCGTCGGCTTCGGTGGCAGCCGCGTTTTGAAAGTGCTTCAAGGCCTCCTGAAACTTCTGGGTCTGGTAGAGTTTCGAGCCTGAAGCAAATTCATCCTGGCGCTTCTTTTGATCGGCTGCATCCTCGGCTGCGGCAGTGCCTGTACAGGGAAGCAGCAGTAAGAGTGCTGCAGTGATGGCCGGTAACAGGCCCATTCTATTCTCTACGTTTTTATGCATGTTCTGGTTGCCTAATCTATCGAATGATGCGGAGCCGCCCTACTTTTTGAAGATGAAGTGATAACCGTCAAAATAGTAGTTAAGGAATTTACCGGTGGCTTTGCCGGAACCGGGTGAATCTTTAGCAGCAGGTTTGATCAGCGGCACCTTCAGAGTCTTCTTGTCTTTAGAGAGTTCAAACTCGGTACCGTCTTCGTATTCGGCGAAGTCGAAGGATATTTCACTGAGCAGCAGTTTACCCGCTTGAAAGAAGGTATGTTTTTTCAGGGCACCACCAGTGATGGTATAGGCTTTGATGGTTCTGCCGTGAATGAGACCGGAGCCGATGAAAAGATCTCTTGTGACATAGACGGTTTTGCCGTCTTTAGTCGTGAAGGTATCGAGGGCTTCGATGGTGCTGCCGGGGTCTCCTTCACTGCCGGTTCCGGAAGGATTCAATACCAGGCATTTGATCTGCTTGTTGCCGGCATTATAGGCGATGAAGGAATAGAAGACGTGCATGGTGCCGCCGGTAAGAGTGTCCCAGGAATAGCAGCGTACTTTCTTATCGTCCGATGTAAAGACCGATAGACCGCTTTCGGCCGCTTTCTTCAAAGGGAGGGTCATAGCTTCCCGCTTTACGGCGGTGGCTTTCAGGTATTTGAGCAGATCGCTATTAGCGCCTTCGAGTTTCTCGAAATCGTCGCCGGAGTTTTGTAATTTGGAAATCTTCTCCAGCCGGGCGACAATTTCCTTATCAACGGTGGCACCGTCCAAGGCCCGGGCCGCTGTTCCACATATTGTCAGAGACAGCAGGGGCGGCAGAAGCAACAGGTCAAGCAGCCTGGAGCGTGCCGGTTGCGATTTTTTTCTTGTTCTTTTGTAGGTGCGCGGTGCCATGGCAAAGCGCAGAGCCAGAAAAAGTCGGCTGCGCGGTTCTGAGACGGTTCCGGCAAGGTTCTTGCTGAATGTATTTGCAGCTCTTTCGGGAAGGCTCGGGTGGACAGCTTCCGGGGAAGCTCCATTTGATATTGGCATCTCAATACTGACCTTTGCTGAAAAAATTTCTGACCTTTACTTCTGAGCCCCGTGGTTTCCATTTCATGGTGATGAGTCGGCCAGTTTATCTTGTGTCGGTTTACTTGTAAATTCAGGTGAGGAAATCCATGGTGTTAAGTCCGTAGTGTGAAGCTTTTACTTGATTGATATGGTACAGGGCAAGCCTTTTCCCTGGCGGCCGTTTGCCGCAGAGATAGTGACAGCCGTCTTTCCCTGCCAGGTCAACTTGATACCGTCGGGACATTGCGAACCGATGGAAGCGGCTTGCTGCGGCAGTATCTGGAAGCGGCGCGTCTGCGCCTGCTTGCCGGAGCTCCCTGCGCCCTTCACCTTCAGGTTAGTTGGAATAATGACCAGGTACTTGCCTTTATCCTTCCCCTCGACTTCATCTATTACTGCCAGGTTGCTGTCGTCGGGACTCCAGCAGAAGGGTGGGATGAAGGTGTGCACCGTGGTTGCCTCTTTACCGTAAGCGGGTCCGGAAGGAGGATAAACTGTGCGGTTGTTTATCTGGATGTATTCACTGTGGGGCCATTCGCTGAAGTGAATCATTTGCCCGACATGAGCTACCGCCGAGCGATCATTGCACCAGATGAAGTTGTAACCCAGGTAGTGTTCTATCTCTTTGCCTTTCAAATCTGTTATTGAAAGGTAGTCCAGTGATGGATTCATGTGCAGCCTGATGCCCAGGCGGTTGTTGTCTACAAAGTAGAGTTCCATGATGCCGGTGTGGGGACCGGCCGAGTCTTTAGGATCAAATTGGGAGAGTTGCTTGCCCTGGGCATTATTGATCGTGACCTTACCCCTTGAGTTAGTGGCAATGTGCTTCCGATCCGGTGAGAAGGCAAACTGCTGAGTGGCTGGGGCGGCTTTTGCCAGACAGAAACCTAGAGCCGTTATGGTGAGAATCAGTTGTATGAATTTAGCCAAGGTGGTTTTCGGAAAGATTATGGGTGACGGGCAAACCTCAGTTTACAACCCCTGACACGGTAGGTCATGACCGCTGGTATGTACTTGTCACAGAGTTTGCCATAAATTCATATTGTCAAGCGCTGACTGGCTTTGAGTGCCTGGTCCCCTTACTAGCAACAATTAAGCGCCAATATTCCCCTGAGGTGCCGTATATGTCCAGAATGGAAATGGCAGAAGAGTCGCAGAAGAGCTCTTCCGTCTCTCGCCTAGCTTCCGACAACTTGGATTTACAGGTTTCGAACGTCAACCACTTGAAAGATAGTTCGAATGCCAAGTCTTTGCTCGATAAGCAGTTCGGCATACCTGAGATAGCCGGCTTGGACCAGTTGGAATCCAAAGCCCCGATGAAGCTTGCCGGCAGCCAGATCGGCTCTCTAAACCGCCTGGACTCTTCAGTGGGTTCTTCTGATGCGACCGGCAAACTCGACTTTGGCGATAACAGTATTTTTAAATCGGTGTTTTCTTCTTCCGGTGACAATTCAATTTTGCTGGCTCAAAATGTTCGCCTATTTGAAGGGCTTTCACCGGCAGTGCAAAAGCATTATGATGCCATCCGTAATGGAGTATCCGATGCATTCAATGAGCCGTTTGCAAATAGAACAAAAGGATTGAACGGACTGGAAATTGTGAAGGACCTGACAGTTGGTGGGTATCTGGGCAAAAATACCAACGAGCCGCCGATGTTTGACGATGCCTACAGTGCCAAGGTAACCAGACCTTACGAGCAGCGGTTGATGAAAGATCTGCAAGCCGACCAGGGTCCGATCAGCCATAAGACGCTGGTTGAACGAGCCATGTATATTTGCAATAACGACAAATATCTCACCACGCTCACCCTGGCTAACTTCACCAAGAATATTGCCTCTGTAGAACGAGGCCAGGCACCGGTGACCGACAGACCGCGTCCGGACATGGGCTACCCCTTCGACACTTTCTCCAAGCAACAGTCGGATAACGTCTTCAATAGACTGGAAAGATTCGATCAGAATTCTCCCGACAAAATGTCTAAGACCGATGTGGCGGGAACTCTCTATCATTTCTACGGTGGAATTCTCGCATCCTCTGCCGGTCTTGGTGGCGGGGTTCACCTGGAAAACGGAGTGTTCGGCTGGAATAGAGATCCACGCAAGCGTGAAGCCGGTAGTCTGGGAGCTTCCGTAGGTGATCGAGTATTCGGTGAAGGGCAGCAGTTTAACGATGCCTTTAAGAACCTGCTCAGATAGTCTGTGCGCTTCCAGAATTCTTCTAGTCGACAGGCCTTTGTGACTTGACGCAGGCAGGAGGCACAAAAGATCTAGGAAAAACCCTGGTTGACAAGGGGTGGCAAATTCGGGTATTCATAAGGTTCGAGCAGTTGCTCGTGATTCAGCAGTTTTACCAGGAATACCGATAAGATGCCTAGAAAACAAATGGGCAGGGGCTCCGCGCGTGAAGCGGCGCCTCTAGCCGAGTTAGCTAAATCGCCCAAAATTGTTGAGGGTGAGAAAACCGTTTCCTTGATAGCAGAATCGTCCATGTCTGAGCCGCCGTCGCCATCGCAAGAGCCGCCGTCGCTATCGCTGGAGCCGCAGTCGCTATCGCCGGAGCCGCCGTCGAGCCAATGCTGTCCGGCCCTGGCGGAAGTGGCACAAGCGAGCGAGCCAGGCGGGCAGGCAGAAGGGCAAGTGGAGGTAAGAGATTCGCAGTCTCCTGCACTACCGGCAAAGAAGTTTCTCAACTACGAACTACTATTTGAAATCCAGAAGGACTCGATAAGCACCACCTATGCCGCCAGGAATATAGATCTGGAAGGCTTTCTAGCCTTGCGAATTTTCAATGAGCGCATCAGTGATAGCGGTCAGATCAAGGAGATTCAGAAAGCAGCGGGTCAAGCGCGAGACTTCACTCACGCCAATCATGTGACGGTTTACGAGAACGGCATCAGTGATGAGGGCACACCTTATGTGGTATCAGACTGGCTCAAGGGCGAGTCGCTTGCTGATCTTATAAAACGGCGCAAGAGACTGGACGTGGCATATTTTCTTTCGGTCTTTGTTCAGATCTGCGATGTGCTTGCGGACGCTCATTCTCGCAATCTGATGCACGGCAACCTCAATCCGGAGAAGATTGTTTTTGCAGGCGAAGAGTTAGATGACGAAGCTCTTAAAGTCTATGATTTCGGCATGCCTGTCGATGCCGTTCAGAACGCGTTTTATATGAGCCCCGAGCAATGCCTTGATCGCTCACATGTAGATGCTCGTTCGGATATTTACTCTCTTGGTTGCATCATGTATGAAGCCCTGGTCGGTCGCCCGCCACAGGCAGGCAATCTCGCCGTTGATGTGCTTTATGAAATGGCCGGTCAGTACAGTCCCGAGTCTCCCGAACATTGTGCCCTCAAGCTTCTCGACTGCGTGGTCAAACGCTGCCTCCATAAGAAACCGGCTAAGCGCTTTGGCAGCGTCAATGAGCTGAAGAGGGCGCTCAATATTATTATTGAATGTTTTGATGCCGCCAAGATAGAGAAGGTTAAGAGACTGCCGCGCAAAGCGGAGAAACTTCTGCTTTTTCGTTTCCTTGATCGCTTTGATCGCAAAATCACGGCGGCTTTAACTGCCTACTTGCTGCTGGGGCTCTTCGCCGTTAAGTATATTGGTGAAATACAGTTGCAGAAGCTGATTGATGAGGCTCAGATAGCTCGTTTTGTAGATTGGCCCCTGGCTCAGTCAAACTATAAAGAGGCAATCAAGCAAGCCGAATTGATTGGAAAGCCTCCCGGTCTGCTTGCCGATTTGCACTGGGAACTGGCCGATTCTTACCGGGTGCAAGCCCTGGACAGTGGAATGGGCGTTAAGCGTGATAAGTTGGCTGAAGACGCCATTCATGAGTATGAAAAAGCTTTTGAGTATTTCAATCATGGACCTCACATGCGCTCCTATGCCCTCGGGCTTCTCGACAATATGAGTCAGCTTTATTTGCACATGCCTGACAAAGAGTTAAGAAGCGCAGATGCGCAGAAGACTATGGCACAACTGCGAGACCTGATGAAAGCGAAGAAGTATCAGGCCTGCGCCAGCCTGGCTGGAGAGACCGCCAACAGATTCAATGATGCCAATCTTGATGACGCAATGTTGAAGGAGTTAGCGGCAGAGGCAAATCTTAAGTTGGGGCTTAGCCTGCCGCCGGCTAAAGCGAAGAGTTTTCTGGCCCGGTCTCTCTGGTACTACGCCTTAGGGGCGAGCGATGACTCGGAAGATAACCCGGCACTGAAGCCGCTCAATGAAAAGCTTGCCCGGCTGCATCTTTTGTGGCCCAATGCCAAAACCTATCTACGGCTGGGTTGCGAAGAGCTACTGGCTGGAGACCTGGAGGCTGCCGCCGGCTACTTAAAGTTCGTACCCGCCACGGAATCCACCTCGCAAACTCCCGTAACGCAACTCTCTTATTTGGTGGATTCAGCCCTTACTCTCAGGCGGGAGTCGTCTGTGGTGATGGGCGATCCGAACAAGAAGAAAGCTATTCCTCTGCTCGAGCGGCAACTAGCCATTCTGGAGCAAGCCAACGGTAAGCACGGACCTAAATTGCAAGGAATCCTGGCGCAACTGGCAGCTTGTTATGTTTCGGTCGGTGATGATGCCAGCGCCATGAAAACTTACAAGCGATACTTTGAAATTGTCGATAAAGATGGAGATTACTGGTCTGACCAGGTGGTGACTGTGGCCTATTGTGACTTATTGACCAGAAACCACCGTGCTAAGGAAGTACCAGCCTTTCTGCGATCACGGCAGCTCACTCCGGAGACGAGTAGTAAAGTTCCCAGTTCGCCGCTGTATATTTTAATGATAGAAGCCATGGCCAGACAAAACATGAAGGAGACAGCGGCGGAACATCTGCGGGTCTGGTTCAAGGCCCCGGAGTACCCTGTTTGGGATGCCGAGATAGTTGCTCAGCAACACTCTCAGCAGCCGTACACTTTTGAAGGTCATTATTATGTCTTGCCGCCGGTTTCCGCCCCTCCTGCACAGAAGCCGGAGGTCGAAGATGCCTTTGGGAACTATCCGGTGATGACGGAAGTTTCAGGCAGCAAGAAACTTCTGCAAGCTTGTGCCGAGCCAACCGGTCTTAAGTCGAAAGCACCAAATTCATTTTCCGGCTTTTAATCCGCCTTGCATTGCTGATGCTTCCCTCTTTTAGTGGGGCGGCATCGGTAAGTATACAGGCGGTGCACCGGCAAACTTTAGCTTGGCGGCGATGGCTTCGTCAGCTACGCCATAGGGCTTAAGATAGACATAGTAACTGTCTTTGCGTTCGATCAGATCCTTCTTTGGTATTTTACTGCCGCTCACGAGCATGTCGTTGGTGATGCGCACGTGCATGTAATAGGGAATCAATTGGGTATAGCCTGCCACCGTGGGTTTTATCTTGTATCTAAATAGTTGTTCGCCCTTAATTTGCATTACATCAGGCCCGAGAGGATCTATGGCTTCTGCTGCCGTTTCCAGCCAGTTGTTGGACAGTTGCACAAAGACTCTGACAGCGGGCTTGAGTACAAACATGGGCTTATCGCCCCTGGAATTGCGCAAGAAAACTTCCAACTCATAAGAGTCGTTCCCCAGCATTTTAATTGCCTTCACTCCTGCCTTCAAATCACTCATGGCCAGGTCTTCCATGGCCTGCTGTTCTTCCTGCCTGGCAGTGGCGAGGCTTTGCTGGTAGCCGGCCAGGGCCAGATTGATAATGTAGATAAGAGAGAGCACCGGTATCAATACCACTACAAAGCGCCCCACATAGCGATCGATGCCCAGACCCAGGCTTACTTTTTCGGTTTCTACCTGCTTGGAAGAGATGGCAAAAATATTCTCCAGCCTCTCTCTGCTTGCGTTCAGTTCGGCGGCAGACTGCTGGTCGCTCATTGTTGCCCGGCCTTTCTTCATGCTCAGCACGCGGTCGGCATGGGCGGCAATGTCATTGTTGTGGGTGACCAGAATCATGGTCAAATTGTGAGCCTGTTTTATCTCAATGAGCAGATTGAGAATCTCCGCTTCCGTCTCTTCATCGAGGTCGGCGGTAGGTTCATCGGCAAGCAGTAGTTTTGGTGCGTTGATGAGAGCCCGGGCTATGGCCACACGTCTTTGCTCTCCACCTGATAGCTCACCCGGGTAGGAGTCGATGCGCTCATTCAGACCTACTTGAATAAGCAGGGCCCTGGCTCTGGCATAGGCCGCCTTCTCACTGAGCAGACCGGAAACCAGCGCCGGTAGTGCCACGTTATCTATGGCCCTGAGAGAAGGCATGAGGCTGGCAAACTGAAAGACGTAGCCGATTTCTTTATTGCGCAGGTCGGCGCGCTTGCTTTCGCTCTCTTCCCAGAGATTCTTATCGCCCAGTTTGATATCGCCGCTACTTGGCCGGCAGATGCCGCCGAGCATGGCCAGCAAGGTAGATTTTCCGGAGCCGGAGCGGCCCACGATAGCCAGGAAGGTTCCACTGGCGATTGTGAAATTCACTTCTTGCACTGCATCGGTCTTGGTCAGTGTGGCGGTTTTACCGCCGGCACCGCTTCTGCCGGTGTTTTCACTGGCGTAAGATTTGGAGAGTTGTGAGACCTGTACTTCCATGGTCTAGCCGCCCTCGCTCTGGATGAGGCTGTAAGCTTCTTCGCGGCTCACTTTCCAGGCCGGCACAAGGGCCCCTAGTAGCCCGCAAAGTATGGTCAGACCCATGCAAAGTAAAGCTATTTGGGCAATTTCTGCGGCACTAAACCAGTAAAATTCTATTTGCAAGGTTTCCAGATAGTAAATTAGAGATCTTTGAAAGACCATTATCAGCGCGCCACCGAGGACGATACCACCAATGGCTCCCAGCCCTGTGGTCAGACAAGCCTCCGCTAAAAACATGCCGATTATGTTCGAGCGCCTTGAACCGATGGCGGAAAGTAGCCCTATTTCTCTCTTGCGTTCGGAAATAATGGCGGAGAAAAGCAAGCTCAGCACAATTGATGCTCCAAGCAAGAGCATGAGAGCCAGTCCCAGTAGCCCGAGCAGCAGGGCGGAAGTGGTTTGTCTGGTGGAAGTCACTATGTTGGTACCCATAACCACTTTCACATCATTGAGTTGCGAGACGGCAAATCTGACCTGCTCGGGCGTGGTGCCGGTTGATAGCTTTACCAGTATGGCCGAACATCTTTTCGGGTCGAAGTTGGCAATGGCCTGCTTGCCTTCCACGGTGCCCTCTGCCAGATATTGAGCGGTTTCATAGCTGGCAAAGAGATTATCGTCGAGAGGGCCCACGCCGCTTATGCCAAGTTTGCCGTATATTTTTGCGGCCCTGCCGCAGGGCTCCAGTTCTTCCCCCGCTGTTTCCTCGCGCCTGGAACCGCTTATCAGGTCACCTTTGCGCAGTGGTCTGTCCGGCTTATCCTTGAGCCAGGGCAAAATGGTAAAGTCGCTCTCCGGAGCAAAGGCTATCAGGTTTGCCTTGTGCTCCGGCATGTGCACCATCATTGGTATCTGATAGATAGTTTGCGTGGCTACCTTTTCCACACCCGGTATGGTCTTGATTTTCTCCGCCAGAGTGGTGTCGAGAGTGGCCTCCGTGGGCTGCACCGTCAGTAGTGCGCTGGTGATATTTACCAGCGCCTGGGCAGGCACCACAATTAGATCCGCTCCCATTTTGGCAAAGCTTCTCTCCATGGAAGCCTGCACGCCGCGTCCGACGATGGTGGATGCAAAGACGGACCCTGTCACCATGGCTACTGCTGCGATCAAGAGCATGGTGCGGGTTGGTTTGCGCAGCAAATTCTGGCAGGCCAATTTGAGAAAGAGTCTCTTTGCTTTGCTTCCGGCGCGAGTGTTCATTAGAGCGTAGTGCAGCGACTGTTCTTCATATGCTCGGTCTTGGTGGGAATAATGACGCAGTCGTGGTGCCCGCCGAAGTTAGGCAGGAAGCCCAGGGGGCGCAGGGAGTCATCCTGAGTAAAGACGAAGGCGCCGCTTTCTTGTCTCTGGAAGCCGCTGAATATCTGGAAGACAAACTTGCCGTCATAGGAGACTGCCATAGTCTGGCAATCGACGCCGATATTTTTGAATTTCTTGATTATCTTCCAGGTCTTGGTGTCAACCACGCAGCAGCCGCTCTTGGCCGGTTTCTCGTGCATCACCGAGACAAACATTTTGCTGCCGTCCATAGAGAAACAAAGGTGAAAGGGGCTGGGGAACTCGCCCACCCATTCGGGATCTTTCACGAAGGTGACACGCTTCCAGTTGCGCGGGTCTGGGCTCGATGTGTCGTATACCGCCATGTTGTTTTGTTCTATGTTATTCATCATGGTGAAGAATTTGCCGTCCGGAGAGAAGCCGGCTTCGTGACCGACGCACTTGATGTCGGCGAATTCTATTTCCCAGGTATTGGGATTAGTATGCAATTTGGTTACTTTCAGGTTGTCCGGCGAGCCCTCGGGGTTGTGCAGACAGGCCACTGGCTCCCAGGTCTCTCTGTCGACGATGACGGCGCATGAGAGCATGCGAATAATAAGCGCCGAATATTTATTGCCCGGATGATGCACCACGGCATCCAGCCCGGTCAGCCCTTTCTTGCCCGCCCCTGGAATACCGTCGGAAGAGACTAGATTCTCAGCCATGGGCGCCATTTCCCAGTCTATTTTATTGCCCCTGGTGCCCTGATAATCGTACTTGCCGGTTTCCGGCGCTTTGTTCAGCTCTACGATGCGCAGTTTGCCGCCTTTGCGCCAGTTGTCTTTGAGGTTGCCGTCGGCCTCTTTGCCTATCCAGTCGGCTCTAAAGGCTTTGAGCACAGAAGTTTTGCCATCGCCGCTCACTCTATCGAAAAAGGCGCAGATGTCTTTTTGCCCATCGGCGGCGGCAAAACCTTTGGCGTCGGGAAAAATTGTGATGTGCACTCCGAGCCCGATGCCGGTGGTTTTGGCGATGTCTTCTTTCAATTCCATTTTGGTGCCGTCGAATTCGACCCGGTAAATGTGATTACCCTGCCCCCATGTATCGAGCAAGCCGCGCTCTTCGATTTCGGTGGGAATGCTGTACATGGTGACGTTTTTGCCGCCCTGGGTGGAATTGACGAATTCAAAACCTTTGCGGGGATTGCTGGATGGATAGGCTGACAGATGGTGCGAGATGGGGCAGGAGTCGCCATAATTCCAGTAGCTGATGGAAGCCAGGGTGATGCCCTGCTTGAAGTCTACGACGTGGGTGCCGCCACCCAGCTTCTGGGGCGTAAGATAGAGGTAGTCGCCCAGCTCTTCACTGGATTGCTTGTACTTGGATGCGTCTTCCACCTCTATTTTGTGACCGAGCACTTCCGGCATTCTTACTTTGCCGACCATGGCGAAGATATTGCCGGCGGCAAAACCGGCAATACCTGTGGCTCCTGCATAGAGTAGCTCTCTGCGGGTGATGCCGCCATTGAAGATTTCATGCATAAACTGACGCAGATTGAAACCGGTCTTTTGTACTTTGTCGGGAGTGTATTCGGCCAGCCACTCGTACAAAGTATTTTCGGAGATGTCATGCTTCAAGCAAATCTCGTAAATGTTGGTTGCCGATTCCGCTTCCTTGAGAATGTACTGAATTTGCTCTTTCGTAAAATGCTTTTCGTTCATCTGAGCGCCATCTCTTTTTGTCGGTGGGGTCGGTTGGTGTCGGTAGGGTCGGTTGGTGTCGGTAGGGTCGGTTGGTGACTGCGAGCTTTTGCCCTGTCAATTTAATCGCCTAAGGATACCTTAATGGAAGGGCTCGGCCTACAGCGGCCGGTAGGCTGCCGCCTCGGCGTTGGTTGCCGCTGCTGTTTTGCTTTGCTTTGTGTTGCCTTGCCTTGCCTTGCCTTGCCGGCGTGGCAGTTATTTAAGTTGCAGTTATTTAGGTCGCAGTTAATGCTGTCGCGGTTATTTAAGTTGCAGCTATTTATGTCGCAGTTACTGATGGTTCAGTCATTTGTGCGGCAAATATCTGGGTGGTCAATCACAAGCCGTCATCGCTTGAGACCGCTTCAAGCTCTGCTTCCGTCAGATACTTGCGGCGGCATTCGTTGAGGTACTGCTGGGCGCAGACCACTGCGTAATAGCGGTGCACCCAGGCATCAAACTGGGGGTCGGCATACCTGACGCTATCGAGACCTCCCAATAGTTCCGTATGGGCTTCCCGGGCTGCCTGCTCTTCCGGACTGAGAGCCATATTGAAGCGCTGGTGTGCGTACTCTTCTCGGTCGCGGCTCGCAGGTGGCAGGTCGCCTGAAAACATCACCTGTTTGTAGAAGAACTCCACTTCCAGGCGCGGTAGCAGTGACTCCGCTTTTCCCAGAAGCTCCAGGTCGAAAGCTTTGTTTACCGATTCCATGGGCTCCAGATTTACAAGCAGGGTTGTGGCGCCGACATACTTGGCACTGTTGACAAAGCCGGCGGCCGGGCTCACCGTTCCTGATGTACCCACTGCAATAAACAGGTCGCAGTTTCTCAGGGCTTGCCGTACCAACCACTCTGCTTTTGCCGGTATGGCTTCATCGAAGAGCACCACATCGGGTCTCAGCACGCTCTTGCATTCCGGGCAGCGCGGCGCCCCCTTGAAAAACAGTTCTCTGTCTTCAAAGACTGCAAGATCGCAAGTATCGTTTGTGCACCTGCTGTGCAGTATCGACCCATGCATTGTGATTGCGTCATGGCTGCCGGCTCGCTCATGTAAGCCATCGACATTTTGAGTGATGAGGGTAAATGACCTGTCTTCCCAGGAGTTTAGTTTGCGACCCCAGTCGGAAAGGGCCAGGTGTCCCGGATTTGGTTCGGCTTTAAGGCAATGCTCGCGCAGGGTGCTCCAGAATTTCCAGGCACCGTCAGGGTCTTTTACAAAAGCCCTGGGAGAGGTAAAGCGAGCCGTTTCAGGGTCGGACCAGAGCCCTCCCTGACCTCTGTAGGTTGGCAAGCCCGAGGCCGTTGATACTCCTGCTCCGGTCAGGACAACCACTCTTTTGTAGAGTCTGGTGAAGCAGTTCATACTGATTTCAGTCTCCTTGCGGCGGTAATTAGATTGTAGACTATGACTGGCCGTAATATTCCCGGTTTCGCCCCGCTGCATTTTCTGGTTTGAAACAGTAGTCGGGAAGAAAGGGAAGACCACTAATGCCTGATCCGGCTCCCTGGCCGGTTGGCTGCGGTGTCGGTGCCGTGGTACTGGGAATTTATTCGGAATTTAGAACGAATACATGCGTCGCACGCATAGCACTACGTCTTCTGCATCGATGACGCGAGCTTCGCAGAAATCTTCGCCATCTTCGGGAAGGCTGGCGCTGTAGATTTCTACGCGGTTGACGACGCTTGTGTCGAAGTTTTCGGGCAATTCCAGTTTGGTTTCGCAAAATTCTATGGCGTCGGCACCCTTAAAGGTTTGATAGTGATACATCCACGCTCTCCATTTTTAACGGAGTAGCCATTTTAGCAAGCTAAACCGCCGTGGTCTTCATTGGGCTTCTTGCATTGCTATTGGAGTGGCAGTGCAACACCGATGTTGATGCCGGGTGAATATGTCTGGCCCGGCGCTTGCTTTTGAACATTGCTCGCAGTTCGCCCCAGTCTAATACCAGGGTGCCGCCGGTGGACTCGTGCTGTTTCTCCCAGTCCATAAGTAACTCCAGGCAGGCGTGGTCGACGTAATCAAGGTCTTCCATGCAAACATGCAATTCAGTGTTGGCAGGAACCGAATTGAGAGCATCGGCCAGAACCGGCAAGCTCAAAAAGGTTGCTGCTCCGCGCAACTGCAAGAAGGATTTGCCTTCCTGGCGATCGATGGTGACGTGCAATCTTGTCATAGTGTAGACGAGCTTTATAACGGATAGCGCTATACCGACAGCTACCCCGACCAGTAAGTCGGTGCTGACAATGGCGATTGTGGTGAGGGCATAGACGCCTACCAGGCGCGGCCCGAAATTCCAGAGTTTGCGGATGGCTTTGATGTCGATCAGCTTGAAGCCCGTGAACAAAAGTAGTGCAGCCAGGGTTGCCACAGGCACCAGCCTGAGAACGCCGGGCATGGCCGCCACCGCCAGCAAAAGCCAGAGCCCTTGCATGATAGCGGAGCGATTTGTGGTGGCGCCGCTCATGACGTTGACACTGCTGCGCGCTATAACACCCGTCATCGGCAAGGCGCCTAATAGACCGCAGATGGTGTTGCCGATGCCCTGGGCAATAAGCTCTTTGTCGTATTGAGTGCGCGGACCGAAGTGCAACTTGTCGACTGCTGCCGCGCTCAGGAGAGTTTCTGCGCTGGCTATGATGGCCAGTGCTACGGAAAATCGTGCCAGGGACCAGGGATCCATTTTTGAGACGGCTGCCAAATCTATGAATTGAATTCCGGCGAAGATATTTTCAGGCAGGGGAATGGTCGCAAGCGGCAAGTGCAAAATGCTTGTTATGGCCGTGGCCGCTACAACGGCTACCAGTGCACCGGGAATTGCGGCCAATCTGCCTTTCACTAATTTCGTCCACAAGATCAGGACAACAATAGTGAGAATCCCTATGGAGACCGACTGCATTGCTGCAGTTTTGGGGTTTAAAATGTTGTCGAACAAGTCAGGCAGATGCCTGATGTTGCTCAGCGCGTGTGCTTTGGGATGCAGAGCGCCAATAATGTGGAGTTGGCTTAGCATAAGCGTGATGCCGATGCCGGACATCATTCCATTTATAACAGCCGGTGATACCGCTCGAAAGATCTGAGCGACGCGTGCCAGGCCCATGAAGAGCTGCAATAAGCCCGCGCATACAATAATTATTGCCAGACCTGCAAGACCGTGAGTGGCTACAATTTCGCAGGCGAGAACGGTGAGACCGGCGGCGGGTCCACTGACTTGCAGGGGACTGCCGGTGATGAAGCCAATAAGACAGCCACCGATAATGCCGGTGAGAATTCCTTTTTCGACGGGCACCCCCGACGCTAATGCAATACCCATGCAGAGCGGCAAGGCCATTAGAAAGACAACAAGCGAAGCGAGAAAATCTTTCGTGAATGATTCTCTGGTCGTCACGTGTGGGTTCCATCGAAACATGGTGGACCTCCCATAGTGGTGGCGGATTATAGATTGATGCCGGGTTACCTGATAGGGGACACTCTGCAAAGTTGCCGCGACAACTCAGCCGCTTGCGCGGATTGTTGATGGTTTTGCCCGATTATCTATGTAGATATTGCTGCGAGCATAACCCTGACCATAGCTGCCAGCCAAATTGATTGGTTGCATGGTCGACTATCTGGATATTCATGAAGCATACCGTAGAAACGAATCATTGGCAAGGGAATTTCCACAATGATTTTGGTGTGCTTGGAAAACTTCCGCGCTTACGGTGGTGGGATATAGCAAATCTAATTGCTGCGAATTTAGGGTTCGCTGAAAGCGTTTATTCGATTCCGCCTCGAGCCAAACATAATTGATCTCCAGCCTTCCTCAAATCTTACAGAAGGCGCACTGCAGCTAACCATTCCCGTGCGACCATGACGATACTGATGGCAGGAGGAGTTTTGCTATGATCGGCTACGAGCCTCGAACCAGAGAGATACTGCGGCATTCCGGCGAATTGCTTGAACATTCGAGTCGGCAGGCGAATTATCACATCATGATTTTTCGCCTGGTCTATGTCTTCTGTTTTGGCTTTGCTTTGTTTCTAGTGTTGTCCACGATTAGTTTTAACGCCGGGTATCTAAATTGTCTCCTGTTTTATTGTTTGTTATCTTTGCCTTGGTTAGTGTTTTGGGTTCTCGTTTCAGGGCCGGCAAGCTATTTGAAGTGGGTTGGCATATGTGTGGCTGCGCCGCTTTGCTTGTTAAGCTCAGTACTTATCCTCGGTTGTGAGTGGATAAATG
>ERZ724503.537-NODE-537-length-16378-cov-10.612939_pt1 | contig 16378 bp, 17 predicted proteins | sample MGYA00376036_ERZ724503 | MGnify/ENA primary metagenome ERZ724503 (study PRJEB28724, sample SAMN07190885) | wastewater metagenome | isolation source: influent of sewage treatment plant in Hong Hong | place: Hong Kong | collected 2016-03-17 ...
AGTCTACAAACTTCTCGTCTGCAATGCCGTTCCCATTCCAATCCTTGCCCCAGCGTATCTTAACACCAAGCTCTTCCGCTGCTTTGAACATCGCTTTACCAATGATGTCAAACTTCTTGCTGTCGTTCCAAGGAATAACACCCTTAACAGCAACAGGAACCAAGTCAACGGCATGGCCTGTAATGTGTTTGCTGTCCATTGTCTTGCTTGCACCTTGGGAAACAAGAATGCGTTGCCGTTCGACAGAACGCTTCCCTTCGTTGACAAAGAAGTCTTCTGTGCTGTAAGATAGTGCCAGCTTTACAACGTCTTGAAGACGCTTGTCAACACCTGTCAAAGACTTGATGGAACGCTCAGAAAGAGTAAATTGTTTTGTAGCCATGTTAATGTTCCTTATTAGTTTAATGAATGTGGTTTCTTCCGGCGATGTTTCAGAATATACAAGTGTAGTCACATTACCGGAAATCAGCTTGACGGATCCCAGCAGCTTGTGGCGCACGATGCTGAGGGTTATAGATTGCCCTCACTTACCCAAGTGCCCGGCGTTCCCGCTACAGTGCATGCCCACGATTTAGGCTGCCCCACCGCTGGCGTGGAATTAAACACCCGATCGCCCACGGACCACGTTCCGGCGGATGGCGCATTGCTACCGATCGGAGTACCTTTGCCTGACAACTGGGGATCCCCGTGATTAATGCCATCATAAATCTGCACGCTGTCCACTAGAAACTTGGCTGTTCCAGAAACACCATTAACTAGCAGGCGGAAGCTGATTGTGCTGGTGCTTGATGTTCCGGTAAGAATAAAAGTTCTCCACTGATTTAGCGTGCCAGTGCCACGGTTGTATAGATAAGCTCCGTTTCGAGTTGTATTTGCACCCTGTCCGAGGTAAAGATCAGTGGCATTTTCGATTAGCATTGCTCGAACTACGCAAGTATAAAGCTTGCCCGCCACGCAAGGGGCTGTAAACTCAGCCCCTTGAAAGTTGGTTGAGGTGGTCAGCTCCTTGCTGTTAAAGCCGCTATCAAAAGTGGTAGCGTTGTCAGCAATGGTAACCAAGCTGGCATTTGTTCTGCTGACGTGATTTGTCAGTGACGTGAACAGCAACGGGTTCCGCAGTAGGCCAGCGCGGGTATCTCTAGCAACATCGGTTTGGAAGGCTTGGCCGTTGGCAAAATTGACTGCATCTGCCTGAAATTTCAGCACGGACCTGTCAATATTAACAACTGCATCATTCAGCATTTTTAGACCGCCGTTGGCGTTTCCATAATTTACGCCGGTTACAGAGTTGTCCGAGCCTCCGTCAATATACAGGGAGCCGCTAGCGCAGTTGAAGTTTTCCACGCTAGTATCATTGCAGTTTTTGATATAGCCGCTGGCAGCAGTGTTTAGTACCGTCAACTGCTCAACCCACCCTGTACTTACTTTGAAGTTTCCATAATTTTCGATGCGCCACCCTTCTACCATCTGAGCGCCGGAGCTGCCCGCGATGTTAAAGTTTGTCAAACTTCCAACGCGCCCACCGTTAATGTGGAAACCAAGCGACCAGCTGCCAACGATTTCAATATCATCACTGAAAAGGGTGTTTGCTTCCCCCCCAGCGTAGAATGCCGTCCTTGCGCTGGGTGTTGAAGTTGCTACGCGGTACGAGCGGATGCCTTTCGTTCTCAAGTTGCCGTAGATTTGTCCGTCAAAATTAAATGGCTGCTCTAGTTCATAAGTCCAAATATTCTCAACTACCCCGCCGCGCAGATGCTTGGCTAGTCGCATGGCACCGACATCCGTTGACGCCCCGGATTTAACTGTAAACCGTAGATTACGAATTGCCCAGGCGTAACGGAAGTTTGAAATATCTTTGAATGCAAACTCACCAGCCGAAAGATTGCATACGATATTACTAGCATACCCATCGCCAAAAATCTGGTAGTAATTTGGCCACAGAAGGGGCGAGCTGATAATGTAATTTCCGGCAGGGATATACAAGGCACACAGATTGGTAGCGCAAAAGCTCATTGCAGCTTGAAAGGCCGCAGTGTCATCTGTAGTGCCATCCCCCTTTGCTCCCCAGCTTTTTACGCTGGTTGTATTGTACAAGGCAGTCGCAACGGATTCTTGCAGTGCTGTAGATGATCGCTTGAAACCAACCAACCCCGCTCCGCCATTGGATGCCAATTCTTGTCGGGAAACAACGTGTTCTAGCCAAAAGGTTGTTTGTATATCGGGTTGCTTGTTTACACCTGTCTGAATGGATTTGTACAACTTACCGTTATATTGGACAAAACTCTTGTTGGCCTGATACTCTGTACTCGCATCCCACTCAGTGATACCTTTCTGCAAAACATAGGCCAACCCCTGATCTTGTCGTGCGTCAATGTAGTTGAAATCCGAATTTGTTGGAATATCTCCGCTAGCCCACCCATTGTTAATTAAACTATCGGATGGTGGTGTTTTATCACCAGTATTTGCCCATTGCTTTGACATATCAGGCTTTTGAATGTCTGCCATATTTGTTCCTTATTTGTTTTTCTGTGGTAGCACAGGAATTTTTATAAGAGAAGCTTCTTGTGGGTGTGTAGCTGAGAAGATATGAATAGAATTCAACACTTCACGAATAAACTCGTTATTGGCACGCAATTCTTCTTTCATCTCTTGCATCTCACCTTCCATTCTTTCAGCAAGCATTTGCCACTTCTTCAATTCTGAAATAGCCTCATTTCGTTGCTTATAAGCTTCTTCTAGTTTATCCCGTTCTTTATCGAAATCTTCTCGTAAATCTGTGAGCTGTTTTGTTAAGGCTGTATATGCATCCTGTTTCATCCCTTGCTCAAACATATTCATCTTCAAATTGTTTGCAAGCCAATAGAATATCATAAGAAGAAACAGGGTTGCACCACCATACTTAAACACAGCATCCATATTCTCTGGTGTGAAAAGCGATAGTGCATCCATGGTTTACGTTTTAATGCAAGGAAGAAGAGCTACGTTTCGCGGACGAGTTTCATTTCCACCCGTATTTGTTGTTTGGAAATTGAACGCATTGTCGTAGTCGAGTACAGAGAAACCTGCCGCACTGCCGCCAGAGTTACCGGCATAGCTATGATTGTGGGACTTCAATTCATCAAGCTGACTACTACCAAATACACGTCCACTATCTACACCTTTACCTAGATCAGCACCACGAATAAACTCGCCACGCAAATCTGGAAGGTTAAATGTTGTACTACCATCACCATTGCCGTATAATGTCCCAATAGCTGCAAACAAAGCAGGGAAAGCTGTACGAGAAACAGCTGCTCCGTTACATACCAAATAACCAGCCGGAGCTGTACTCATTGCAAAGTGAAATACGGCACCGCTAGGGACAGCCAAGGCGAGATAACGGGTGTCTGACTGTGTTTTGGTGAAGAACTCATCCAGTACACGATACCACTTGTTGCTTGTATCACCAACAGGATTTACGCCTACGCTATCGGCTACGGCACGATATAGTTCACCGTTACTACCTGTAACCCAGCTTTTGTTTGCAAAATATTCTGTGTCACTACTCCACACAGGAATGCCGTGTTGGTCGATGTGCTGAAGCATCAAATCTTGACGGCTCTCGACAGCGTTTGCACGTTGAAAAGAGGGTTTTGCTACTGTCCAACCTTGTTGAATAACTGTCTGTGTAAGGGTCTGTTTGTCACCACCAGACGCCCATGTATATGCATAACTTGGCTTACTTGTCTCTGCCATTAAATAGCTCCTGAAAGCTTACCAACACCAAACCCAGCAGCACCTGTCGTCCCTGCAAAACCAAAGAACGGTGTTTGTAGCTCTAGGAATTGAAAGCTAACACCGGCAGGTTTTGGGAACAACTTATCTGAATAGGATGGGTTGACAACACTATAATTGAGGAATTGTTTTTCTTGGAATGACAACTCTTTACCAATACCAATAATGCAAGTGTTAGGGTAAAGCTCTGTCAGTTTTGTAGATGTTGTGTTGAAGAGGAAGTTGAAGAATTGAATAATTTCTTCTGGACTAATACCTGAAATGTTCTTCAATATCTTACTGCAAATGAACAAACGATATGTCTCATCATCAATGTAAACGAAATCTGTTGGATTGTCTGCAACATCTTCACTAATCCACTGATAACCGGAGGAAGGGACATTATCATCAGCCCAAGCACCTGCTGTTGGGTCTTCTTCCCAGCCAAAATATACATACAATCCTGTATCAACAAGAATGCGCTCTTGACCTACAATATTACCGATATTGTCAAGATGAACGCCTTTAGCTGTGTCCAAACTTCTAAGCTGCATTAAGTCTTGCATAGCTTTTTGAATGTTAATCTTTTCATTCAACATCAGCTGCACATACTTGTCAAAGACTGGCTTATCTGTTAGGAAATCTGTGTATCGTGTTTTGGCTTCATCGTAGTATTCCACCTTGTTAAATGTGTTTAGAGCCATATTCTCTCCTTACACAACAGTAATGGTGATGAATGTATTTTGTGTGAATGCTTTTTGTGTCAGAGACACAGGAATGTTTGCTGTACCTGTTGGACTTGCACTTGTACCGATGAACATACTATTCACTTGAACGCCAGCAACAGTGTTGACAGGGGTGAATAGGCGAGAATAAACAACATCATCACCAATCTTCAGAGCATCAATATAAGCGACAAGAGCAGCTTTAATATCTGCAACAGCTGTTGGAGGAGCACCTGTGTATGTGGAGATATTCAAATCAATATACACGTTCACATCAGCTGCACGCTGGAAACTAATGTTATGGCTAAAGCCTTGGCTGTCTACGACAGAAACAGATGTATTACCATAAGCCAATACGCCAGCCGGTTTCTTTTGCCAAATCGCATTAGCAATGTCGGAGCTATTGCCGCCATCCACAATACACATAAACGATTTAGCAGGCAGACCATTGCTGTCTGTTGCGTTTGTATCGTTCTCCACCACCTTGACTTCTGCTACGCTGTCGAGAGCTGTCAGGGCAGAGTAGAGGGCTGTTACAGTGCCTGTAGAGCTACGTGCTTTGTTTTGCTTGAAGCGTAGACGTAATTCTTCATCTGTCTCCAAATCATTGCCAACAACAGCTGCAACAGGGTTGTTTACACTTGCCCAACCAATAACAGGGGTATCAATTGTTGTAATGGTGTTTGGGGCTTGTTCTACAATACCAGTTTCTGTACACTCAACAGTGGCTACGCGGAACACGAAAGAAGCTGCCGTGTTTGTCAGTGTGAAGTCACGACGTAACAGGGGGTCATTGGCTTTGACATAGATGGTTGTGCCATCTCGCGTAGCCGTAAAGGCTGCATCTGAAGCAAAAGCAGCTACAATGCCGTTCAACACCTCGTCTTGTGTTGCAGAGCTATCAGATGTGTAAGAACGTACAGTTGGAGAGTCTGTCGTACCAGAAGCTTTGTACGCAACGCTGTACGTTGTAGAATTGCTAATTGTCGGAACAACAATTTTGACAGAACTTGCTGCTGCAAGAGAGAATGTTACAGTTTCTGTGAGAGCAAATCGCTTCCCACTGACACTACTACTCACTTGCTGTGCTGTTGTCAGTGTTGTTGCTGGAGCAATTTCAAACAGGCATTGTGCTGTTGTTGCCTTAGCTGCAAATCGTGTCAATCCAGACAGTGTTACAATATTGTCAAGAGAAACACCAAAGGCTTGTTCAGGGTCAAAAGATTGGTATGTAGAAAGCATTGCTTCCCACAAGTCTGCTTCAGAAGGAGTGACGAGAGCAATTAGGCGTCCTAGAAGAGAAGAGTTGGACGTATCCACCACCTCACCTTCAGGGACAAGCTCTTGGAACAGAGCTACAGCTTGCGCTCGTCTTTCTGCCAGCAGAGTGTCAAGGCGTTTAATGTCAAACCCTTGCTCTGTAATTCCTGCCATATTAGAGTCCTAAGTTAATTGTTATAGGCTCTGTTATTTCACCTGTGTCTGTAATAGCCGTGAATGTAACAGAATATTTTCTATCGCTGCCAATATCAGAAGAGAATGAAGCAATGGATTTAACGAGAGGTTCAGAGAGGATAGCAGACTGGAACAATGTATCAATTGCACTCTTACTACGCTTCCTGCCCATCACTTGACCAATGTAGTCAATACCATAGTCTTGATCTATAAACCATTCAGCTTTGAATGTAGACATAAGAATTGTCAATCGTTGTGCAACACTCTGTCTTGCTTCATCCGTTACCGGAATTACTCCATTCTGAAAAGCAGCATCACCTGTTTCTTTAATCAGTAGAATGTCCATTAATTAGGCCCACTTGTATTACTACCACCAACAGATACACCGCCATGTGTGTGACTGTTCAAACTAATGCCTGCGCCAACCACATTACCAACAGCCGTGATTGTGGAAGATGTGTCGATAGGGGAGTTGATTTGTGCATGAGAAGCATCAACAACAAACTCAGAACATTCCACCTTGAATGTTGTAGGACTTTTTGCTACAATGTCTCCATTGGCTTTCAGATGAATTTCATTCTGACTACCACCGATATTATGCACCAACACTAAATCGTCAGGAGACTGTCCGTGTCTTGTTTTAGCCTGTGTTTGAGGCCATACACCTGCAATGGCTACAGCATCGCTATAATCAAACATGCGGTAGTCTGGCGGTGTGTTGTTACCGTTTTGCTTCCAATTATCCAAGCCACGCATACTCCAAACCAACAGCACTTTACTACCGGCAGGGACAGGGAATGTGATTGCAGACGTTAGCGAAGAGGGAAATTGAAGAGGGACAGAAGTGATGAGTGGACGTTTCTCTGTTGTTTGATTTGCATCCCAATCCATCACATCAATATCTGGGACAACATCCACCATCTGATTTTGAAAGTCGTAGGCAACGACAGTGGCTGGCATTGCTGTGTATTTATTACTCATCCAATGTTCTATTACACTGTTCATTTCACCTCCTCTTTCTTAGTTTTCTTCTTAGCTTTCTTACGTGCATCTTCAGCACGCATCTTAGCAAATTCATCTGTTGTTACAAGGTAGAGATTCATTGTCCAATCGTTACCACGATAGTCACCCTTGAACTCAACTTCTTCTACTTTGTATGTCCCGTCTTTATCTGTGCCTTGAACGACAACAGCCCAACCTGCACGAACATCGGGGTTGAGAAGTGCTGTACATGTCAAACCTTCTTTACGCAGAGGGTCAAGCTTACCACGTTTAATACGTCCAGAGGATGCATATGGGCCTGTAAGAAGCCCTGTCTCGTAAGACAACAAAGGAGCTGTGTTTGTGCTGCTGTCACTTGTAGAAGCAATGTCATTGACGTACAATGTGTCTAGGTCAATACGGTATTCAAGATTATTTGCATCACAAATACGTTGCAACTCTTGCATGGCTGTACCGGCAATTGACTTACCAAATGGCAACGGATAGTTGAGCTTTTCAGAGCGGTAGATACCTTTTGCAAGGGAAGGAATGCTCTTTCTAATCTCTTCAATCACATTCCCTAGAGTACCACCAGCAGCAACATAACTGGAAACATAGGTGTAACCAACTTTATCGTGGAAAGGGATAGCCTCAATTGTCGTAACTCTATCTGTGCCTTGTAGCTTTGTGTCTAGTTCCACCACCTTGCCAGAGAACAATAGTGTCAACCCTGTTTTCAGATAACCCACCTTCAATGAAACAATTGGATAATCTTGTTCAAGAATAGAAAGTGTTTCTTCTGAAAGGTTGGTGATGGTTATGGTGGCTTTGTTTTGTGCTTCTGCGTTGTTTGCATTCTTCTTAACAGAAAAGCTCATTTGCATGTCAGCAATGGCAAAGCCTTTAGCTTTATTTCCATCGCCAATAATAAGCTCGTAGACACGCATGAATTGCCATTGTGTCTTATCTGCTGGCGTGTAATCACCATATGTAACAGGGCTTTCGCTGTTATTTGGGGAAATGTTTTCCATTGTATTTCCCTTTCATTATAGCAAGCTTGTTTTTGTTATGAATGTTAGTGTGTAATTATTCGACAAATCCCATTTCAAATCATCCCATTTACCATTTGAATTATCTGCAATAGGTTCTAGGAAGAAAAACCCTTCCAAACCAGCTGCAATAGGTAGGTCAATTGGGAACGAAGGGACAAGAGCTTGATTGAGAAGGACAGGTTCTCCATCCTCATCTTTAATTGAAATATTCCAGCTCTCGCTAAATGTAGTCCACAGGATTTCAACAGTGAATGTTTTTTGTTCTAATGTTGTTGTGTACGAATAATATACGTCCGAATATAGAGGCAAATCAAGAACAGAAAGTTCTGATGTGTCTATTAATGCTAATGTTGCGTAGGACATATTCCTCCTAAATAGAGGGAACAAGAATGTTCCGTTTCCCTCTATTATATCACAAATAATTTAAAAGTCAATGGCTATTTAAATATGTTAGCCACACCTTCAATAATATCAGCTGCTGTACCTCTTGCAATAGAAACACCTCTACCTTTATTTTCTACAGGAGCTGCTTGGGCAGGAACATTCGTTGCTGGCTTTTTAGCGCCAGAAGCATCAGGTTTTTTATTCCCCTTGTTCGTCCCTGTTGTACCCTTGCCAGCAGATTGCTTAGGTGCATTCACCACAACTTCACGCAACTTAACACGTCTAATCTGCTCTAACGTCAAAGAGAATTCAACAGCATCACCTGTATCACTATCCTCTGCAAAAGACAGATTTGTAATGACACAATCAGAATGATAGGAGAGGTTGGTTTTGCGTGCCACGTTGCTTCCTTGCGGAGAAGGCATCCCTTCAAGCACAGAGACAAGCTCTTTGTTTTTGAAAGCAGCAAGCAATGCATCTTTTACAGCCTCACCGCCTGTTTGTACAGAAGGTTGGGTAGAAGAAACAACACGAAATGCCGTGTTCTGTTCCAACACCTCTGGTGCAGAATAAACAGTGGTGTAACCTGTAATATCGGCATCAGCAACAACACCACGAATAGAAATGGAGAGATTCTCTGTTTGCACATGGTCTGAAATCTTGCTACCATTCTCTACAGCATGGGATGTCACAGAATTACGATAATCTTTACCATAAGATGTAATGACAGTGACGTTAATTACATCACCGTTTGAGCGCATAATCCCAATCATCGTTTCACCTTCTGCGGTACGTTGCGAGAGAACTCTTCGTAATTGTTGGCTGTTACGCTTACACTTCCAATGTTATAATTAACACCACCAGAAGTAGCCATCGGAGGTTGTAGCAGATTTACACCGCCCTGAACAGCAGGAGAGGAGATGAAGTTTTGTGCAGATTCTGCCTTTTCTCCAATCCATTGTCCAGCAATTTTGAATGGTTTTGCCACCCAATTAGTGAAATCGTTCCAACCATTCTTCAGATATGTCATGGAAACATCCCACCACTCACGTATATCCTTAAACCCTTGGTCAATTGCCTTGAAAAACTCGTCACTTTCACCAAGCCAATAACCAAACACGCTGTCCTTACCGTTCATCCAAGCATGGAAATCTTCCACTGCAAGGACAAGAAGTGTGAACATAGCAAGAGCAATAACGATTGGTGCGGCCAATAACCACATGTTCTTAGCCATCACCCCTAACGCAACCCCTGCTGCTCTGAGGAGGCTCAAGTTTACAGATGCGTTAAGGATAGCAATACCTGCTGCTGCATTCTTTGCATTCAAGTAGATAGCAGTTAGAGCAACAGCTACAGCGCCTAACAAAAACTCTTTAGACGTTAGTACATCAAAGAGCTTAGTAAAGGCATCCATGAGGGCAATAATACCATCTTTATTTTCTACTACAGTTTTCTCAAGGGAATCTAGTTTCCCTGTGAGCATAGTGATGAAACGAGCCAGTGCATCAGAAACACCTGCTTCATCCATCTTCTTGATGAAGTCTGCCCATTTGTTATTCAAACGAGCTAGTGTACTATCCAAGTTGTTACTCATCACATCCAGCGTACCAGATTCTTGAGCAACTTTAGCCATTCTTTCAGCTACAATAGGTAGCCATTTAGCACTATCATACAACCCCTTCTTCATGCCATCCATGAATTCTGTGGTTGCAGCAGCACCTGTCTTACCTGTGATTGCTTGGGCAAAAATATCCAAACCACCACCTACATGTTCCAGAGTATTCAAAAGAGGGCGCTAATCCTCTTCCGGCACCATTACGTGCTCCTGCATGTCACCATGCAGCTTAGGTCATATCTTCATCCCATTAGGATGCCTACCATTTCGCTACGCTTGTAGCTACGAGATCGCTCTCTGACCGTCACACGTTCGTTATCTCAAAGACAACGCTTCGCTCGGTATTATCTCAACATTGAGACGTCCACCGAATTAGATAGGTTCTTCACCAACGCATTACTACGCTGGGCAGCAAACACTGAATTGACCTTTACAATATGTTCAGAACTGGTCGTTAGTCAGTTCTCGCACCATTACGTGCAGCTCTATGTCACCATAGAAGTTCAGACTATATCTTCACCCATTTTCAGGGGCTGTGTGTTTCGCTTCACTTGAAGCTACGTTTATTAACTAGTCGTTACACGTTCCTATTTCTAGGCTTCGCTCGGTATTGTCTCCGTGGAGAGTTTCACCGAATTAACACAGATTTTACATTGACATTGCTGTCAAAGGAGGCTAAAAGTCAACCTCTTCGGCCTGTAATTTACCTTTCAATTTGTTCAGAATCAGTCGTTAATTGATTCCCGCATCATTACATGCAGCTGTATATCACTATACAGATCAGACTATATCTTGACACATTACGTGTCCTCTCTGTTTCGAGAGCACTTGCTCCCTACCCTATCGCTAGGTAGTCGTTACACACGCCCGATAGCAAAGCTATCTGCTTGGCTCGGTATTGTCTCATTGCTGAGGTGTCCACCGAATTAAGAGAGTTTTAGTTGAGCCAAGGGTTAACTCAACATCTGCCCCAAAGCTGTCAAAGCACGCTGGTAGCGTTCACCAGATGTGCCTCTCACTTTAGCAAGCTCTGTAAAGCTTTGGAAAATCTTGTTCGTACCTTCTGTACCAATCTTACTACTACCTGCATACATAAAGCTCAAATAATCCTGAGCGTTCTGCATACCACGAATACCACGTAAGTTGGCATAATCCATGTATTGCTGATAGCCTGCGGCTCCAGCCGCCTTACTTCCGTAAAGCCCCTGAAACTGTGCTTGAATGCTTTGCTGTTGTACAAGCTGGTCATTAAGAGCAACTGTACCATATCCCAAACCAGCAGCGCCACCGGCGGCAGCCATACCCAGCATTGGTGTTAGGAAACCGCCCAATCCACCAAACTTACCAAACCCTTTCATACCAAACTTACCGAGAGCTTGTTCACGATTGAGGGAATTGATTTCTCTGCGCAGCTTCTTAATTGCTTCCCCGTAGCGTTTAGCACTACCATCGCCAATAGCCATAGCTGCATTGTAAGCCATTTGTGTACGAGCTAAATCAGATTGATAGAGAGCTAGTTTACTTGTCTTTGGAGCATATGTCCTCGACACACGGTTCTGATAACGACGCTCATCTTCACGAGAAGCTGTTTCTGCACGACGTTGCGCCCGTAGAGCATCTCTGTCAACACGGACAGCACTGGCTTTCTCTCGTTGTGCTTTTGCAGCACGAATGTCTGCTATTACACTACGGACGTTAGCTTGACCTGCATTTACAGAACGACGATAATCTTTGCCGCCGGCAATACCAAGAGAAGCATCTCTACTCTCTGCCTTACCAAACCAAGCTTCGTAACGTGCAAGCTCTGCGGCGTCTGCTGCACTTCTAGCAGCAACACTTCTGTTAGCACCGCCAACAATACCTGCAACCTGCTTACTACCAAGCAAGGAAGATCGTCTGTATGCAGCACTACTACTCCGCATCAACGCTTGTTCTTTTTTAGCGGCTGCGGCAAACCAAGCATCAAGACGGGCTTGTTCGGCAGCACTTGCACTACCCTGCATACCAGCTCGTTTAGCTGTGTTTGCTTTAATTCTATTTTGTAATTCTGTTAATGGATTAGATGCGTTACCTCTGCTGAGAGCTTTATCCAGTTTTTGTTGCTCTTTTATCTGAGCTTGTGTAACCTTCTTATTAGCCCTCACCATCTTGTCTGCTGCTTTATCTACAGCATCACCAGCAACCTTAGCCTTGTCACCAATTTCTTTCATGCCATCAGCTACACGCTTAATAGCACTACTACCACTGGCAACTTTGGCAAGCCCTTGCATTTTCTTGGCTACAGCATCAAGCTTAGAGATAAATTCCTTTAACCCTTTATCATCAACTCTAAACCCAAGCTGCCCAAAATAATCAGCTATTTTTTCAGCCATAATATTCCTTAAAAGTAAAAGCCCCTGCCATAAAGGCAAGGGCATTTGTTGCACTACTGCTTAGAATTAGCTTTAGCAGCCATCTCTTGTTCTTTGTGCCATTCTTCCATTAATGCAGATTTGGCTTGCATCATTTCATAAAGCGAAAGCGCATCATCAACACAATAGATTGTTTGCAACTCATGTAGTGTGGCTAGTGGCTGCTCTGCTGTACAGATTGCAAATATCAACCCATCAACAGAAAGCTTCTCTTCAATATCTTTTTGAAGTCTGCTCTTTACGCCACTACTTTTGCCATCACTCCGTTCAGACTTTCGGTAGTAATGGCCTCCATAAAATTTCCGTAATTCAGTTTTAGAATAGCGAAAATCAGCTTACCCATTGCACCAAACTCACCACTGAAATGATTGTCTACGTCAATTGCCTTACCACCAAGTGTTGCACCACCAAGCAGATCAAGAATCAGCTGTTCCACTTCCACTTTGTCTGTGGCATCCATCAGAGATTCAATAGCCACTTGCATTGCACTCTTGCCATCCAGGACATCGCCCTCACCGTTAGCTGCCATAATAGCAGGGCCAACGAGACGTGTCAGACGTTTCAGATAGTTGAGACCACGCATTGCAGGGAATGTGGTGATGAGGTAGGTGTTACTACCGCTCTTTGTATCAATTGTAATTTCTTCTTGTTTTAGTGCCATGTTATTCACTCCTTGAATTATTTAAAATAGTTTTGTAATGTTAGAAAGTCCACTACCTACGGTTTTTAGTGCGTTAGAGGCTGCACCAACAACAGAGGATAGGACGCCAGATGGGTTGTTTAGAAGGTCTTCACGTAGAGATGTGCCAGAATACCCGATATTGTATGTTGTGCTTCCAAGGCTCACAATAGTCCACTCCATCTCAGTAGTATCGCCTTCAAACGTGACATCTGGCATACCTTGTATGAAGCAGCTTGAAGATTCTACACAAGTACCAGAGTTGCTTGTAGGTAAATAACCTGTTACACCTTGAAAGTATGTAGACGTTTCTGCGTCAATTTTACCTGCATTATCATCAAACAAGTAGAAAGTGAGCATCTTTTTTGCGACATCATTGGCATCCAACTTCAATAGTTGAAAAAGGTGATAGTTGGTTTTACTTGTTTGATCTATCGTAAGAGTCATAGTCCAAGATTTATCTAACGTTCTATGACGCGCCATACTACCACGAATACCTTTAATTGTCCTGAATACATCACTACTTCTTTTTACAGAAATACGATTCCAGTTTTTAACATATTCAATGTAACGCAACCCATTCTCTGGATTCTCATATTGCATGATAAGAACAACGTCTTCTGGTGTGTATGTTCTAATTAAATCCATTATAGAATACCTGAACTGAAGAGTTTGATTGCAGATTCCAAGAAGCTTTCACCATCTGTACCACCAGATACAGAGATAGATTCGGATGTAAACTCTAGCTCCCACTCCCTAACTTCCATGCCATCAGAATAAGTGATTGTTGGTAAGTTGCATATCCACGCTTGAGCTGCTAGAATAGATGTTGCACTCCCGCTGTCTTTAATGAAAATTGGGAAAATAGCATCACCGAGCTTTTTATCAAGTGTAAGTAGACGCCACAATGTGTCATTACTCTCTGACGTTTGATGTAGAGATAGAGTGAGTTTGTAGATGTTGTTCTTGATACGTGTTCTAACAACTTTACCGGAAGATGTACGTTTTGTCTTGAATATTTCTTCAGGGGTTTCTATGGTGACAAAACTACCATCATTATACCCCTCGATTGTCATCCCACCAATAACAACATGCACATCCTCTGCTGCATAGCTGTAAATCATAGTGTTCCTTTTCTTTCTATTATAGCATGAAAATTCTATTTGTCAATAGAACGCTTACGATATAGCAGAAGTAGTTGCTCTGAGAAAACACACCCCGTATTTCAGAGGTGTGTTCATCACAGAAATTCAGTTTGTCAAGGGTGAGGGTAAATCAATTAATGTATACCTGCCATTGTGCAACAGAAACACTATAACTTGCTGCACTAGATGTTGAAAGTCTATCTAGAACAATTTGACAATTGAATGATGTAGAGGAAGTGGTTGCCTTGAACTCTACATACATGACACCATCAACATCCGCCGATACGTCTGAGTGACCAATTCGTTCACTACTGGACGACTGTATGCGGACAGAAAATTTACCGTTCCCCGAAACAACATTATTAGTTTTCAACTTAAAGACCACACGAACAATGTCCCCAACATTTATTGGGGTATTTATCGTCCGTTCACAAACTGCAATACTTGTAATCCCAGACACGGCCAGATTAAACTGATTTCCAATAACTGGATAAGTCGCTGCTGTTAGTGTCCTTGTGCTACTAGCTCCATACGCCCCCCACCCATCAGGTGTGCCATCAGAATTACTGTCCGTCAAAAACAGGATGTTTGTACGAATGGCAGAATTTTGAGTAAGTGTATCAGTGTTAAAATTAGGTAGTTGTGGCAAAGTATATGTAAGCTGCGGCACCTGTTTCCATAACTCTAGACCTGCTGCTGCTTGTGCAGCTTGATTGGGGTGTACACCATCGACAGACAGACCGGCTTTCCACCCACCTGTAGCAGGGTCTCTAGACACCCCCCACACATCGTAAACAAGAACATCGTTATTCAAAGCAAATTCTCTAATCCAACTATTAAATCTTTGCGTCTCATCAGTGCGGTCATTTCTTGGCGCAATTAGCAGCACAACTAGCTGTGCGTTAATTGCATCACATTTTTTCTTGATATTGGTAAAGTTACCCATTGAAACAGTTTTAGTAAAAGACTGAGATACGTCGTTAGTACCCGCCATCAGAAATACAACATCTGGTTTATATGGAGTTACGTCTGTGTCAAACCTAGAGAGCATCATTGTTGATGTGTTTCCACCAACACCTGCGTTATTAACTCGCGTAAAAGATTGACCGCTTGCAGAACAAAAAAATTCAAACCAAGACCCACCAGCACTTCCTACGACAGTGTTGTTCGCTTGTGTAATAGAATCCCCTAATGCTACAGCACGAATTTGCGATGCTTTTAAAACACTGTTGTACCCGCGTATGGTAACTGGAACACTTCCGTCATCTGCCGAAGGCAGTACATCCTGACTCAAGTATCCTGCTACATTACCAGACCCTGTACCAGCACTAAATACTATCTCACCGTTCTCATTCAACGGCCATACAGCTTGTGTTGCCATCCTTATTCCTTTACAAAGAAAAGGGAGAAAGCTTACGCCCTCTCCCTTGTAAAACTACTCTATTTAATTTTTAATTGCTACGCCATTTATTTTCTACAGTACCGCCCAAGGCTTCGATGGTGGCTACATCGTCTGCACCAATCAGAGCATTACCACCAATGAAGGTGTCAAGGCTGTCGCAGAAGATTTGCCATTCACGAGTTTGAACAGAGTTGGAGAAAGAGCTGTCTGGAACAACAGCGATGAACGATTGACTAGACGAGAAACGAGAACGTCCAGACATGTCCAAGATTTGTACACTAAACAAACCACTGCTATCACGACTGTTCTTGTCATTGATGTACAATTGGGATAGAATGTCGTTAGAGGCTGAAGTTTGATTCAGTGTCAGTGTTACAGTGGCGGAGGTGTTAGATTTGTATACACGAGTAGACTGATTATCAGCCGATACAAACATTTCGAAAGTAGGGGAGTTACGAGCAATCCCCACCATTGCATCTTCCGAATAACCGGTGATAGTGTGAGAGAAGTCACCACGGGTGAGCACCACCTTCACATCTTCTGGTGCAAATGTGGCTAGAGTTTGTGTTGCCATTTATTATTCCTTAGTGTTTTGTCCGTACAATTACTACACCTTTGAAACTACACGGTTACAGACCCGCGAATCCCGACGAAATGTACCGCACCAGCAAGGCGGAATTCAAACGTCACACCTTCGAATTTACGCATTGCACGCAAATTAGGGTCAAGTGTTACTGGGTCGGGAATAGAGATAATTGGCGGAACGTCATCACTAA
>ERZ724503.542-NODE-542-length-16296-cov-4.799089_pt1 | contig 16296 bp, 16 predicted proteins | sample MGYA00376036_ERZ724503 | MGnify/ENA primary metagenome ERZ724503 (study PRJEB28724, sample SAMN07190885) | wastewater metagenome | isolation source: influent of sewage treatment plant in Hong Hong | place: Hong Kong | collected 2016-03-17 ...
CGCCATTATCGTCGACGGCGTTCCGCTCGGCGAGGCGCGCGACCACGACAGCTTCGGCCGAGACCTGCCGGTCTGGCAGGGCTGTCGCGTCATCGCCGAGGGCGAAGTCTTCCTGATGAACCCGGACGTCGGCGACAGCCTCGACGGCCGCTATTTCGGCCCGTTCCCCGCCTCGGCGGTGATCGGCCGCGCGATCCCGCTTTTCACCGACGAAGACGGCGATGGCCGCTTTGTCTGGCGCGCGCCGATGCGGTGACGGCGCGTCCGCTGCGGGGCGTGCGAACGGCCCGCGTCTTCTCCACCGCATAGCAAAGGAAACCTCCCATGGCACAGATCGGCCAATTTACCCGCACCCCGTCCGGCTATTCCGGGCATGTCCGCACCCTCACGCTCGACGCGGAGTTGACCTTCGTTCCAGCAGAGAACGCCGAGGCGGAGAATGCGCCCGCCTACCGCATCCACCTCGGCGACGAGGACGGACCGGAAGTCGGCGCGGGCTGGAAACATTCCGGGGAACGCGCCGGGCCGTTCGTTTCGGTCCTGCTCGACGATCCCGTCTTCCAGCAGCCGATCCGCGCCCGCCTGTTCCAGGCGGACGAGGACGGACGCGACTGGGGCTTGCACTGGACCCGCCAAAAGAAGCGCGACGAGCAGGAATGACCATGCTCATCTCCTGCATTCGTCTCGCCTCCGGGAGATACGGCGTCCGCCGCCGCATCATCCTCTCTCTTCTTTCCGGCCTGTTCGTTTCAGCCATCACCACGCCGCCCGTCCTAGCCCAAGCTGCGATGCCCGGTCATGTGGTTGCCGCGCATCCGCACGACGCCCACATTGCGGAAGCCTCGCAACGCTTCGGCATCCCGACGACATGGATCATCGCCGTGATGCGCACTGAGAGCGCGGGCGACGTGCGCGCAATTTCGTCCGCCGGTGCGATGGGACTGATGCAGGTCATGCCCGACACCTGGGCGGATCTGCGCATCCGCCATGCTCTCGGCCGCGACCCCTTCGAGCCGCGCGACAACATCCTCGCGGGCACGGCCTATCTCCGCGAGATGTGGGATCGCTACGGCAATGTGGCCGCGATGCTCGCGGCCTACAATGCCGGTCCCGGCCGTTACGACGAATACCGCGCGACGGCTCGTCCGCTTCCGGCCGAGACACGCGCCTACGTCGCCGCGCTGACACCGATCCTGCTCGGCGAGCGACCGTCGGGGGGCAGCTCGTCGGTTGTTCCACCGCTCGATTGGCGCGAGGCGGCGATCTTCGTGGCGGGAGAAATCGGCGCTACCGCTTCCGATCCGGCTTCACCCGACCCCACGCCTCGCGACGCCCCTTCATTCGTCCCGGCAGCACCGGAAACGCTCACGGCCTTGCAGCCGGAGGGGCTGTTCGTCGCTCGCAGTGCCGGTGAGGACCAGCCATGAGCGGCTCCGTGCGGTTTCGCATCCTGTCGACCGCTGGCGTGTCATGGAGGGCGCGGGGGGTGGCGGCAGGCACCACGACCGGAAGATGGCAGGATAAAAGCGCGCACGGTGCGGCTCGGTCGGTCGGTTGTTTTTGTTCATGTTTTCGGCGCGTTCCGCACCGTGCCGCGCATTCGCGCACCGTGCGCCTCGCGCCCATCCTCCTGAATTTCCTTACTGTCTTGCACCGTGCGGGGCTGTGTCATGTCCGATGAACACGAGTTCCGCATAAGGCCGGGGCGCATCCGCTCGACCCGCGCTCAGCAGACCCGGCCCTTCATCGCGCAGGCGCTCGCCGCCGCGAAGAAGGCCGGCGGTGGCGTCTCTCGATCCGGCCGCGTGACTTCCGGCAATCGCTCCCGCTTCGGGCGCGGCCAGCGCGCCAGCGTCCAGGCCAATCGTCTCATCACCACCCGCACACGCGGCGCCGTCGTCAAGGCGCGCGTGGTGCGCAACATGGCATGGTCCGCGCCGCTCGGAACGCATCTCGATTATCTCCGCCGTGACGGCGTGACCCGAGATGGCGAGAAGGCACGGCTGTTCGGGCCGGGAACGGAGGATGCCGATGGTCGCGCCTTCGCGGAGCGGTGCGGCGATGACCGGCATCATTTCCGGTTCATCGTCTCGCCCGACGACGCGCCGGATATTTCCGACCTCCGATCATTCACGCGCGATCTTGTCGGCCAGATGGAAAAGGATCTCGGGACGCGCCTCGACTGGGTGGCGGTCGATCACTGGAACACCGCGCATCCGCATGTCCATCTGATCGTGCGCGGTGTTCGCGACGATGGGCAGGACCTCGTGATCTCCCGCGACTACATCAAGGAGGGGATGCGGGACCGGGCGCGCGATCTCATCACCCAGGAGCTGGGGCCGCGCACCGATCTCGACATTCACCGTGCGCTAGAGGCCCAGATCGAGGCGGAACGCTGGACCCAGCTCGACCGGCAGCTTGTCCGTGATGCGGGAAAATCCGGCATCGTCGATCTTGCCCCGCTCGCCAGCCGACCGCAGGACGAGTTCCATACGCTGAAGGTCGGGCGGCTGCGCACCCTCGAAATCCTCGGCGTCGCCGGGCAGATCGGCCATTCGCAATGGTTCATCAAGCCCGAGGCCGAGACGGTCTTGCGCGAACTCGGCGAGCGCGGCGACATCATCAAGCGCATGCACCGTGCCCTGATCGCGCGCGGCATCGAACGCGGCTCGGCCAGCTATGTCCTCGCCGGCGAAAGCCTCGACGTTCCCGTCATCGGCCGCCTGGTCGAGCGCGGCCTTGACGACGAGTTGAAGGGCACGGCCTATGCCGTCGTCGATGGCGTCGACGGACGCACCCACCACATCAAGCTCCCTCATCTCGATGCCGCCGGTGACAGCCCGCCCGGCTCAATCGTCGAGTTGCGCGCCTATGAAGATGCGCAAGGTGCGCGCCGCGTCGCGCTCGCTGTCCGCTCCGATCTTGATCTCGGTGCGCAGGTGGGGGCCTCGGGCGCGACCTGGCTCGACCGCCAGGCCATCGCCCGCGAGCCGGTTCCTCTCTCGGATAGCGGCTTCGGCGCCGAGGTCCGTCAGGCACTGGACGAGCGGGCGGAGCATCTGATCGGCGAGGATCTCGCGGAGCGGCAAGGCGGGCGCGTCGTCTTCGCTCGCCGGCTATTGAACACGCTGCGCAGGCGCGAACTCGACAGTCTCGGCGAGAAGCTCGCGGCCGAGACCGGCATGTCCTTCGAGCGCGCCGCCAGCGGCGAATATGTCGCCGGCTCCTATCGCCAGCGCTTCGCGCTCGCCTCAGGCCGCTTCGCCATGATCGACGATGGCCTCGGCTTCCAGCTCGTGCCCTGGTCGCCCTCCATTGAGAAGCAGATCGGCCGTCACGTCTCCGGCATCGCCCGCGACGACGGCGGTGTCGATTGGGACTTCGGGCGCAAGCGCGGCCTCGGCCTCTGACCTCAATCGGAAAGGAACCAACCCCATGTCCGCCACCAAGATCCTCTGGGGACAGATCAGCGTCGTCTTCCTCATCATCCTCGCCACCACCTGGGGCGCCACCCAATATGTCGCCTGGAGCCTTGCCTATCAGGCGCAACTCGGGCCGCCCTGGTTCGAGCTGTTCGGCACCCCGATCTACTATCCGCCCGCACTCTTCTGGTGGTGGTATTTCTATGAAGCCTATGCGCCGCCGATCTTCGCCAAGGGCGGGATCATCGCGGCCTCGGGCGGCTTCATCGCCATCGCGGTCGCCATCGGCATGTCAGTCTGGCGCGCGCGCGAGGCGAAGAACGTCGCCACCTATGGCTCGGCGCGATGGGCGGAGAAACCCGAGGTGAAGGCGGCCGGCCTGCTCGATCCCGATGGTGTCGTCCTTGGCCGGTATGATCGCGAGTATCTGCGCCATGATGGACCGGAGCATGTGCTGTGCTTTGCCCCGACACGTTCGGGCAAGGGCGTCGGCCTGGTGGTGCCGACGCTGTTGACCTGGCCCGGCTCGGCCATCGTCCACGACATCAAGGGCGAGAACTGGCAGCTTACCTCGGGTTTCCGGGCACGCCATGGCCGCGTGCTGCTCTTCGACCCAACCAACCCAAAGTCCTCGGCCTACAATCCGCTGCTCGAGGTGCGCCGCGGCGAGTGGGAGGTGCGCGACGTCCAGAACATTGCCGACATCCTCGTCGACCCCGAAGGCTCGTTGGACAAAAGGAATCACTGGGAAAAAACCAGCCATTCGCTCCTCGTCGGCGCCATCCTTCATGTCCTCTATGCGGAGCCCGACAAGACCCTCGCCGGCGTGGCACGATTCCTCTCCGATCCGAAGCGCCCGGTGGATTCCACCCTGCGCGCCATGATGGAAACCGCGCATCTCGGTGACGCAGGACCGCACCCCGTCATCGCCAGCGCCGCGCGGGAGCTGCGCAACAAATCCGAGAACGAGCGGTCCGGCGTGTTGTCGACGGCGATGTCGTTTCTCGGCCTCTATCGAGATCCGGTCGTGGCCGAGGTCACGCGCCGCTCAGACTGGCGCATCAGCGACATTGTGGGAGGCGATCAGCCGACCACGCTCTACCTCGTCGTGCCGCCCTCCGACATCAACCGCACCAAGCCCTTGATGCGACTGCTGCTGAATCAGGTCGGCCGCCGCCTGACCGAGGATCTGCAGGCGAACACGGGGCGGCATCGGCTGCTCTTGATGCTCGACGAGTTTCCGGCGTTGGGCAGGCTCGACTTCTTCGAGACGGCCCTGGCCTTCATGGCGGGCTATGGTCTCAAGAGCTTCCTGATCGCGCAGTCGCTGAACCAGATCGAGAAAGCCTATGGCCCGAACAACTCTATCCTCGACAACTGCCATGTGCGGGTGAGCTTTGCGACGAATGACGAACGCACCGCCAAGCGAGTCTCGGACGCGCTCGGCACTGCTACCGAGATGAAGGCGATGAAGAACTACGCCGGGCACCGGCTGTCGCCCTGGCTCGGGCACCTCATGGTTTCGCGCTCGGAAACCGCCCGCCAGTTGCTGACGCCGGGCGAGATCATGCAGCTTCCCCCGCATGAGGAGATCGTCATGGTGGCGGGCATCCCCCCGATCCGGGCGACGAAGGCGCGCTACTACGAGGACGCCCGGTTTCGCGAGCGTGTTCTGTCACCACCTGAATTGCAGCGCCCTGAGGGAGCCCGGCCCGACGACTGGACCACGCTTCCGCTCCCGGCGCGGCCGGAAGCCGCCGTGGATGAGGACAACCCCACGACGGATGACGAGGATACGACCGAATCCGAACGCCGCTTGCAGCCAGAACTCAGCCGGGTGAAGCCGGTGGAGAAGAAAAAGCCCATCGAGAACGAGTTTGAGTTCGCCCCGCCCGATGATGTCGACGAGGAGGCTGTCCAGAACCGGCGGATGATCCGGCAGGTCCAGGGGATTGCCCGGCAGGTTGCCATGGACCCGAACGACGGCATGGACCTATAGGACCATGATGCAACGCAAGAAGAAATCAAAGGTCACGATCTATCTCGATCCAGACCTCACTGCGGCGCTGGCCGACTTCGCCGCACGCCGGGATCGGTCGCAATCCATGATCGCCGAGGCTGCCATCGCATCCTTCGTGTCGCCGGATGATGCTGAGCGCCGCGAGGCGATCGTCGCCAAGCGACTCGACCAGATCGACCGCCGCATGACGCGGGTAGAGCGTGATGTCGGCATCGCCGTCGAGAGCCTGGCGGTATTCATTCGTTTCTGGCTGATGACGACGCCAGCCTTGCCCGAGCCGGCGGCAAAGGCGGCAAAGGCCAAATCGGCCGAGCGATACGAGGCGTTCATCACTGCGCTCGGCCGACGCCTCGCACAGGGACCGAAGCTGCGGCAGGAGATTACCGAGGATGTAGCGGCAGCGGACGAATAGATCGTCAGGCGGAGTGCTTGCATTAATGCCGATCCCGTAAACTGCTTTTTCGCGGCGATGGCGCGACGGAGGCGAACGCTACAACTATCGCAAAACCGTTCTTAGGGCACGATCCAGCGTCCTTCCCAGCCGTGGAGCCCTTGCCTAAAGCTGCATCGCCTGTGCGGCTCCGAGGAAAGATCCAATCGTTCCACATGGCTTATGACGATCTCGACCAGGCAGAACCGCGCATAGGCGGTCGCCGGATCGCTATCGTCGGTTTCCATTTCATTCGGCGAGGCCAGCACTGTCCCCGGCGGCAGTGCCGACCGAAAGAGGATATGTGTATGCGGGCGCAGCGCGTTCCAGAAGTCCCGCCGCCTCGTCTCGTCTTCGATGATCTCCGCCCGACCGTCGATGCGCAGTTGAACGACCCTCTCATTGTCGAAGCCGGCAAGCGATACGCACGGATTGGCCGTGATCTCCCGAACCTTGGGCGAACGCAGGTCGGTGATGAAGGACAGACTCGTAGATGCCTCGTTGAAGCTGCGCAGCACGATGGTTCGGATCTTCGGCGCACCGTCCTCGCCGACGGTCGCGAGTTGCATCAGCGTAAAGGGCGTTCGCTGTTTGACCGCATCGGCCAGCACCAGCCAGACATCATGGAGCAATGCCTGCTTCATGGTGCTTTTCCGGCAGGAGCAAGGCCGACACCGGCATCTGGCTCGACCTCCGGTGCCACCTTCCGCGACCCGAACTGAAGCAGAGCGACCCCCGCGAGGATGAGGCACATCGCCAGGTAGCCGATCAGCTGGATCGCCTCGCCGACGAACACGACGCCGATCACCAGGGCCACGACCGGAGGAATGTAGGTAACGCTCGAAGCCGCCAGCGCACCGAGGTTTTCGACGATGTGATAATAGGCGACATAGGCAAGGCCGGTTCCGCAGAGGCCAAGACCGATGACAAGGCCGATCCAGGCCCGGTCGTCGGCGAAGACCGCGCCAATCCCCTCGACCGGGATCACCATGAACAGCAGAAGCATTGCGATGCCGATCTGGTAGGTCGTCAAGGCGGCGGCTGGCAGCTTCAGCGGGCTGACGAATTTTCTGGCATAGACGAAGGAGCAACCGACGCTGAAGGTGCCCGCGATCATCCAGGCGACCCCTGCCATCTCGATGTCGCCACCGACCGACCACGGCTGCGCGATCAGCAACACGCCGAGAAAGCCGAGGGCGACGCCGACCGCCTTTGTCGCCGTGATGCGTTCCTCGCGCAGGAAAAGGAAAGCGCAGACGAAGGTGAAGAGCGGGATCGCCCCGCTCAGCATTCCGGCGATGCTCGACGGCAGCAAGGCCGTGCCCTTGGCGAAGGCGAAATAGTAAAGCGCGGTCGCCACCAGCGCCATGACCGCGAAATGATGCACATGACGGGCATGGCTCCATCGCAGTTCGCCCCGAGACAGCGCGAACAGAAAAACAGGGAGGAAGCCGAAGACCACGCGCAGCAGCGTGATCTGAGCCGGCGTGATGTATTCCGCTGCCCATTTGACGAAGATGAAATTGCTTCCCCAGATGAATCCGAGGAAGCAGAAGGCAAGCCAGGCGGTTTTCTTCATGGGCTTACACGGCGCGGGTGACGCCGCCGTCGACCCGGATATTCTGGCCAGTGATATAGGCCGCGCCATCGGAAGCGAGGAAGGCAACCGTCGCCGCGATTTCCTCGGAGGTGCCGTAACGCTTCAAAGGCACGCCGTCGCGGCGCTCCTCGGTCGCGGGGAGACTGTCGATCCAGCCGGGCAGCACGTTGTTCATGCGGATGTTGTCGGCCGCATAGGTATCGGCGAAGATCTTGGTGAAAGATGCGAGCCCGGCACGAGCAACGGCCGAGGTCGGGAACATCGCACTCGGCTCGAAGGCCCAGGCCGTCGAGATGTTGATAATGACGCCGCCCTTCTGCTTCTGCATGGTCGGAGCGACGAGCCGAGCCGGCCGCACGACGTTCAGGAAATAGGTGTCGAACCCTGCGTGCCAGTCCTCGTCGGTGATTTCGAGGATCTGCTTGCGCGGGCCGTGGCCGGCGCTGTTGACCAGCACGTCGATACGTCCCCAACGCTCAAGGGTGCCGTCGACGAGGCGCTTCAAGTCGTCATTCGACTGGTTCGAGCCCGTGACGCCGAAGCCCCCGAGTTCCTGTGCCAGTGCCTCACCCTTGCCAGAGGACGAGAGAACCGCGACCTTGAACCCATCTGCCGCCAGCCGGCGCGCAGCAGCCGCGCCCATTCCACTACCGCCAGCCGTGATGATTGCGATTTTTTCTACTGTCATATCCGTGGCCTCTGAAAGAGAATTGATCGTGGAAGCCGCCTATACGGAGGCACTATGGATTGGTATCATCCTTTGAAACGGGATACGAACCAGTTCCACTCCCATCACTCTGTAGAAAATCTATCCTATGCCGGAAGGTTTCCCTCGACTCCCCTCGCTCAACGGCCTGCGCGTATTCGAGGTCGTGACGCGGCATCTCAACTTCCGGCTCGCGGCCGAGGAGCTGGGCGTCACGCAAGGGGCGGTCGCGCAGCAGATTCGCGGGCTGGAAGCCGAACTCGGGCTGAAGCTGTTTGAGCGCCAGCCACGCACGCTGGCCTTGACGGAGGCGGGCCGCAGCTACGTTGCCAATATCCGCCGGGCGTTCGAGTTGATCGCCGAGGCGACCGAAATGCTGAAGCCGGAACCCAGGCACCTGACCATCAGCGTCACGCCGACCTTCGCATCACGCTGGCTGATCCCGCGCCTGCCAGATTTTACCGCCACACACCCGGATATAGACCTTCGTATCCTTGCCACGGATCGGCTTTCCAGCTTCCAGACGGATGCGGTCGACATCGCCGTGCGCTATGGGCGGCCACCCTTCGGGGCGGGCCTCAACACCGAACTCCTGTTCGAGCAGGTGATCGTCGCAGTTGCCAGCCCGCTTCTCCTCGAAAAGCTCGGTCCGCCCGACGAGGACGACAATCTCACGCGCTATGCGCTCCTACACGACGCACATAATTTCTGGCCACAGTTCCTCGAACGAGCCTATCCGGGTGGCGTGACCGCCTCAGCCAAGAACATTCGCTTCAACCAGACATCGCTCGCCGTTGACGCGGCTGTCGCCGGTCAGGGTCTGGCGTTAGCGAGCCTGTTCTTCGTGCAGGACGATATTGATGCAGGCCGCCTCGCGCGCCCCTTCGCGACGGAATTGCGCGTCGGTTCGGACTTCTACCTGGTTTCGCCGCGCAAGCCGCGCCACCCTGAACCGACAGCGGATGTGCGGAGCTGGCTCCTGACCGCCGCGCGATGAACCGAATCACCTGACAAGGACCAAGGCGCTGCTTTCAGGCTTGGTCCTAGATGGGGTCACCGCCGTTCTCCTGTATTTGCGCGCTACGCTACTACGACGGTCGAAACTTGTTGAAACGACCCGATTTGGGTCTCTTTTAGTCATCCCCATCCGGGGATCGTCTCTCGCCTCCCCGGTGGAACGGGGACGAGATGGCAGGCATCAACCACAAACAGGCAACGGTGGACCGCGGCGCGCGTATGCTCCGGACGGCGCTCGGGCCTGCCATCTCAACCTTGCTGCAAGACCCGTCTGTCGTCGAGGTCATGCTGAATCCCGACGGGCGCATCTGGGTCGACCGGCTGTCCGAAGGGCTGGCCGATACCGGCGAGATCCTGTCCGCCGCCGATGGCGAGCGCATCGTGCGGCTGGTGGCCCACCATGTCGGCGTCGAAGTGCATGCGCGCAGCCCACGGGTCTCGGCGGAGCTGCCGGAATCGGGAGAGCGCTTCGAGGGGTTGCTGCCCCCGGTGGTGTCCTCGCCTGCCTTCGCCATCCGCAAACCCGCCGTCGCGGTGTTCACCCTCGATGACTATGTGGCGGCCGGCATCATGTCCGAGGATCAGGCAGAAGCACTCCGCGCCGCCGTCCAGTCGCGCGCGAACATCCTGGTCGCGGGCGGCACGTCCACCGGCAAGACCACGCTGACCAATGCGCTGCTCGCCGAGGTGGCGAATACGCAGGATCGGGTCGTAATCATCGAGGATACCCGCGAGTTGCAATGCGCGGCGCCCAATCTGGTCGCCATGCGGACCAAGGATGGTGTCGCCACTCTGTCCGATCTGGTGCGCTCGTCCTTGCGCCTGCGCCCCGACCGTATCCCGATCGGTGAGGTCCGTGGGGCCGAAGCTCTGGACCTGCTCAAAGCCTGGGGCACCGGCCACCCCGGAGGGATCGGAACGATCCATGCCGGTTCCGGCATCGGCGCGCTGCGCCGCCTCGAACAACTCATCCAGGAAGCGGTCGTCACCGTGCCGCGCGCGATGATCGCGGAAACCATCGACCTTGTTGCCGTCCTCTCCGGGCGCGGTTCCGCCCGCCGCCTTGCCGAGCTTGCCCGCGTCGAGGGGCTCGGGCCGGACGGAGACTACCGAATTTCCTCAGCCTTTTCAGAACCCGACACCACTCACAACACTGGAGAACCTGCATGATCCGTCGTGCCTTCCGTATCCGCCACCATATCGCAACCGCATCGGCCTTCGCCTGGGTGAGCCTGATGACGTCCCCGGCCTGGGCCTCCGGCTCCTCCATGCCCTGGGAGGCGCCGCTGCAATCCATCCTCGAATCCGTCGAAGGTCCAGTGGCGAAAATCGTGGCGGTGATCATCATCATCGTCACGGGCCTGACACTGGCCTTCGGCGATACCGGCGGCGGTTTCCGGCGGCTGATCCAGATCGTCTTCGGCATCTCCATCGCCTTCGCGGCATCGAGCTTCTTCCTGTCGTTCTTCAGCTTCGGCGGGGGGGCGCTGGTCTGATGGCCGTGAGCTTCGAGGCCCTCGATACCGTGCCGGGCTTCGCGGTGCCGGTTCACCGCGCCCTGACCGAGCCGATCCTGCTCGGCGGGGCGCCCCGATCCGTCGCGATCCTCAACGGCACGCTGGCTGGCGCCGTCGGCCTCGGCCTTCAGCTATGGCTTGCAGGCATCCTGATCTGGGCCGTCGGTCACATCGCCGCCGTCTGGGCCGCCAAACGCGATCCGCTCTTCGTCGAGGTCGCGCGCCGCCATCTTCGCATCCCCGGCCATCTTTCGGTGTGAGGCACGAGCCATGATGAATCTCGCAGAATACCGTCGCACCGCCTCACGCCTTGCCGACTACCTTCCCTGGGTGGCGCTGGTCGGCTCCGGCGTCGTGCTGAACAAGGACGGCTCGTTCCAGCGCACGGCGAAGTTCCGTGGTCCCGATCTGGATTCCGCCGTCGCGGCCGAGCTGGTCGCGGTGGCCGGGCGGCTGAACAACGCCTTCCGCCGTCTCGGCTCCGGCTGGGCCATCTTTGTCGAAGCACAGCGGTCGGAAGCCGCAAGCTATCCCGCAAGCCGCTTCCCCGATCCGGCCTCGGCGCTGGTCGATGCCGAGCGGAAGGCCGATTTCGAGGAGGAGGGCAGCCATTTCGTCTCTGGCTACTTCCTGACCTTCCTGTGGCTCCCGCCCGCCGAAGATGCCGCACGTTCCGAGTCCTGGCTGTATGAAGGGCGCGAGACCTCGGGCGTGAACCCCTGGGAACTGGTGCGCGGCTTCATCGACCGCACCGACCGCGTGCTGGCGCTGCTCGACGGCTTCATGCCCGAGTGCCGATGGCTCGATGACGCCGGCACGCTGACCTACCTCCACTCGACGATTTCGACCAACCGGCATCGCGTCCGCGTGCCCGAAACTCCGGTCTATCTCGATGCGCTGCTGGCCGATCAGCCGCTGACCGGCGGCCTGGAACCCCGACTGGGCAATCAACATCTCCGGCTTCTGACGATCACCGGCTTTCCGGGCACCACCACACCCGGCCTGCTCGACGAGATGAACCGGCTGGCCTTTCCCTACCGATGGTCCACCCGCGCCATCCTTATGGACAAGACCGACGCGACCCGGCTGCTGACGAAGATCAGGCGGCAATGGTTCGCCAAGCGCAAGAGCATCGCGGCGATCATCAAGGAGGTGATGACCAACGAGCAATCTGCGCTCGTGGATACCGATGCGGCGAACAAGGCCGCCGACGCGGACATGGCCTTGCAGGAACTCGGCGCCGACATGGCCGGGATGGCCTATGTCACGGCGACCGTCACCGTCTGGGACGAGGACGCCCGCCGCGCCGACGAAAAGCTGCGGCTGGTCGAAAAGATCATCCAGTCCCGCGATTTCAGCGTCATGGTCGAGACGGTCAATGCCGTCGACGCCTGGCTCGGCAGCCTGCCCGGACATGCCTATGCCAATGTCCGGCAGCCGCCGGTCTCGACGCTCAACCTTGCCCACATGGTCCCTTCGTCCGCCGTGTGGGCGGGGCCGGAACGCGACGATCATCTCGGCGCACCCCCACTGCTTTACGGCAGGACCGAGGGATCGACGCCGTTCCGGCTTTCCCTGCATGTGGGCGACGTGGGCCATACCCTCGTCGTCGGACCGACCGGCGCGGGCAAATCCGTGCTGCTGGCGCTGATGGCCTTGCAGTTTCGCCGCTATCCGCGCGCTCAGGTCTTTGCCTTCGATTTCGGGGGGTCCATCCGCGCCTGCGCCCTCGCCATGCAAGGGGACTGGCACGATCTTGGCGGCGAGCTGACCGATGCGGCCGATGCTTCCGTCTCGCTGCAACCGCTGGCTCGTATTCACCAGACCTCCGAGCGCGCCTGGGCTGCGGACTGGATCGTCGCGATCCTGATGCGCGAGAACATCCAGATCACCCCGGACGTCAAGGAACATATTTGGACGGCGCTGACTTCGCTTGCTTCCGCCCCGGTCGGCGAACGCACCATCACCGGCCTTGCCGTGCTGCTCCAGTCCAACGACCTGAAACAGGCGCTACGGCCTTATTGCGTCGGCGGCCCGTATGGTCGGCTGCTCGACGCCGAGAGCGAACATCTCGGTTCGGCCGATGTCCAGGCATTTGAAATCGAGGGCCTCGTCGGCACCGGCGCAGCGCCCGCCGTCCTCTCCTATCTCTTCCACCGCATCGGCGATCGGTTGGGTGGGCAACCTACGCTGCTGATCATCGACGAGGGCTGGCTTGCGCTGGACGACGAAGGGTTCGCGGACCAACTCAGAGAATGGCTCAAGACCCTGCGCAAGAAGAACGCCAGCGTCATCTTCGCCACGCAGTCGCTGTCCGACATCGACAATTCCGCCATTGCTCCGGCCATCATTGAAAGCTGCCCGACGCGACTCCTCTTGCCGAACGAGCGCGCCATCGAACCCCAGATCACCGCGATCTATCGCCGCTTTGGCCTCAATGATCGCCAGATCGAAATCCTGGCCAGGGCGACTCCGAAGCGGGACTACTACTGCCAGTCGCGGCGTGGCAACCGCCTGTTCGATCTTGGATTGTCGGAGGTCGGTCTGGCGCTCTGCGCCGCCTCGGCCAAATCCGATCAGGCCCTGATCACCGAAATCCTCGCTGAACACGGTGGCGACGGGTTCCTCTCGGCCTGGCTCCGGGCACGCGACGTCGATTGGGCCGCCGATCTCATCCCGGACCTCACCAATCTCGCGACCGAAAGCGAGACCCTGCCGCCGACGGTCGCTGACCTCGGCGAAATCGAACTCATCCTGGAAGAAGAGGAGATTACCCCATGACGCGCACAATTCCCCGGCTCACCCGCATCGCCAGCGCTTCGGCGCTCGCCCTTGCGCTCACCGCACCGCTGGCGCTGACCCCGATGTTCACGACACCGGCCCACGCCTTCTTCGGCATTGGGCGGATCGTCTATGACCCGACCAACCACGCGGAGAACCTGCTGACCGCCGCCCGCACTCTGGAACAGATCAACAACCAGATCACCTCGCTCCAGAACGAGGCGCAGATGCTGATCAACCAGGCCCGCAACCTCGCGAGCCTGCCCTACAGTTCGCTTCAGGCGCTTCAGCAGAACGTCCAACGCACCCAGCAGCTTCTCGGGCAGGCCCAGAACATCGCCTTCGATGTGCAGAACATCGACCAGATGTTCCAGCAGGATTATGGCAACCTTTCCCTCACGGCCACCGACCAGCAGCTCATTGCGGATGCCCGAACCCGCTGGGAAAATACCGTCGGGGGTCTTCAGGACGCGATGCGGGTGCAGGCGGGTGTCGTCGGCAATATCGACAGCAACCGCGCGGAGATGTCCGCGCTCGTCGGCGAAAGCCAAGGGGCGACCGGCGCGCTTCAGGCCACCCAAGCCGGCAATCAGCTTCTCGCCCTCCAGTCGCAGCAGCTTTCCGACCTGATCGCGGTCATCTCGGCCAACGGCCGGGCCGACGCCCTGATGGAAGCCGAACGCGCGACCGCCGCCGAACAGGGCCGCATCCAGCGCGAACGCTTCCTGACACCGGGCTCGGGCTACCAGCCCGGCAACGCCCAGATGTTCAACTGACGCCGGGGAGGCCCATCATGGAGGGGAAGGTGCTGGCCCGGATCGCAGCCATCGTATTCGTAGCCGTCGCCATCACGGCGGCGATCATCGAGATGAACCGCGAGGATGTAGCCGGTCCGGCCCCTTCCGTTCCTTTGCAGACGCGACAGGTCGATCTCCTGCGCGAGGGGCAGCGTCTCTGTCAGGAAATGGGCGAGGCGGCGGCCAATGACGCCGAATGCTTGGCGATCTGGGCCGAAACCCGCGACCGCTTCCTCGGACGGTCGCCCGCGCAGTCGACGCCTGGCCCGGATGGGGAGCGATAATCATGGGCGGAACGGGGGTCATCGACAATTTTCTCGGTATCTTCACCAGCTACATCGACTCGGGCTTTGGCCTGCTCGGCGGTGAAGTTGCCTTCATCGCGACGACGCTGATCGTCATAGACGTCACGCTCGCCGCCCTGTTTTGGGCCTGGGGCGCCGACGACGACATTCTCGCGCGCCTGGTGAAGAAGACGATCTTTGTCGGTGTCTTCGCCTATATCATTGGCAATTGGAACAGCCTCGCACGCATCGTCTTCGAGAGCTTCGCCGGGCTGGGCCTCATGGCTTCCGGCACAGGCTTTTCGGCCGCAGATCTCCTGCGCCCCGGCCGCGTTGCCCAGATCGGTCTCGACGCCGGGCGGCCGCTGCTCGAATCCATCTCCAGTCTCATGGGCTGGATCGCCGTCTTTGAAAACCTGGTGCAGATCCTCTGCCTGTTCTTCGCCTGGGCACTGGTTATCCTCGCCTTCTTTATTTTGGCAATCCAGCTCTTCGTCACCCTGATCGAGTTCAAGCTGACCACGCTTGCGGGCTTCGTGCTGATCCCCTTCGGCCTGTTCGGCAAGACCGCCTTCATGGCGGAACGGGTTCTGGGGAACGTCATCTCTTCCGGCATCAAGGTGTTGGTCCTCGCCGTCATCATCGGCATCGGCTCGACACTCTTCGGCCAGTTCACCGCCGGCTTCGGCGGCGCGACCCCGACCATCGACGACGCCATGGCGATCGTGCTGGCAGCCCTTTCCCTTCTCGGCCTCGGCATCTTCGGCCCCGGCATCGCCACCGGCCTCGTCTCCGGCGGCCCGCAACTCAGTGCTGGCGCTGCCGTCGGGACTGGCCTCGCTGTCGGCGGTGCCGCGATCGCTGCCGGTGGTGCGACCATGCTCGCCGCGCGGGGGGGCGGTGCCACACTCTCGGGCGGTGCTGCACTTGCACGCGGCGGGGCCTCAGCCGCCGGCGCAGCATCGTCTGCCTATTCCCTCGGCTCCATGGGTGGGTCAGGCGCGGCGGGGGTCGCTTCCGGCCTTGGCGGTGTGGCGCGCGCCGCAGGCTCGGCTGCCATCTCGCCTTTGAAGCGCGCAGCCTCCCATGCCGCCGACAGCATGAAGTCCAGCTATTCCGATGGCGCAAGGGCCGGATTTGCGGCGTCCGGCGGCAGTTCGTCCATGGGCACGGTCGGGGGCGCCCCGTCGCCCGAGCAATCACCTCCTTCAGCCGCTGATGGTCCACCGGCCTGGGCGCAGCAGATGCGCCGCAGCCGGGCGATGAGCCACGGCGTCACCGCTGCCGCCCATGCCGTCCGGTCCGGCGACAGCCACGGTGGCGGCTCCTCAGTCAGCCTTTCCGAAAGTGACCGCACATGAACACCTTCAAACGACCGACGACCCATTACGGCAAGGTGCCGGAACCCGAAACGCCCTATCAGCGCGCCGCGCAAGTCTGGGACGAGCGCATCGGCTCGGCCCGCGTGCAGGCGAAAAACTGGCGGCTCATGGCTTTCGGCTCGCTGGCGCTCTCCGCCGGCCTGTCCGCCGCGCTGGTCTGGCAGTCGGCCAATGGCTCGATCGTGCCGTGGGTGGTGCAGGTCGATAAGCTTGGGGCAGCGCAGGCCGTCGCCCCGGCGACGGCCGACTATCAGCCGAACGATCCGCAGATCGCCTTCTACCTCGCGCGCTTCATCGAGCAGGTCCGCTCGATCCCCGCCGACGCGATCATCGTGCGGCA
>ERZ724503.554-NODE-554-length-16199-cov-4.916811_pt1 | contig 16199 bp, 28 predicted proteins | sample MGYA00376036_ERZ724503 | MGnify/ENA primary metagenome ERZ724503 (study PRJEB28724, sample SAMN07190885) | wastewater metagenome | isolation source: influent of sewage treatment plant in Hong Hong | place: Hong Kong | collected 2016-03-17 ...
GACGGTGTTATGAGCACGTTCTCGTCATGTCGGAGATTCTTGGTAGGCCGCTTATGCGTGGCGAGAGCGTGCATCACATCAATGGGATCAGGTCAGACAATCGGCCCGAGAATCTTGAGCTATGGGTCCGTCCACAGCCAACGGGCGTGCGAGTAGCAGACCAGGTGAAGTGGGCTAAGGAGATACTCTCAACCTACGAACCAGAGAGTCTGCGGGGCGTCTGATGGCATCACCTAATGCGGACCGAGTGCGGGCTGCGCTACAGGCGCTGCTCGACGAGCTCGGCGACGGCTACCATGTGTCGCAGTTCGTGGTCTGCATGGGACTCGAGCGGGTGTACGCCGGGGAGATCGAAGCGACATCGTGGGTGTGGTCGCCCGAAGACCAGCCGGGATGGATGACCGCTGGCCTGCTGGGTGAAGGGTTGCAGCTGCTCAACTACAGCGACGACGACTAGGTGGAGCCGTAGGGAATCGAACCCTAGTCCAAGCCGGTACCGCGTGCGGTTTTCGTCGGCCCGTCGAACCCAGTCTCGGCCCCTTCGGGGTGTTCAACTTCTGAACACTTGAACTAACGCCAGTGTAAACTCCCTCCCAGAAGCACAACGGAGGAGAGCCATGTCCAAGGGTAATACCACCGAGAACGATTTGGTGGCCTACATCTTCAAGGGTACGGCGATCCCTTGGGCTGCGGCCACCCAACTCGACATTCATCTGCACACCGCCGATCCCGGCGAGTCGGGCACGTCGACCACGTCGGAGGCCACCTACACCAGCTACGCGGCCGTGACGGTGAACCGCAACGCCGGTGCCTGGACCGTATCGGGCAACCAGGCGTCGAACGCCGGCCTGGTGCAGTTCCCGCAGTGCACGGGCGGGTCGAACACCATCACCCACATCTCCATCACCCCGAACGCCTCCACGCAGATCCTTTACTCCGGTGCGCTGGGGTCTTCGTTGTCCGTGTCGAACGGCATCCAGCCGCAGTTCGCCATCGGGGCGCTCGCCATCACCGAAGACTAACCGCCGGTGATCGGCAGCATCTCCACCTTCGTCGCCGCCGAGAATGGTGGACGTATCTCCACGGCCACCATCCGCAAGGTGCCGTCGCAGGCGTCCACCGCGTCGTGGTGGGTGGACTTGTCGATGGCTGCCGGGATTCCCACACCGAACTTTTACGCCTCGGAGCCGTTGGTGGCTGCGACGCTGAACCCGATGCGCGGCATCAACCACGGCGACAACAAGGCGCCGTCGGAGAAGTACCTGGAAGGTTTCGAGTTGGTGACGCCGAGCGCGGCGTTCGTCGGCCAGTATTACCTGCTCGACTACTTGGTGTACTACCCGTTCGTCGACCTGGACTCCCTGGATCAGCAGGATTTCGATAACACGGTGAGCGCCGGGAGGTACAGCGGCGGCGACGGCGTGATGGCGATGTTTGTGTGTGCGGCCCCGACGACGGGCGGCGGCTCGTTTACTTACACCTACGTCAATCAGGCCGGTGACACGAAGACCAGCCCCACCATTTCGTACACCACGTCCGCGGCCAGCATCTCCAACATCGTCACCAGCCAACCGGCCACCGTCGCAGGCATCGGGCCGTTCCTGCCACTGGCCTCCGGCGACACCGGCATCCGGTCGATCACCAGCCTCACCAACCTCGGCAGTACCGGCGGCCTGGGCACCATCGTTTTGGTGAAGCCGATCGCCACCCACGCCATCTACGAGATCAACACAGCGCACGAGGTTGAGTTCGTCCGCGACCGGCCGCATCTTCCCCGCATCTACGACGGCGCATATCTAGGTATCGTTATGCAGTGCGCCGCCACTGTTGCGGGAGCAACATTGGTAGGACGACTGACAACGGTTTGGAGTTGAGCGATGGGTTTCACCAGCCAGGATGACCTCATTTCGGAGGTCACCGCGGGTAAGTATCTGCGTCGTGAGAACTTCAAGTCCACGTCACCGGCCCACACTGCCGGCGGCTGGCATCTGCTGGTCGGCAACAACGGGTTCCCGAACGCGGGCACATACCCCGGCACCGACTTGGTGTGGGCGAACTGTGAGGAATCCGGTGGTGACGGCACCACCGCTATCGGCATCCCGCACGGCGGCAACCCCGGTGGCGGCGACACCAAGCACATCTTGAACGTCGGGGTGAGTCTGGTGGCGGCGGCCGGTGCGCCGTGGCAGGCGAAGCTGGTGGACCTGCAGGGCTACTACCGGCTGTCCACCACCAACGTCACCGGCACCACGTCGCGGACCCTGATCAACTCGAACACGTTCACGGCGTCGAGCTCGTCGGGCCTGCTGCTGACCTACACGAACGACTTCAAGAACTACACGAAGGTGCGGTTCACGAACTCCGGCGGGTCGCTGCCCACCGGGTTGTCCACGTCAACCGACTACTGGCTGGTGCGGCAGTCGGCGACGACAGCGAAGGTGGCCGCAACCTACGCCGACGCGCTGGCCGGTAACGTCATCGCCTACACCAACGCGGGCACCGGCACCCACACCATGATCATTCAGATGCCGCGGTATGCGAACGGCTTGGGCTGCGAGGCTTTCTTCGTGTCGCAAACCGCGCCGTCGACCGGTGGCCCCAACCTCACGGCGTCGGCCTACGACGACACCGACACCTACACCGGCGCGGGCACCCGAGCTTTCCAAGGCACACCCAGCATGGGTGCCGCCGCTGACGCCTACGCCACCCGCGTGCTACACAGTGGCACCGCGGCCGCCCGGTACGGGGCGTTCCTACCGCGCCAGGGCGGCGACAAAGGCGTGGCCCGAATCAACTCGTTCACCTGGTCGGGTGGCACCGCCTACACCGGCACCGGTGTCGTGGCGTTGTGCATCGCCCGGCCCCTGCTCGACCTGTCCATCCCCGTCACCGGCATGTGGTCGGAACGCGACCTGGTGAACCAGTTGCCGTCGCTGCCGCAGGTGCAGGACGGGGCCTGCCTGGCGTGGATGCTTTTCTCGACCGGCGCCACCACCAACCTGAGCCCGTTCACTTCGGTCATCGACTTCGCTTGGGGGTAGCCGATGCTGGTCGGTAACGGCGTCCGGTTGAACAGCAACCCCGGCCGCGCGCTCGGCGCACCCTTGGCGAACGTGTTGACGCGGGGCAACTGGAACGAGACCGGCGCGCTGAAGAACATCTACACGTCGGGTGCGTCGAAACTCGACGGCATCCCGTCCGGTATGCGCCACCCGCAGGTGTGGCTGCTGCCCAGGATCGCGGGCGCGTTGGCGTCCCGGTTTGAGATTTTGGGTGACGGCGAAGCGACCGGCAACCTGGCCGGCGGTGTGAACGCCGACGCCGCCATCGACGGTGCGGGGCAGATCAGCGCCGCCGATCTGCTGATGTTGGGCTACCTGGTGGCGGCTGTCGCCGGAACCTCCGACACCAGCATGTCGGGCTACGGCCTGGGCAACGCGCTCTCGAGCATCAGCGGCGAAGGTGTGTTCACCGGCGACATCACGTCAGTCCTCAACGCACTCGCCGACCTCACCGGGTTCGGTGACGTAACCGGCGACGCCGTGGCGACGTTGGCGGCGGCAGCAAGCCTCGCCGGTAGCTCCGACCTGGCGCTCATCCTGGCGGGCGCAATCGTCGCCAGCGCATCACTGTCAGGATCGGGCGTTATCTCCACCGCCGCCATGAACGCCATCACCCAGGCCGTTGTCGACCTCACCGGCCTCGGCGTCGTCACCACAGCCACCCTGCAGGCGTTGGGTTTGGCTGTCGCCACCGTCCCCGGCAGCGCCACCTTCGGCAGCACCGCCACAGCGGAAGGGTCGATGTTGGCGTCGATCATCGTGGGCGGCGGCGGCACGGAACTTTCCCCAGAGGCCGTCGCAGCCAGTGTGAAAGCGGCGCTGCTCGACACCACCCTGGATGGTTTCACCATCGAGGAAATCATCAAGCTCACGTCGGCTGCGCTGCTCGGCAAGTCGTCGGGCGGGGCCACCAACCCGGTGTTCCGCTCCCTCGACGACACCGCGGATCGGGTGACCGGCGAAGTCGACGGGTTCGGTAACCGCACCAGTTCAACGCTGAGCCCCTGATGTGGTACTCGCAATACGGCCGACTGTGGAGCGGGCCGTGGTTCGTGAACGGCGAGGTAACAACCATCGCCGCGGGTATCATCGGGTTGGACAACGTGCCAGCCGGGTGGTTGACGATGGGAGACTACGCCAATGGCCGGGTTGATGTTGCTGACCGATAGCCCAACGTGCAGCGTTTCCCTCACAGAAACGGGTTCACGGTTGGGCCTCGGTGACGCATCGACGGGTGCGCTGGTCCTGGCCGACAGCGGCCTCGCGTTGACGTTGGGAGATTTACCGTGAGCACCTACGACATCGGTGACCGCCGCAAACTGACATGCGAGGTTCGGGACGAAGCGGGCGATCTGGTTGACCCGACCGGCCTGACGTTCACGATGAAAGATCCAGCCGGGACACTCACCAGTTACGACCTCGCCGACGTGCAGCTGGTGCACGATTCAACCGGCAAGTATCACGTCTATTGGGACTGCACCACGTCAGGGAAATATTTCTGGCGTTTTGCGGCGACCGGCAATGTTGCGGCGGCCGAGGAATCCAGCTTCTCGGTACGCGCCTCCAAAGTCATCTGACACGATCGTCGTCTCCACGGAGTGACCCGTCTCCCGGCGATGCCGCTCCGCGGTTTCCTGCAGGCAGTCCTCGCACAGTGAACGCCACAGTTTCGGGTTGCGGCCATTGTCGGTACGGCAGGTGCGGCAGATTGCGTAGCACTCGCTCACAGCTGGCCGAGCACATCGAAGTTGGCGATCACCGCGTCCCGCATGGCGAGGTCTTCTTTCAGCTTCTCGATTTCCTGGCGGGCCTGCGCCAGCTGCCACACGGCCAGGCCCATCTGGAATCCGATGGTCGACGTGGGGTAGCAGTTGGCTTCCGCCATGTAGGCGCCGACGTGGTACGACAGGAAGGTTTCTTCGTCGCCGCCGTGCGCTTTGTAGTGGGCCAGCTGGACGTTCGCGTTGGTGGCGAGGCGGTCAACGCGGGCTATCGCATCGTCGTAGTACATCACTCGTCCTCATCGTCCCAGGGTTCGCCCTCGACCTCACTCGGGAGGTCGGTGATCGGGTCGATGACCGGCGCGGTCATGTAAAAGATGCTACCGGGTGTTCAACATTTGAACACTGAAAGGCCCCGACCCGCCGACGGTGTGTCGGAAGGCCGGGGCCAGGTGTTCAGTTATTGAACGGTTCAGTCCCTCGCCGCCAACGGCCGGCACTTCGAGCATGTCCGGTAGTTGTAGCGTCGCACCACCCAGGCGATCTGATCCCATCCGACGCCTTCGGCCCACAGCCACAACTCACCGTTGCCGCGCTGAGCCATCCGGCAGTCGCCCCGGTGGATGAACGTGCCGCCTTTCGTTCGGATCAGGTTCTTCACGACGACCCCCTCTCCGGGCAGTAGAACGAACGGGTCACCGACAGGAACGCGAGCGCCTGGCTGGCGTCGAGCTCGGTCTGTTCGGTCATCTGCTCGGCGATCACCCACTGTGGAATGTCGGCGCTGATCATGTCGCACGCCATCAGCGCCGCCTCCTTCGCCTTCTCGGGGTCGACGCCATCCTTCAATGGCAGGCCCCGATCTTTGAGCGCCTGGACGTAGCGTTCCTCCTTCGACAGTTCCGTCCTGGTGGCGAATCCGGCGACCGAGCAAGCGCCGATGATCGGCACACTGGCAGCAACAATCAGGGCCTTGAGGAGTCTCATGCGACCCGACCACCAGTCTGGTTCTGTCGTGCAGCCGTCCCGATTGCCACCAGCAGACCCCAATGGTTCGGGCAGAACGCCAACACCGAAGCGTTGATGATGTCGGCGGCCGAGTCGGGCGCGAAGCCGTCCTCGCCCATGATCACATCACCCAACGACTGCACGCCGTCGTAGTTCGGGTACTGGTCGAGCACCTGGCAGATGGTCTCGCCGTAGGTGTTGACGTAGGCGATCTCCACCGAGTTGAGTTGGCCGTCGGCGTGCGCCGCCGGCATGTTCAATAGTTGAACAGCTGTAGCACCGAGTGCTACGGCGATCTTCATGAACATTGCTGTCCCCTTTCTTTCGTTTGTTTCGTTTACCGGAAGAACCTGTCGAAGATCACGAAGGACAGCGCCCCGACGAACACCGAGACACTGAACAGCGCGACCAGACCGACCACATCAATCAACAATCAACTCCTTCCTCGACTCGACGAACGTGAACGACTCGATTGCATCCAGGTTCCAGATGCAGCCCGACGCACAGTCCCAGTCGTAGTACCAGAACGGTCCCTCCGTCCTCATGCAGTAGATGTACGGGGCGATGATGATGCCGTCGTACCCTGCCCGGGATACCTCAACCCAGTCGGGGTCCCAGTAGTGCGAGCCGCGGTCGGGTCCGATCACACTCGACATGGGTGTCGGGCGTGACCACTTGTCGTGGAACGCGAGCAGCTGCTCCGAGCCGTTGATGTAGACGATGTTCGCCGACTCGGACAGTGTGACCTCATGGACAGCCGCAAGGTTGTAGAGCGCAAACTCCTCATCCCTGCACCACGACTCCCAATCGCCCTCGCCTTCGACGCTCACCCACAGCCCGTCCGGTTTCCCGACGCGCGACTTGTCCAGGTGGTACGCCCACTCGCGGTCGAACTCGATCGGCTCGCTGTGGTAGTGCAGCAGCCTCACTGCGCCACCACCAAATCCCACGGCCCGTAGGTCTTGTGCTCGAGAATCTTCTTGCGAGCTTCCTCCGGCGTGTAGACGCAGACGTTGCCCAGCTCCTCGATGCCGCCGATTGCGTAGTACAACTCTTTCGGCATCCTGATGTCGCGGCCATTGGACACGTCGATCACCATGTCCCCTTCCTCAACCCAGGCGTGGCCCAGAGTCCGCCCTTCCAGCGGACCCTGACCGGCGACCTCACCGTGCACCAGCAACAGGTCCGGCTTCGGGTCTTTCGCCCAGAACGCCAGCACCTTGTCGACGATGTACTTCGCGGCCGCCTCGTAGCAGTCGCCCGTCGCCTCACTCATTGGAGTCTCCGAGCAGCATGTCACCCGCCGGTGGGAAGTCCCCGACCTGCTTGCGGGCCTCCTTCCGAGCGGAGTTGATTATGTTCGCCATCGCGTTCAGAAGTTTCTGTTCGCTGCCTTCGGCGATCATCTCCACCACCCCCTCCCGCACGTCGGGCGGCATGTCGACGGCCAGCTTGAAGCCCAGCGTGATGGCTTCGGCGAACCGGCCAGCGGCCCTCATCGTCATGTAGTCCCACGGCGACGTGAACACCTTGTTGTTGACGCGGTGCAGATCGGCGCTGTGATGACCGACGGTGTTGCCGGTGAACCGGGTGGAGTGAGCGATGAGTACCTTCTCCACCCGCATCGGACTGTCGGACGGTGCCATCTGCAGTTCCTCGGCGCACGGGTTCTGCACCGCCCAACCAGCCGTGCAGAACACCACCTCCTCAGCGTTGTAGATGGCGCACGCCGCCGTCATGTAGTCGGCGACCCGGTTCTTCTGCTCCGGGTCTTCGGGCATCTGCATGACCAGCAGGTTCCAGTTCCCGCTGTCGAAGGTGGTGTCCTTCGGTTGGATGACGAGGAACGGCAGGAAATCGTTCTTGCCTTCCAGGTCTTCGATCAGCGCCTCGGCGTAGGCTTTCGCCACCGACACAATGTCCTGACGTTCCAGGTTCTCTGCAGTAAATTCACTCACTTCGCGGCACCTTTCTTCTCGGTCTTGAACTTCTTCGGCATGATCAGATGCAGGTTGTTACCCGACAGGTCGGTGAACGTGACGGCCTTGTTGGTCCCGGCCATCGTGTAGATCACCGGGCCGCCGATCGCCCGCATGGCGTCGAGCAGGTAGCTCGCCTCCAACGGAACCTCAACCTTGCCCTTGTACGGAACCAGGGTGTCGATGATGTCGACGGTCGACTCGACCTCGACACCGTTCTCCTTGGTGTCCTTGCTGAGCACCGTGAGTTTCTTACCCTGAACCGTCAGCGTGACGAGCTTGCCTCGCACCGCGTCGATCACGTCCGCGGCTCTAACGATGACCTGGCACTGCTGCTCGTCTTTGATGAGCTGCTTCCACTCGGGGAACGCGACGTCCGGCTTGGTCGCCATCACCGTCCGACCGCCGCGGTCAAGCCGCACCATCGGCACCCGCGCTGGCGCCCCGATGCCGGTGTCGACGTACACAATGCCGTCCTGGGTGAACGCCTGCGCCGCCTCTGCCGGTAGCACGGTGTCGACGGTGCCGTTGCCGTAGGTGACGCGGGACAAACGGAACCTGTCCGTGGTCACCATGTTGCCGCCATCGAACCGGACGTTCGCCAGCTGCGGCAACGTCGGATCGGTGGAAGCCGACGCCAACACGGCACGGATCTCGCCCTGCCCCACAATGTCCGGCTCGTCCTGGTCGGCGTTGAACACCGGCCAGATCGGGAAGTCGAACTGCTCACCCTTGAGGCGCACAGTCCGGCGGCGAGTCTGCACCGACAACTCGTTGCCGTCGATCTTGAAGATCGCCTCACCCGGCTCGAGGTTGCCGACCAGCGCCGCGAACTTGGACACGTCCACGACGATGGAGTCCTGGCCCCCGCCGGCGCCCAGCACCATCGCCTGCCGGAACTGCTCACCGTTGGTGCGCCTCATGCACAGCGCCCCGACGATGGTGGACAGTTCGATGTAGCGGGTGGACGGGTGCTGGTAGCCCGGCTCGCGGAGCCGCCCGATCCACTTCGTTTCGGCCGTCAACTCGTCGGTTTGAACGGTCAGATCCATCTTCATTTTCCTTTCTTTCGGGTGTTCAACTTTTGAACACTCAGCTTCTTCAACTGCCGGTCGAGCCACGCGATGATGTAGAAGCCGACGTTCTTCTCGCCCAACTCGCGCCGACGGGTGGCGCTGGTGATGTGCGCCTCCTGCCCACGCCTGCTGCTGGGCGAGTCGGTGACCACCACGGTCACGTCGCCTTCCAGGAACGCCTGCAACGCAGTGCAGCCGCCGCCTGTGTCCCACAACTCGAGCACGATGCTCAGCTTGTCCTGCACCGGGTCGATCAAGTCTCGCCAGTTACTCACTCGGTTTCCTTTCATCCGGTTCCCTAACGTCACTGCCCACTTCGCCGCGGATGGCGGACAGAACTTCGATCCAACAGTCGGGGCACAAGTCGAACCACCGGGCATCATTCGTCGGGATGCCATCAGTGGCCGTGATGCGGACCCATCCCCGTTGGTTGTCGTAGTTCTCCCTGACCTCCGAGCAGCGGTCGCACATGGTGAGCGCCGCCATCACTTCCTCCTTTTCACTCGTTCGATGATGCGGTGGATCTTGTCGTGCACCAGCGACGCAGCCGCAGCGACGATGGTCAGCACGGCGATCGGCCAGGGGATCGGGTTCTCGTCGTCGTGGTTCACTGCACACCTGCCCGGCCGATGACGATGAACGAGTCTCCGTCGAGCAACCCGAGCCTGCGCCCGTTGTCCCACAGCACGAAGAACTGCTTCGTGTACTCGCTGTCCCACGGGCCGACCCAATCGACGGTCCCCTCCAACCCGACCGGCAGGCCGGGTGGAGGGTAGTCGACGCTTTCGTCGAGGAGCGCGAGTGCGACGGTGATGCGTTCGCGGATGCCGTCGTCGAGGAACAGTTCGAGTTGGCGTCGAGCTGCTCGCATGTTCCGCTTGTCGACCTCCAACCGCTGCTGCTGGTCCCGAACATCAGCGGTCAGCTTCACACGGTCGCCGACCTTGACGGGCGCGCTCACGCTACGTCCTTCTTGGCCCGAGGCTTACGCGCCGGCTTGGCTGCTGCCGCCTTGGCCGCGTTGGACCGTTCCAGCCGTGCGAGCAGTTCCGACACGTCGTCGATGCCGCCACCGTCACGCGACTCCGACGCCACGACCTCACCACCGGCGGCCTTGGCCGCGATGGCTTCGGTCAGCCGCTCCATGTAGGAGTCGGTGAACTCGGTCGGGTCCCAATCGCCGGTCATCGACTCCACCAGCTGATCGGCCACCGGCAGCAGCCGGGGGTCGATGACGGAGGCGTCGACACCGGACAGGATGTCGAACTCGGCGGGCCGCAGCTCGTCGTGCCACATCATGTTGCGGACCACCAGGACACCGCCGTCGGCGGTCGGCTCCACGATGAGCAGGCCGGTACGGTTGCGCCCCCAGCGGGTGTACTGCACGACACCGGCCAGTCCCTTCTCGATCAGCTTCTCGCGGATCAGGACGTAGGTCGCCAACGCCTGCTTGCCCCGCTTCGGGTCGGGCACCAGTCGGTAGGCGTTCTCACCGGCGAACAGCAGCGGATCGACCTGATCGACGGGGACGAACTTCTCGATCTCCATGGCCGATCCACCGCTGTTGCCTTCGACGGTCTCCAAGTCGTCGGCCGAGAGGATCACGATGTCACCGTTTTCCTCGAAGCCCTTGGAGATTTGGCCCTGCTGCAGCACGGCGCCGCAGTCCTCGCAGGACTTGGGCATCTTCACTTTGCCGTAGGTGCCGTCGTCGTGGGCGTGGTACATGCTGCCCTTGCGGTCGTGGCTGGATGACACGGCGGTCATCTTCACCGGGCTGGTGACCAGACCCCAGGTCAGGTCGACGTTGCCGACACTTCTGAAACTACTCACTTGTTTCTCCTTCCTGTTGGAACTGTTCAACTTTTGAACAGTCGGGTTACTGCTGTCCTGCTCCTTCTCCCTGGCTGTCGCCGAGTGTCTCGTCGAGGTATCGGAATACTTCGATCAGCCGGTCGCAGGCTGCCCACTGGCGGGCCTCCTCGTCGCGGCTGTAGCCCTGCCCGTAGTCTTCGGGTGGTGCTTCGAGGATCTCCACACAGCGACGCCCGGCGGCTAGCACTTCGTCGAGTGTCTGTGGAGCGGGGGGTTCCGGCTTGACCAGTCTCAAATGGTTAGGCACCCCGGCACCCTTTCAGTGTTCAATTTTTGAACGCCGCTGCTGCTTGTAGTCGGCCGCCCAGCGACGACACGCGACACAGCTGCACCGGAAATGGGTGTAGCCGGTGACGGTGCCGTGCTTGTCGGGTGGGCAGCCTTGGGCGATGGCGCGTTCCCGCGATTCGCGGTTCTGCCCACGCCGACGGGCCAGCGCACACTCGGGCGAGCAGGTGATCCGCGCACGGATACCTGCCGGTTGCTCGAATGTCCTGTTGCAGACAGCGCATTTGCGCTTCACGATTAGCCTCCTCAAGTTGAGGCCCGCCGCCGGAGCGAGAGTGAGAGATTCTCCGGCGGCGGACCGATGTGGCCGGAAAATTTCCGGCATAGCTCAACTTCTAACTACTATTTTACCAGGTCAGACCCCTTAAGTCAAGAGGAATGAGTGAGCTGGGAGTAGCAGTCCTCGACCGTCATGTGGCCGACCATCACCTGCTCGACCTGCGACAGCCCGTAGCCGTTCGCCTCCAGGAACCCGAGGTAATCGACCGGGCCCACACCGAACGGGCCACGCTCGGCGATCAGCTTGCCCGACCGCCAGGCGTCACGCGCCAGCCGCGACTCCAACGCACCCAGCACCAGGCCCAGCGTGATGACCTCCGCCCGTGCGGGCGTCGCATCCTCCAGCTGGTTGAGGATCTCCGACTTCACACCGGACGCCACACCCAGCAACTCGGTCGACGCCTTGTCGGCCTTGTAGTTGGCGAGCAAGAAGCTGTCCTTCGCCAGCATCGTGGCGACGAACTGCGCGGTGCCCTTCGGCGCCGTCTTGCGCTTCAGCAGGTTGGTGACGAACTCCCGCCGCACTGTCTCGGCCGCGTCGGCGGCCTTGTTCAGCGTGATGGTCTGCCGGCGTTCCTCCTTCTCTGCGGCGATGCGAGCAGCCTGCGCCTCCGGGTCTTCGACCGCCGTCTTGGCGTCGGCCTGCCGTGCCGCGATGTTGGCGAACCGCTCCGAGACCGTCAACCCAGCAGCGGCCGGGTCGATGCAGAACCACAGCGGCTCATAGGCGATCGACTCTTCCACCGATTCGGCGTGGCGCTTGCCTTCGGCCGACTCAGCGTCGGGCTTGCCCTCCGTCGACCAGTCGATGTCACGCTCGTCGACCTGCTCGTTGGTTTCCTTGTCCACGAACACTTCGTTGTCGTCGACATACACCGCCCACAACTCGGGCTGATCCGTCGGACCTTCCAGCGCCGACCCGTCGGGATTGGTCAGCTGGTCCAGCGGAACGTAGCTGGTGTTCCACCGTGGAACCTCATCCAGCACCAGGTACCCGGCCGTCTTGTACGGCTTGGCGACGATCGCATACTTCTTGGCGAACTCCCGCTGCTGACGCAGCCGCTCCACCGTATGCGTGAAGTAGCGGGTGCCCATGTCCCGCTTCAACTCGGCCAGGTCTTCGGGCCGGTCCTCGAACTCGGCGATCGCAGCCGCCTCCTCCAAGGTTGCCTGCTGCAGAACCTCCATCGCCGTTTCCGACTTGGCGATGATCCCGGCTTTCTTCACCTTGTCCATCGACACCGACAGACGCTTGGCGATCTTCGTCGCCGACAGCCCGGTGTCCAACAGCTGTTGGTAGGCCACAACTCGGTCGGTTTCGTTGAGCGCCAGCCGGTGATCGTTCTCGATGATCTGCTCGATCAACCGGGTCGCGGTGTCATCATCCTCGTCGGTGACGTATACCGGGATCGACTCGATGCCGGTCTGCTGCGCGGCCAGCGTGCGACGCTGCCCCATACGGACCTTCAACGCGCCGTCCTCACCACGCACAGCCACCACCGGAACCAGCACCCCGTTCTCCTTGATGGAGGCCAGGAACTCCTTGTCCAGCGAGGCCTCGGTGCGGACGTTATCTTCCAACGCCAACTCGGCCGGGCTGATCCGAACCAGTTCGATCTTCGTTGCGGTCATTTCATGATCCTTTCGGTGTTCAATTCCTGAACAGTTTTCTTCTCTGCGAACTCGGCGACCATCGAAGCCGCCGGGTTGTTGGTGCCCCCGGTGCGGTAGACCCGCACCACGTCGACACCGTTCTCATGTGCGAGCACAACAGTCGCCCCCACGTTCCATCCACGGACCTCGGCGATGAGGCCCGTCGTCTTGTTGCCCGTCCGTGACGTGGTACCACGGCCGGACGTCAGCTCCCCATAGAACTCGGCCATCAGGCTTCCTTCTCGAAGCCGTCGAACCACGCCACGCCGCCGGTCGTGCCGCGGGTGTCGTCCCGCTGGCAGTGGGCCTGCGCCTGGTCGCGGGTCAACCCACGCACCACAATCTCGGTGTCGCGGTCGTCCTGCCAGAACCGGACAATCCTGTAGGTGTCTGTCATTTCTTTTCCTTTCATCAGACGGCATCCAAAACGGCGAGGCACAGGATGATGACGACGGGAGCGATGGCGATGATGGCCCACCACTCCTGGTTGCGCGGACGCGGGGTTCCCCACGTCAACCCGATACAGCCGACAATCGAGATGATGCATAGAGCCAGGACGAACATCACCACTCCTTCTGTACGACGTGCAACGTGTGGAACAAGGCATCATCGTTGACGATGATCTCCTCGCCGCGGACCGTTGGGCTGTTGGCGTACTCGTACACCTGCAGCGACACCTTGACCATGCGAACATCGTCGACCCACACGAACTCGGCATCCGTCACCGTCGCAGCATGGTTGCAGTACAGAACCGTTTCACCTTGCCGCAGGTACTTGGCGTACTGCTGCCCGTTCTCCACGCGGATCGGGACCTCGACCGTCAACCCCGGCTGTGCCATGTCTGACCTCCATCGTGTGAGTGAGTACCGTTGGCGACCGTCTTTTTGTCGACCGCCCTGCCCGCCAGCCGCTCGGCCTGGGCGATGGCGAGCTTCGCCTTCGACGAACCGCTGGACATGATGCGCCGATAGACGCACGCATCCGTCAGCCCATCGCGTACATCGTCGGAGATGCCGACGAACGCCACCGCGCCCGTCCGCTTGTCTACGACGACACGCGCTTTTCCCAACGCGAGCAGCTGGTCGATCTTCTCCCCGGCCTTGCGGACCTCCTTCGCCCGGTCGGCTATCGTCTGCTTCGGCTTGAGCCGCGTGTTGCATGGCATCAGCTGGCCTCCTCCACGTCGAAGTCCACCGCGCGGCCGCCCAGCGTGGGCTGCTCGACCTCGACCTCCTCGAAGTCGAAGTCCAGGAACGAGTTCCGCGCCATGCTGATCGTGTCCAGCGTCGCCTGATCGATCTCCACGGCCACCTGCTCGCCGGCCTCCACGATCCGGTTGCAGGCGCCACGCGCCGCAGCCACCGCCGCCTTCACCGTGGCGTTGGCGTTCGGGGAAAGGATCTGCCCCGCCGACAGCGCCCGCTTGCAGATGGCGCGGACCTCCTTCACGTCGAGCCGTTGCAGACCTTCGGCGATTTCCTGCAGGAACCGTTCTTGTTCGGCGAAGATCGCCCGAGCGGTTTCCATGTCGTCGGCCACCACCCGGCCACGGACCACGTTGACCTCGACCTGGGTGTAGACGGCGCTGGCGTTGAACTCGGCTGCCAACGCGCGGGCCTCGGCGATCGCGTCGTTCAACTGCTCCACCCTGTCGTCGGGGCACAGCAGGCCGTGATCGGTTGAGGCGCACAGCCTCGCCACCAGGTAGCGGGACCGGCTGCACACCTGCGAGGCGCGGGTCTGCTCCTCGGGGTCGAACACGATCTTGTGGGTTTCCCACGCCGAGCGTTGGTAGCCGTACTCGTCGGTGTGGGCGTACTCGATGTCCCGCTTCTGGTACTTCACGTTGCCGCGGATGCGGGTCTTCAAACTGACTAACACTCCCGGTCGAATGGCACGGATCTCACTACTCACTTCGATTCCTTTCTCTCTGAGCTGTTCAGATTTTGAACAGTTTCGTCACTGTGGGTAAACACCCTTTTCCGTAAGGCCACGGCGGCCTTTTCGGCTTCTTCGATGGTGGCGAACAGGCCACCATAGATGTTCTTTCCGTAGTGTTGGACTTGAACCACCCACTTGTTCTTGTGTGGTGACACACCGCGTACGCCACTGACGGAGTTGCGATACGCGCCGCGCTGGTTCTCCTTGTTCTGCTTGTCGGTGACAAGACGTAGGTGGGCAGGGTTGACGCACCGACGCACATGGCACCGGTGGTCAATCTGCATCCCTTCGGGGATTGGACCGTTCACCAGTTCCCAGGAGAACCGATGCGCGAGCACACCCCCTTCGCCCCTACGGCCGACACCGAAATACCCGTATCCGGTGACTGTGGCAGCCGTCCACAGCCAGCACTCGTCGGTCTTGTCGACCTTTGACCAGAACCTCTCCATCTATAAGTCGATCTGCCGGACGCCGCCGCGGAACGCGGACTGCTGGCCAGCTTCGGGGCGGGTCGCCGGACGTGCACGGCCAGCCCACGTTTCACGCAGCCGGGCGATCTTCTCCGCCGACGTGCGGGCCAACGGGATCACGTCTTTCGCGCCCATCAGCACATCGTTGGTGACGATCTCACGCTGCCCGTCGAGGAACGCCGTGAACATGGCGTCCCGCTTGATGACGGCAGCGATTTCTGCACCGGTGAACCCTTCGGTTGCCTCGGCGATGGCCTGGAAGTCCAAGTCCAGCGCGTGCGGGTCACGGCCCTTGCCGCGCAGCGTCGCCTCCACGATGGCGATACGCTCCGCAGTGGTGGGCAGGTCGATCCACCAGATTTCGTCGAAGCGGCCTTTCCGCAGGAACTCGGGCGGCAGCTTCGACGGATCGTTGGCCGTCATGATGACGAACGCCGGGCTGGTGCGGTCCTGCATCCAGGTGAGGATCGCGCCCAGCGCATCAGCGGACACACCGCCGTCAGCACTGCCGGACACCGCGCCTTCCAGCGCCTTTTCCACCTCGTCGATGTAGACGATGACCTGACCGAGCGCGTTGATCGTGCCGAACATGGCACGCAACCGGGCCTCCGACTCGCCGACATACTTGCCCTTCAAGGCATTGATGTCGAGCCGCACCACCGGCCAGCCCCACTCGGAGCCGAGCGCCTGGCATGACAGCGTTTTGCCGCAGCCGGACATGCCGAGCAGCATCACCGCTTTCGCCGGGTCCAGGTTGTAGGCGCGAGCTTCGGGCCCGAACGAGATGAGCTGTTTGATGGCCCACTCTTTCCAGTTCTCGAGGCCGCCGACGTTGGCGAACCCACCG
>ERZ724503.558-NODE-558-length-16179-cov-6.364798_pt1 | contig 16179 bp, 21 predicted proteins | sample MGYA00376036_ERZ724503 | MGnify/ENA primary metagenome ERZ724503 (study PRJEB28724, sample SAMN07190885) | wastewater metagenome | isolation source: influent of sewage treatment plant in Hong Hong | place: Hong Kong | collected 2016-03-17 ...
ATAATCCTTTCAGCAAAAGAACAACAACTATTTTTATTACTTCTAAATAATAGAGGAAAAATAGCACCATTTTCATATATAGATGAAGTTATTTGGTTTGATAGTAGTGTAACTGATAGTACAAGAAGACAGCTACTTCATAGATTAAGAAGTAAATTGGACAAATTAGATTTTGAGGTGGTTAAATATAGTGGGTATAGGTTGAATTTTTAATTATTTATAGTTTTTTTAAGTAGATTAAATCTTCATAATATTTACTTTTTAAAGCCTCTTCTATGTAAGTTTGATGATTTTCAATCTTTGGTAGCATTTCTATAAGTAAGGTTTTTAAAATTGGTAAATAGTTTTGGATAATATCCCAAACCATACTTTCATCAATGCCTCTATAATTATGTGAAATTTTATCTCTCATAGCAGAAATATTTTTCCAACTAATAGCATTTGAAATTTTAAGATTATCATCAATCTTTTTATTTTCTTCACCTATTGCTATTAGTAAATTAACTGTTGCATTAAAATTTAATTGTTTATTTGCAAAATAAAATTCTTCTTCATCTTTAAACTCTTTTGAATAATAAGTGATTTTTTCAATAGCTTCAAGAATTGTTAAAATATAAGTTAAATTTTTACTACTATACATAGATAAAATCCTTTTGGGCATCAAGTTTTATTAGTGGATTTAGTTTTTTAAAATTCATTAAATCAATTTTTGCTTTTAAAGTATTACTTAGTTTTTCTTCAAGTTTTAGATATTTATCAAAGCTTAGTTTATAGCCATCTTTTAGAATATATGCTATATCTATATCACTATTTTTATGATTTGTATCAGTTGAAACAGAACCAAAAAGTACAAACTGATTTATATCAAAATCATCTTTTGTATTTTTTAAAATAGTTATAATTTCATCTTTTTCAATCAAAATTTTGCCTTTTGTATTTTATAGAAATATTATAACTAAAAATTGAATAATTTTAAGATTAGAGGATTAACTCCACAATATTCTAAAACTAGCTCCATTTTCATTTGAAAATTGCAATTCACCTTTTAACTCATCTTTTACAAGTCTTTCAACAAGTGTTAATCCAAAAGATAAGGGTTTATTTTCCCAATCAAATCCTTTTCCATTATCAGAAATATTTAATAAATATCTTTTTTCTATATCTGTATCAAGAATTATAGATATATTTGCATTTTCATTATTAAAGGCATATTTTATAGAGTTGGTAACAAGTTCATTTATTATCAATCCACAATATATAGCTTGGTCGATATTTAAAACTAAATCTTTTGTATCAATAAAAAAGTTTATGTTTTTATTTGGATAAGCTCTTTTTATCTCTTTTATCAAATCTTCAAAATATATTGAGCTATTTAGATTTGAAATAGTTTGATTTGAGTGTAAAATATCGTGGATTTTCCCCATAGAGGGAACATTGTTTTCCACCTCTTTTAGTTTCTCTTTTCCCACACTATCCAAATAACTTCTTAGTTTTAATCTATATAAAGAAATTATAAATTGAAGATTGTTTTTAACCCTATGGTGTAACTCTCTTAATAGTATCTTTTGAGTATCTAAAGAGTTTGATAATGCTTTTGTTTGATTTAGTTTTTTTGATAAAACAACTGAAAATAATATACTCTCTAAGGCTAGTGATATTTCATAAAAATACCAATAACCATTTTTAGGAGTATATACTCCTACATTCCAAAGTAAAAATACTATGGTTCCAACAACATATAAAGAAAATCCTATCATCAAATATGATGAATTTTCCTCTTTTTTATAAAAAAGATATATGGTTGATAAAAAAATACCAATTAGATTAATAAAAGTTATATACACCAAATAATCAAGTAAATAAAGTGTACTAAATGCAGAAACTAAAACTATAAAAAATGCAACAGCTAATAAAAATAAGAAATATCTATATAAAAACAAATATCTTTTTATTTGTGAAACTTCCATAAAAAATAGAACAATAAAAACATATAAAGCAATATAGTAATAAATACCCAAATAAGCATCAACTATTGTATAGTTATATATAAACTCATCACTTGCATTAAATATCTTTACTATTGGTATAAACATACCTGTATATGAACAAAAGTGATTATATACAACACCTAATATCATCAACACATAATATAAATAAACTTTCTCTTTTGTGAATAAAAATATAAAGAAGTTATAAATCATCAAGGTAATAAGAATAGTCATAAAGAAAAATAAAATTGCAGTTCTTTTATAGTTTTTACTCCATAAAACATCTTTTGTTTCAAGGTTTACATGAAAATATGTGGCACAAGAGTTGCTTAATACTCTTAGATAATATGTTTTTGTTTCATTTGCTTTTAAATCAAGTGTAAAATAAAAATCAACTATATCATTATATGTTTTTCTATTCATTACTCCAATATTTGTTTCAATATTTTCATCATATAAACTAATAGAATCAAGCATAGAGTTATCTATATGTAAAACTCTATTTAAAGTTTCACTTGTAGTATTTGTAAGGGTGAATTTTATCCAAACAGCTTCATTTGTTGTATATCCTAAACTAATAAAATCACTATCATATTTTGAGAAATTTGCTTTTTGTTTAATATCTTCTAAAGATAAACTAGCACCATCATCAATAAAAACTTCACTTTTATCTAAAATAGAAATATCATCATTTTTTACATCAATTTGTGATGCAAAACAAAAAGAAGAGAATAAAAATAGGAATAAATAATACATTAGGAACTTTTTCATGGAAGTAAGTTTAGCGGTTTATTTCTGAAATATCTAAAAATATAGATATATTAGTAATATACTAATAAACTAATACATTTTATTGACACAATGTATCATTTTTGATACAATAACTAAAATAATTAAAGGTTTTATGTGGAAAAAATCATAGCTGTTAGGTTTTTTAAAAGTGAACTTGGTAATGAGCCTGTAAAAGAATGGCTACTATCTTTAGATAAAGAAGATAGAAAAATTGTAGGTTCAGATATTCAAACTGTTGAATTTGGATTTCCTATTGGTATGCCTTTAGTTAGAAAAGTTGATGCTAAATATAAATTATGGGAAGTAAGAAGTAAATTAGCTAGTGATAAAATAGCTAGAGTAATTTTTACTATTTATAAAGACTGTATGATACTTTTACATGGTTTTATAAAAAAAGACCAAAAAATGCCTGAAAAAGATAAAAATACAGCGATTGAAAGAAGAAAAAAACTTGATTTAGGAGAATGTGATGAAAAATGAATTTGTTGGTAGTGATTTTAATGAATTTTTAAAAGAAGATGGTATTTATGAAGAGGTAAATGATATTGCAATAAAAAGAGTTATTGCTTATCAATTAGAGCAAGAAATGAAAGCTCAAAATATCACAAAAACAAAAATGGCTGAATTAATGAATACTAGCAGAGCAGTTGTAAATAGATTATTAAATCCAAATAATGATTCATTGACTCTAAATACACTTGAAAGTGCAACAAATGCTCTTGGGAAAAGGTTAAGTATATCTATTATATAGATAAAAAGAGAAGATTAATCATCTTTCTTTTTATTACTGCACTTATAAAAACTATAATCAAAAGCTCATAAAATTATTTGAAAATATCATTTTTATTGTTGACAAAATAATATTTTTGTTATACAATATAAAATCTTAACAAACAAAGGATATATAATGACTTCAGTAAAATACACATGCTAAAAAAAGTCCTTGGTAATCAGTAAATAATATTTTTACTGGATATATTATCTGAAAGTTACCAAGTCTGAATTTCAGTTATTATACATCCTTCTTATATCTAAATCATACAACAAACTTATAAATTAAAAAAATTAAATAAATAACTTCTAACTTAATTTATTGTTAAGACTAAATAAAGTAACATTAAACTAAATATTAACTTTAAGGATATTTTAATGTCAGAAATCGAGAGAGAGAGAGAGTAATAAAAACTCATTAGTTTTATCACAACTTGCAGCAACATTTTCTATAATTATTTTATTGGCTATCATATCTGTAGTTACACAAAAAGAAGAAGATTATAAAAAACATATTGATTTACTAAATCTTCTTTGGTATTCTAGCCTTATTTTTGGAATCACAGTTTTTTTATATTTAGACCTATTTATTGATGATCAGAACAAAATAACTAAAGAAAATAATACAACATTTTTCAAAATTTGCTTTGCTATACTCTGGTTAATTATATTAGCAATATTTAATTATTTTATTAACAACTATTTTAATCCTAAGCTAGATGAACTTTTTTATATTGAATTAGCTATTTTTATACTTCTTACTATATTCTTATTTTGTACAGATAAAATCCATCTTGATAAAAGAATTAAACTTTCTCCATTCTTATTATTCTTACTTGGATGGATATTTTTTATGATAAGCTTATTATATATTGGTAATAGATATATTTCAATTTCTCAATATATTATCTATCTAATTATTTTAATTATTTTCTTTGCATTGATAAAAATAACAACCCATACTATTGAGTTAGGGAAAGTTAAAAATGACTAATGTGTTTTTTAACAAAAAATTATGGATAGCAATATTTTATATTATGAGTCCATATTTTCCTGGAAACAATTTTTTAGAACTAGCAATGATTGGTTCTATTGTAGGTTCACTATCTTCAATTATTCCTGATGATTGGGATTTGGGCATGACTAGAGTAGTTGTTTATCTTATCTATAATTCAATAGCTGTATTAGGACTTTATTTACTTCAAAAAAATCAAAAATTTTTAACTATAAAAAATCTTATTGAAATAACTATTTTAATTCTTGTTTTGTTTTTTAGTGGATATATACCAGAACCTTATGGAACAATTTTTTTAGTTTTCTTTGGATTATATTTTTTATTTAAAAATGGAAATCATAGACAAATAATATCTTATCTTAGAAAAATTTCTAAAATTATCAGAAAAAATTCAATAAATGGAAAAAATAAATAAAATTTCAAAACTTTTTTAAAATATAACGCAGGGCGTAACGCAAGGAAGATAGAATTGTTTGAAATAAAAAAATTTAGGAAGGAGAAATATCATTGAGAGCATTATTGACTTTAAATATTTCACAGTTAAAAACTTTAAGAAGATGGCAAATTATGACTTTTTACAAAAAAAGCAATACCACGTTAGTTTGAAATAGCAAAAGATTTTAAGATAGGATTAGTATGAAGCAGTTTATTGGAGAAAAGCAATCACAACTTATTTCAAATGAATTATTTTTGGGTATGTATCACAAAATTTATAAAATATATACAGAGGATTCAGAAGAAATGTTTGAAGGGCAAACGTATAGAACTTACCATAATATAGGATTTGCTGATGAATGTGGAAATTTCTTTATTCCACCAGTATATACATTTTTTCAATCGCAAGAATGGTCATATAGCGAGAGATTAAAAAGGGTAATTGCTATAGTTGAAAAAAGTTATTATGGTAGATCTGATGATGGAGTAATTACATTAACGGGAATAATAGACCTTCATAATACCGTACGATGGTATCAAAAAACTATAAATTATCAAGACAAGCCAATTATATATTTGTGGGAAGATCCTATTCCTATTCGTGAATGGACATCATTAAATTAAAATTAAAAAAGGAGAAAATAAATGTCAGATTCAGCTTACATCAGACTGCTTAAAAGTCAAATTGCTGACAAAAAAGCAGAATTAGAGGGATTAGAAGAATTATTAGATAAAGAAGATACTAATGATAGTGATATATATTCAAGAACTCAAGAGATTAGACGTTTGAAGACAGAGATTCAAAATCTAGAAATACAGTTTGAATAAATTTAAAAGTAAAAAATGGCTTTATTTAATGAGACATCAAAAAATTGAGCAGGTATTGAATTATATTAGTACTAAGAATAGTGATACTTACTAAAATAAATATATCAAAAGGTAGATAAAATTATGCTAAATGCAAATGATTTAAAAAATATTGGTACCTCTCTTGAAGAAAAAATGCAGAAAAACTCAGAAAGAAAAGGTGAGGAGTTAGCAAATAGAATTATTTCTAGTACTGCAAATGGTAGAGGACTTTGGATTTTCATTTTATATCCAGCATTTCTTACAATTACAATCACAATAAGTTCAATAATAAATATATTATTTGGAGTTTCTCTATTTATATCATTAATTATTAGTGCTATAAGTTCATATTTTTGGTACAAAGCAAATTTTACTATTCTTCATCCATTTTGGTCGAGTATATTAACAATAACAGCTATTTTTATAGCAATCCCATATCTTATAAAAAACTAAATAAAGGAAAATACATGACAAAAAACTTAAAAAAATTAACACTTCTAAAATCTATAAAAATTAAGCAAATTATAACTTTTGCTAAAGAGTGTAGCTATTGTGGTAGAAAGCTTGATGATAATGGAAAGTGTCCAACATGTGGTTAGAAAATATAAATATTCAATTAAGAAAAGGATTCTGTAATGATTTTTAATATTACAAAAGTTTCATATTTCAACCCTTATGCCAAGATATTTGATGCCTATTATCTTATTGTTCCTGCTAACTATTTACATCCAGTTGCAATAGAATGGATTAAAAAAAGTTTTTCTTCATCTATTGAGAATAATAATTTAAATTTATCAGATTTCACAATAGAAAATTATTTAACTATTGAAGAAAGTTGTTCTGATGAAGGTTATATAGGAGATGGTTATTTAGAAGATAAATATAACATTCCATTTAATAGATTTGTTGAATGGGGAGAAATAAAAAGAACCCTAAATATTTTTGAGTAAAGGAAAAATCAAAAATGAATCTAAAAATTCTTAAAATAATAGGTATTCCTGATAACAATAGTGCAACAGTAATTCACAATGATGGATTATTTCGTCAATTTGCACTATTTTTTGATGGCAATAGTTCATTCTTAGAAGATATGGTTATTCCAAATGCAGATGTTGCGACTCTACATTTAGGAGGGGTTCAGCAATTACAAAATATAAAATTGCCTTTCAAACCAGATGTAATTATTAATAATATTTGTGATCCTGAAATACAAACTCGTTCATTAGCATTGTTAGATGATATGAATCTTGCTGATGTGATACCACTTATTAATTCTACAAATGGTATTCGTAAGACAAAAAGAGATGAGTTATCACAAACTCTTCCAGAACATAAGGATTTTATTATCCCTAAAACCTATCGTATATCGCCTCTTTCAAAAGAAGATATTATCAGTGAAGCTCAAAAAGTATTTGGTAAAAAACCTTTTTTATTTAGACCCATAGCTTCACATGGAGGAGCAGGATTAATTCGTATAGATGATTATGAATCCGCAAATTTCAATAGCTATGCTCTTGATGGTAGAGAATATTTTATCACTGAATTTATAGATTTTTGCTCAGCTGATGGACTCTATCGTAAGGCACGATTTTTTGTAATTGATGGGAAAGTTTATCCTAGACACTACTTCATATCAAAAGAGTGGAAAATCAATTTTCGTGATGATACTATAGATGATGAAATTTATAACAATGAAGAAAAAAACTTTATAAATGAAATACCAGAAGTATTTTATAGCTTTTGCAATCATATATATAAATATTTAGAACTAAACTTTTTTGGTATTGATTGTGCATTATTACAAGATAGCAGAGTTGTACTCTTTGAAACTAATGTTTGTATGAGACCTTTCTCATCAGCAACACAACCTTATATCTTATCTACACAAGATACTATTAAACAAGCATTTTCAAATCTAATTTATTTAAAAGGAAACAAATAATGACAAAAAAACTTAAAAAACTAACACTTTCCGTTACAGCATCAGCACTATTAGCAGGTAATGCTTTTGCTCTTGATTCTGCGATTACTAATTTTGGATACCAGAATATAGAAGTTTGTGTTGATATTGATTGTTATGATACTATTAATAAAAATCAAATTTTTGATGTAGCTAATCCAACAAAAGTAAAAACACTTAATGAAGGAGGATATCATCATCATCATAATTATTTTGAATATATTCCAAATGGTAAATTTGCATATCAACTTTTTTATAGATCAATTTTAAATAAAATCAATACATATACGGGAGAAATTACAAGTCTAATCCCTAACTTATTTTCAATTAAAATATCTAAAGATGGAACAAAATTATATGCAGTATCTAGAACTAATGATAATTTTTATGTAATCAATACATCAGATAATACTATAGAAAGGACATTATCATTACCTCATTTTGAAAGTGGTCCTTGGAGAATAGCATTAAATACAGATAGTTCAAAAATATATATTGAACAAATGGATAGTGGAACTGTTACTGTAATAAATACATCAGATTATACACTAGATGGAAACTATGATAATCTTACAGTTAATTTCTCAAGTAGTACAACTTCACCAAACCTCCTAACAGGGACACTTGAAATCCAAAACCAAGCACAAATGCTTGAAAAAGGTTTCGATAACTATGTAAACTTCGCAGGTGGAACACTAAAAGCAACAGGAAGTTTTACTCTGTCAAATCCTGTTTATTTACATGATGAGTTTAACCTAACTTGGGATGATAGCTCTACTTTTACAACAGTTGCAGGTGGTACAGTTGATACAAATGGTTATGATGTAACATTTAGTGAAGAAGTTTCAGGAGTTGGAAGCCTAACAAAAACAGGAAATGGAATATTAACTCTAAGTGCTAATAATACATATACAGGAAATACAAATGTAAATGGTGGAACATTAGCTGTAACTGGCGATACATCTTCTTCAAACTTTATAGTAAATAATAGTGCAATTTTAAGTGGAAATGGAACAGTAGGAAATACTACAGTTAAAAATGGTGGGGTTATTTATCCAACTGGAACATCAACTTTAAATGTTGATGGAAATCTTACTTTTGAAAATGGTTCTATTTATAGATTAAATGCAAATAGATTGGCTCAAAGTGGAAAAATAGCTGTAAGTGGAACTGCTTCATTAGACGGAAATGTAGAAGTAAAAGCAGATAATAACGGAACATGGAATACATCTACAAATTATGAAATACTTAGTGCAAATAGTATAAGTGGAACATTTGATGGTGTAAGTAGTGATTTAGTATTTTTAACTCCAACTTTACAATATAACCAAACAGGAAAAGTAAATCTTACTTTAGCTAGAAATGATGTGACAAATGAAGATGTAATAACACAGCCAACAACACCAACGACACCAGTTGTGCCAACAACTCCGACTACACCAACAGAAGAAACACCAACACAAGTAGTAATTACGCCTACAAAAGATTTAAGTAGTTACGATAAAGAGTTACTACAAGTTGCAAAAGCTTTAGATAAAGCAGATGAGCAAAATGTCTCTTCAATGCAAGATTTATTTACAGTAATTAATGGTATGAATACAGCTCAAGCAAAAGATGCATATAGACAACTATTAGGTACATCTTTAAATAATACTCAGACTATTTCAAATAGTTTAAGTACATTTAATACTAACTTATTTGATAGATTATCAAGAATTAATAGTGCTGGAATCATTGGGGCAAATAGTGGAGATGAAACTGAAACTTTAATTGGTAGTGATAATGGTAAATATAACTTATGGTCAAGGGTTCTTGGAGGTGCTTCAAAACTAGATGGAGATACTTTAAGAAGTAAAGTAAGTAGTAATTCATCTGGTATTCAAATGGGAGCTGAAAAAATATCTGATGATATTGTATTTGGTACATCATTAGCTTATATTACAAGTGATGTTAATTTCAAAAATGATGAAGCAAAAAGTGAATTAGATACTTATATCCTAGGACTATATGCACAAAAAATATTTACTAATAATGTATTTGTAAATGCAGATGTAAATGTAGGACAAAATAAAAATCAAACTTCAAGAACAACGCCTACAAATAAAGCCTTTAGTGACCCAAAATCAAATACTATATCTGCAAACTTAGAAGTTGGATATAAATTTGATTTATCAAATAATCTATATCTAAAACCTTCAATCATTGGTGGATATACTCATTTAACACAAGATGCTTATAAAGAAACAGGAGCAGGTGGTGCTAATTTAAGTATTGATAAATATAACACAAATAGCTCAAACTTAGGAGTTAGTCTAAAAACTCAAAAAGTATTTGCTCAAAATAATAAAGATTTTGCAGATGTGGAGTTTGGAATAGGATATGTTGAAGAGTTTGGAGATACAAATAAAGCTCTAAATGCAACTTTTGCATCAGCACCGAGTTCAGGAAGTTTTGCAATAAATGGTATAGATAAAGATGAAAATAAATTTATAGCTAGTATTTCAACAAACTACTATCTATCATCAACTTCAAGTCTATTTGCATCAGTAAACGGAGCTAAAAACTCTGATGAAGAGTCAGTGAATGGAGTTTTAGGAGTTAAAATAGGATTTTAATTAATCCTATTTTAATTGGAATCTAACCTAAACAAAAGAGTACATTTGCTTAAAAAGAGATACAACTTATTTTTATAAATTTAAAATTTATAGTTCAGATTTGATAAGCTTTTTTAGATTTTCTAAACCAAATTCTAATAAAGGCTTACCATTTACAAAGTAAGATGGAGTTTTATTAGCACCCAAAGTTTGGGCATCTGCTAAATCTTGTTTTACAATCTCATCTGCTTTTTTACTATTCATAAATTGTTTTAATTTATCCATATCAAGACCTTTTACGTTTGATAAGATGTTCCATAATTCCATTGGATTTACTATATGGTCTTGAACCCAATAAGCTTGAGTTTCAAACATAAGTTCTAATGCTTCTAAAAATAAACCTTGCTCTCTAGCACCTTCCAACATCACAACTGCATAATCAGAATTTTTATGAAATGGTGCGTATCTATATACAAGTTTGATTTTTCCTTCATGCTCTTTCATAATATCTTTTACAAGAGGATGAAACATAGCACAAGTACCACAAGCTGGGTCAAAGAACTCTACTAATTGAACTTTTGCATTTTCATTTCCAACTACAAATGAATAATCCCTTTGGAAAAGTTTTGATTGTTCTTGAGACATTTTTGTATATTTTTGCGATTCATTGTTTTTATATACATATCCTACAACAAAGAATAATACTAATAATACTAACGTTGATATCAAAACTAATTTTTTGTTTTGCATAAAAACTCCTAATTAAAATTTGCAGGATTTTATCTAAATTGTTGTGTAGTAAGTATGTAGTATAAAACTAACTACACGTAAGATACACATAAAATTGGTTATAATACGCCCAAAAAAGGTGTCGTTTTGAATAGTAAAATTAGTTCTACAATTATTTTTTTGTGTTTTTTAGTAGCTTCAACTGCTACTTTAGGAAGTCTATTTTTTAGTGAAATTATGCAGTTTATTCCTTGTTCTATGTGTTGGTATCAAAGAATTTTTATGTATCCATTGGTGATTATTTTTTTAATTTCATTATTATATCCTGATGATAATGTATTTAAATATTCAATTGCTTTAGTATTAATTGGATTTGCATTTGCTGTTTATCACAATCTTTTGATGTTTGAAATAATTCCTGAAAGTATGGTTCCGTGTGTTCAAGGTGTTCCTTGTAGTACAAAATATTTAGGTTGGTTTGGATTTATTGATATTCCATTTTTATCATTAGTTGCTTATGGTTTAATTCTTGGTTTACTTTTATATGGTAAAACTCAAGCTAATAAAAAATAAAATTAAAGGAAGAAAATGAAAAAAATATACTTAGCTTTTTTATTACCATTAATATTACTTTTCACAGGTTGTGGTAGTGAAGATGAAGCAAAAGCTGTAAAAAAAGATGTACCAAATGCTTTTACTAAAGAAAATAAAGTAGTTAGTCAAACTTACAATTTAAAGACTTTAGATGGGCAAAATATTACAATTAAACTTGATGATAATATTTTAACTATTCCAGAATATAAAAATAAAACTGTTCTTATAAATTTCTGGGCAACTTGGTGTCCTCCTTGTATAAAAGAGATTCCAATTTTCAATGAACTTTCTGAAAAATACAAAGATGATTTTGTAATTATTGGTGTTTTATTTGAAAAAGATAAAAGTATAGAAGAGTTAAAAAGTTTTGTAAAAGAACACGATATTAAATTTCCTGTGACAATTAGTGAAGAAGAAAATTTTGAAATGGCTAAAAATTTCAACGTGAAAAAAATTCCTGAATCATTTTTATATGGAAAAAGTGGATTGTTCTTAGAAAAATATGTAGGTATTGCAAACGAGCAAAATATTATAAACTATATTAAAAACGATATTAAATAAATTTTAAGAAGTGGTGAAAAAGACTTTCTTTAGAAAGTCATCTCACCTTGAAATAATAATTCTATATTTTAATCCATTTTAATCAAATAACCCAAATCTTTGATTGTTACTATAATATCACATTCCATTTTTTTTCTAAGTCTGTAAACCAAATTTCTTAAAGTATTTTCATCTACTGATTCTTTAAATACATTTTCTTCAATAGACTCTTTTGAAATTAATTGATTTGGTTTATCTAAAAGTAATTCCAAAAATAAAATCTCATTTTTTGTTAGAATAATCTCTTTTTCTTTTGTAACGATTTTTTTTGTAGTAAAAAAATAGTAATAATCTTTAGTTAATTTTGTAAAAAGTAAATTATTATCTTCTAAGTGAGTAACCACACTATTAAACACTTTTACTAAATCATCATACAAAATAGGTTTTTCTAAATATTTAATCAAATTCAACTCAATTGCATTTAGGAGTTTTTCCTTATCTGTATAGGCACTAGCAATAATAATTGGTATTTTTTTATCAAACTCTCTAATTAATTTTGCAGTTTGATAACCATCTAAATTGGGCATTACATAATCCAACATTAATACATCAATTTTATTGTTTTGATAAAGTTCTAAAGCTTCATTTCCATCACTAGCAACAAAAACATTCTTAAAAAACATATTTAAAATTCTTGTTATGCTCTCTCTTATTATCAAATCATCTTCTGCATAAAGAATACTTAATGATTTAAAAACACTAAAATCTTTCAATTATTAACCTTTTTTTATTTTATAGAATTGTATCTTTTGAATATCATTTTCACATCATATTTTAAAATTTTGCTTAGATAATAAAAAATAAGCTCCATCTTTTTTATTATCAATTTTCATATACCAGTTAGATTTTTCTAGAATACCTTTTGACATTTTAAGTCCTAAACCATTTTGTTTATTTTCTTGAACAATTTTTAATCTATCTTTTTCAAAGCCTTTACAGTTATCTTTTATTTCAATACTATTTTCATTAATAATTATTTCTAAAAAAGGTTTTTTAATACTATTTTTTTTAGCGATTTTTATACAATTTGTAATAATATTCAACCAAATATGCATCCATTCGTTTTTATTTGCAGTTATCATTAAAGGATAGTTTTCATGGATTTCAATTATAAGTTTTGAATTTTTTATCTCTATATCAATTAATTTTAAAACCTCTTTTATGTTTTCACTAATATAAAAAATTGAAAAAGTTTTTTCCTCTTTATAATAATTCAAAAATGTGTTCATTGTTTCAATCATAAATTTTATAGAATTTTCTGTATCTTTTAATCTTTGATAAAATAATTCATTATTATTCATATCTTGTTTTAATTGATACATTAAAATCATTTCAAGATTTAATGATGATATTTGTGTTAGACCATTTTTCCATTGATGGGAAATATTTCCTAATAACTCGCCAATTTCGGCTTTTCTTTTTTGCTCAATTAATTTTTGTTGTTGTTCTTGATTTTTTCTAACCTCTTTTTTAACCCTTTCATTTAACATATAATTCCAAAGTAAAACAATTAAAATTAAAACTATTAATATTCCAACAATCCATAAAATCAGTTTTGAAATATTGTTTTTTTCAATAACAATCGTTACATATTTATTAACAATATTATCAATATCTTTTGGGCTAATTGTTTGAATAGCCTTATTTAAAATATCTTTTAAAATTGGCTCATCAAGTCTAACACCTATTCTTAAATTATTTTCATATCCTTTTGGTTCACCCACTATTTTTAGATTAAACAGACCATTTTTTTTAATAGTATACGCTGTAATAATCATAGAACGCAAAGTTAAATCAGCTTTTTGCTCTTCTACTAATTTAAAAGCCTCATCTTCACTGTTTGTTGGAATAATTGTAAGATTTGGAAAATCCTTTGTAAATCTTTCTCCTATTGCAGTATTTTTTGGTAAAGCAATAGATAGATTTACCTTTGAAATATCATCAATATAACTTTTTTCTATTCTTCCAACTAATACATTTGGGTCATTAAAAATTGGTTCTGTAAAAACTAACCACTCTTTTCTTTTTGGTGTTTCATTTAAAAAACTTAAGATATCGCACTTTTTTTGTTTTGAAAAATCTATACTTTCATCCCAATCTTTAGTCGGAATTAGTTCAATTTTTATATTTAATTTATTTGAGATAAGTTTGATTATATCAGCAGATATTCCTTCATGGAATCCATACTTATTTATTTTTTCAAATGGTTCCCAATCAGGATCAACGCACATTGAAATAATTTTTTTTGAATTTAAATAATCTATTTCTTCTTTTGTAAGTTCAAAATTATTTCCAAATAAAATAGAAGATAGAAATAAAAATAATAAATTTAATTTTTTCATAATTATTCTTTGATGTTTATTTTAGGTGTTATTTTACATTAATTTTTATATTTTTTATAAAAAATAAAAATATGATGTAGGAATGATATTGATTTGTTATGATTATTTTGATTTAGTTTTTTCAAAGGTTTCTATACCATATTTAGAGTTTCTTGAGTTATCTTCTGATTTTGGTGGAGATATTGCCACAAGACAAGATTCAAATAAGCAGATAAAAACTGAACAGGCTTATTATAAAATTTTGGTAAATCTTGAAGAACAGAATTTAAACTTCACAACTAGAGAACAAGGAGTTTTAGTGACAAATGGAGAGACAACTTCAATTTTTTCTAAAATATTTAAAAAAGCTGCTTCAGTTCTAATAAGAGAGAGTGAATTTTAGATTTGTAGAGTAAAAAAGAGAATAAAAATTCTCTTTTTTTTATTAAGGTTTAACTGTTGTTAATCCAAGACTTAACCAAGATTGCATACCACCTCTATACCATTTTAGTTTCTCTTCTGGATATCCAATAGCAATTAACTCTTTTAAAGATTCAGGTGATTGTCCACACCAAGCACCATTACAAAATAGTAATAACTCTTTTGCATTTGTGAAGTCATATTTTCCATTTACCTCTTTTACTCCAAAAGTTTCTAAATACTCTTTAAATTCATCTGGGTATTGTGATTTTTTTGTATAAACATAAGGAACATTTATAGCACTTGGAATTGTCTCATGATAAAACCAATTTTCTGTTCTAGAATCAATTAAAAGCATATTTTTATTTGATTTTGATTTTTCAATAAACTCTAAAACTTCAACCTCTCCATAAGTTTCTACTTTATCAGAGTATTTCATTGGTGAAATTTTCCCCATATATGTTACAAAGGCTCTTTTACAGTTTTCATTTACTGAATCAGCAGCTTGTCCTTTTCCACCATAAACAACTGTTGGGTCAAATTTTACTTCAGAACATTCCGCTGGTTTATCCCTTTTAACTACTACTGTTTTTTCTTCATCTTTTGAATTTTTGAATTTAATTTCAACTCCATCATTTTGTAAATCAACTGCAAAAATTGATGTTGCTAAAACAAAACTTCCTAATATTATTTTAATCATTTTCTCTCCTTAAATATCATTAAAATTATAATAAAAAGCTATAAAATAAATGAAGTACACAAAGTAAATTTGTTTCAATAAAAAAAGCCAGTAAGATAACCTACTGGCGAAAATGTGTAAAACATTTTGATTGATTAAAGTTTCCCGACCCTAATCATTTTTCAAAATTACACATTTTCTGCTAATTGGTTTCTAAGCTGGAGTATTAATAAATTAATATTTCAACAATGAAGAATCAAACTATTTCTTTCAATGACATTCCTGCTGCTTTGGAATCAATCATGAACAATCAAAACGAAATTCTAAAAGCTTTAGAAAAACAGCCCGAACAATCGCAAGGAAAAGAAATTTTATCTATTTCAGAAGCCTCAGAATTTTTAGGGGTAAACAGGAGTACACTTTGGAAGTGGG
>ERZ724503.561-NODE-561-length-16120-cov-16.168814_pt1 | contig 16120 bp, 18 predicted proteins | sample MGYA00376036_ERZ724503 | MGnify/ENA primary metagenome ERZ724503 (study PRJEB28724, sample SAMN07190885) | wastewater metagenome | isolation source: influent of sewage treatment plant in Hong Hong | place: Hong Kong | collected 2016-03-17 ...
TTTTGAATTTTAAATGATTCAATCTCTTTTTTAATCACTTCAATAATATCAAACAATCTTTGTTCAATATTTGTTTGTGCAAATAACTTATAAGCTTCATCTTTTTTCACTTTTAAAACAGATGAAATTAAATCAGCAATTCTTGTTGCATCATCGTTTTCTTCTATTGTTTTTACTAAATCAGCTGGAAATTTTAGGTTTAATCTTGATAGTTTTTTTACATTTTCAATTAATACTTCTATTACTGATTTTATACTTTGTTCATTTGATTCTTCAGTTTTTAAAATATCAACTTTTGCAAAAAGTGTTTGCTCAACTGAAAAATCTGAAATTTTACCTTTTGTTAAACCTTGAAAAAGTACTTTGATTTTACCATCAGGCAAAGATACCTTTCTCATAATATTTCCAACAACTCCAACATCATAAAAAGAATCTTGTTCTCTTTTACCCTCTTTACCATGTTTTGAAACAGTCACTATTACTAATTTATTATGTTCTATTGCATATTCAACAGCTTTTATATTTTGCTCATTACTCAAAAATAAAGGAGCAATCATAAAAGGGTATAAAAAGATATCATCTTCGATAATTAATGGTATAGTTTGTGGAAATTCATCATAATTTTCTAATTCCATTTAATTTAACTCCTAAAAAATATTTGTATTTATTTTATTCAAAAAGTGCTCTGTACCAAGGTACTTTTACAGGTTCAATTTCAGCTGGGTTAACCCATGATTCTTTTACCTTTTGTTCATAAAATGCAGCTGCCATTTCTTTATCTCTTCTTATATATAACTCTGCAATTTCATTATCCATTGATGCTTTTGCCATAGATAACCTTGAATTAATTGTATCAACTAAAGGCATATAAGGTGAATTTTTATATTTTGTTTTAAAATCTTCAATTTGTACCAAAGTCTCTTCTATTAATTGTTGATCTCTAAATTGATATTTAAATCCTAAAAAGTTAGCCTTAATTTTTAAATATCTAGCATAATCTATATCTTTACTTAATCCGAATCTTTTAATATATTCATCCAAATAAAAGTTTGATAAAGCATACTCTTCTTCATCAATGTGAGCATTTACTAAAATTAATATTGCACTTGGAATATAAGGTGAGTTTCTATGCTCACTCTCTAAAGATGTATATGTATCATCTGCTTCATCTAAGTCACCTGAGGCAATTTGTTTCATCATTTTGTTATACCAATAAAGTGCTGGTTTATTATATTCTTCTTCCTCTTTTGAAGAACAAGCCGTAAACACAAGGGCTGCACAAGCTATTAATAATAAATTTTTCAATTTAAAGCTTTTTATCATTTTAATATCCTTTCTCATAAAAGTGTTATTCTATCCAATACTTGCTTAGGAATTATCTGCTATAATTGACCAAAATAATTTAAAAGGTAATATAAATGAAACTTACATTAATTGGTAATGGAATTATGGCTCAATCATTAGCAAAAGGACTTATAAAAAATCATGAAGTAGAAATTATTGGAAGAGATGCTCAAAAATTAAAAGCTATTCAAGAGAAAATGCCTCAAATTACCATAAAAATATTAGAAGAGAATGAAAATATCACAGGTAAAAATATAATCTTTTGTGTAAAACCTTATGCTTTACAAAGTGTATCTGCAAGACTTACAGGAACTTGTAATATTTTATTATCTATTTTAGCAGGAACAAAACTTGAAACTCTAAAAAAACAGATTCAAGCAAAACACTATATTAGAACAATGCCAAACGTAGCAGCTTCTGTTCAAAATTCAATGACAACAATTACGGGAGATAATGAAGCAAAGAATTTGGCGATGGAGATATTTTCAAGTATTGGACAAGCCATTTGGGTAAATACTGAAAATCAACTTGATATTGCAACAGCTGTTGCTGGAAGTGGTCCTGCCTTTTTAGCTTTAGTCGCAGAAGCTTTAGCAGATGGTGCCGTTAAAGCTGGACTTGAAAGACATTTAAGTACACAATTAGTTCAAGGATTATTTAGTGGAACTGCCTCTTTATTAAAACATTCACACCCTGCAATTATAAAAGATTCTGTTATGAGTCCAGGAGGAACAACAGCTGCTGGTTATGGAAAACTTGAAGAATTTGGTGTTAGAAATGCTATGATACAAGCAATTGAAGAAGCATATAACAAAGCATGCGAACTTGGTAAAAAATAGCTTTACTCTTTTAGAAACTTTAATTAGTATAACTTTTTTACTTATTGTAATAAGTGGTTTTAGATATTCCACTTATTATGATGAAGAAAATCAAACAAATTATATGATTTTAAATAATTTGGAAAATAAATTTGATACAAAAGATTACTCAGATTTTACAAAATCAAACCAAATTATCCAGATAACAAAAAATAAAAGTTCAACCCAAAATTTAACTGTCTCAAAGTATCAATTTGAAGATGCAAATATAAAGATTTTTAAATATGAAAAATAGTTTCTCACTTTTAGAAATGATTTTAACTTTGATAATTTCATCAATAGTAATAATTTATTCAACACTTTATTCAAAAGAATTATTTTTACAAAATAGACAAACTCAAGAATTGGAAATTGATAAAATAAATCTTTTAGCAACAAAAATTTTTATAGAAAAAAATAAAAAAGAGATAGAAAGTCTTTTTTTCTTAAATAATAATTTATATTTTGGAAATAATTTACTTTTGGAAGATGTGAGGGATTTTCATCTTTATTTAAATAAAAATACGATTAAAATTGATATAAACTTTAAAAATAAAATCATTCAAAGCTGGGAATTTGAAATATGAAAAAATCCTATACTTTATTCATAACAATAGTTTTAATAACACTTTTTTCGTATCTGAGCATTTCTATTTTAGAAACAAAAGCTTTAAGAAGTGAAAACCTAAGCAACCAATATCTAAATATTCAAGCAAAAAATCACATGATTTTTTTTAAAGATTACCTAAAAGATTTGGATTTAAAAGAGACAAGTCATCTTCAAATTGAAGATAACTTATTTGATATTTATGCAAGAATAGAATTTATCAATCTTAAATATTTTATAAATATCTATGTTAAATCAAAAAATTATGATATTTCACTTCATGAAAAAATGATTAAAGAATAACATCCAAAACTTTAATAGCTAGTTTTAAAGCTTTACTTCTATGAGAAAACTCTTTTTTGATTTCAAGAGGAAGTTCTCCTAAGGTTTTATCAAAACCATCTGGAATAAACATTGGGTCATACCCAAATCCATTCTCTCCAAGTTCTTTATTTATTACATTTCCGTGCATCCAACCATGTACTGTATAAACTTCATTTTTATATACAATTGCTATACACGCTGTATAAAAAGCTGCTGTTTTTTCAAGATTTAAAGCATTTAACTTTGTTATTAATTTTTCATTATTTTGTTTATCTGTTGAACCTTCTCCTGCATATCGTGCTGAATAAACTCCTGGTTCATTATTAAGTGCTGGAACTGAAATTCCTGAATCATCAGATATTACAATCATTTCTTTATATCCATTTTTTAAAAGCTCATCATAAATTGTTTGAGCTTTTTTAATAGCATTTCCTTTAAAAGTATCTTTATCTTCAACTATGTCCAAATCACCTAAAAGTTCACTAAATGCAACAACTTCATCATTAGGCATTAATTTTTGAAATTCAGCAATTTTACCTTTATTTGCTGAGGCTAATACTATCTTCACTTTTATCCTTTTCAACCTATTATTAACTATTATTAACTATAATCCCAGAAATTATAATATGTTTAGGATTATATATGATTAAATCAGTTTTACCTCTTAGTTTGATTATCGCACTAAGATTTTTCGGTCTATTTTTAGTTTTACCAGTAATATCAGTATACGCTATAAATTTAGAAGGTGCAACTCCAACTTTAGTTGGTATTGTAATAGGTGGTTATGCATTAACTCAAATGTTATTTCAAATTCCTTTTGGAGTAATTAGTGATAAATTTGGAAGAAAAGGTACTATTATTTTTGGTCTATTGATTTTTGCAATAGGTTCAATTATTTGTGCTATTTCAACTGATATTTATACTTTAATTTTTGGAAGACTTTTACAGGGTGCGGGTTCAATTGGTGCTGTTGTAACAGCCATGATAAGTGACCTTGTAAAAGAGGAACAAAGACCAAAAGCTATGGCTATTATGGGTTCTTCTATTGCTTTTGCTTTTGCTATTTCTATGATTGCAGGTCCAACTATTGGAGCTTCTTTTGGTGTTGAGGCTCTATTTTATATTACATTATTTTTAGCACTTGCTTCTATCTTTGTTTTAATAAAACTTGTTCCAAATCCTCCACAAATTACTCATACATATAGTAAAAAAGCAAATCTTGTAGAGATTTTAGGAAATCCCAATTTAATAAAAATGAACATTACAAACTTTTTACAAAAAGGTTTGATGACGTTCGCATTTATGATTATTCCTATAACTTTGATTAATAACTTCAAATGGGAAATGAGCGATTTATGGCAAGTTTATCTTCCTGCTATGATTTTTGGAATAGTTGCTATGGGACCTGCTTCTATATTAGCTGAAAAAAAAGGGAAATTTAGAGAAATTTTACTTGCTGGAATTATTCTTTTTGCTATTTCATATTTGATTATTGGATTTAGTTCTAATTCAACTATTTTTGTAATTGGTGTTGTGGTTTTCTTTATTGGATTTAATATGCACGAACCAATCATGCAATCACTCGCTTCTAAATTTGCAAAAGTACATCAAAGAGGTTTAGTTTTAGGAATTTTTACCTCAGCTGGGTATGTTGGAACATTTTTAGGAGGATTAGTTGGGGGAGCATTTTATGAAAGTGCTTCTATGGGAACATTAGTAGTTGTTATCGCTATTGTTTGTATTTTATGGGCTATTTTGATTATTACTATGCCAAATCCTGAAAAGAAAAAATTTATTTATCTTTCACTTAATGAGTTTCATTTAGAAAATAGTGGAAAATTAAATCATAATGCTATTGAAGAGTGGTATATAAATAATACTGAAAACATTATTGCGATAAAATATGATAATGAAAAAATCAGTGAAGATGAAATAAAAAATCTACTAAAATAGTTTTAGTAGATTTTTCATTGAATATTTGCTAATATATTTAAAAAAGGAGATAAGTTGTATAAGATATTATTCATTTCTACTATACTTATCTCTTCTATCTCCATTCTTTCTATTGCTGAAAAAACATTCAATATCTCATCTTCTGTACTAAGTAATATAGAAAATAAATATGGTACAAGTGCCAAACAAAGAGTCGAAAATTGGGATTCTATGATAGAATCTTCAAAAAATGAATCAGTTTTGAATAAAATTAAAAATGTAAATGACTTTTTTAATCAACTAACTTATAAAACAGATTTAGCTCATTGGAAACAAAAAGATTATTGGGCAACACCTTTTGAATTTATAGGAAGTGGTGCTGGAGATTGTGAAGATTATGCTATTGCAAAATACTTTTCTTTAATTAAATTAGGAATTCCAGATGATAAATTAAGAATTACCTATGTTACTTATAGCAAATCAAATAGTAAATTTGAACAAGCCCATATGGTACTTACTTACTATCATAAAATAGGTGCTGAACCAGTAGTTTTGGATAATATTGACAAAACTTTACAATTAGCTTCAAAAAGAACTGATTTAAAGCCTGTTTATAGTTTTAACGCAACTGGTTTATGGCAAGCAAAAACAAAAGGTGAAACAAAAGTAGGAAATAATAATCTTAAATCTTGGAAAGATTTAATAAATAGATTTTAAAAAAGGAAAAACATGTCTTTATCTAAACAACTATATATAATCATATCGTTCATATTTCTTATGATTTTTACAGGTAATTTTTTAATTAGTGTAAAAAATACAAAAGAGTATTTACAAATAGAGTCTTTAACAAAAGCTCAAGACACTGCAACATCATTAGGAATGAGTTTAAAATCACTTTTAAAAGATAAAAACAATCCTGAAATAGAATCCATAATAAATGCTATTTCAAATAGTGGCTTTTACAAAGAGATAAGACTTGAAGATGCAAACTTTATCATAAAAGAAAGTGAAATAATAAAAGCTTCGAAAAATTTAGATGATAAATTATGGGAGGTATCCTCAATAAAAATTGATGAGAAAATCGGGAAAATCGAAGTTACTACTTTGAGTGATGATTTTGAAAAAGAGTTATTATCTCTTGAAGATGAAAACTCTCAAAATGAAAATAAAACGCTAAAAAATCCTTCTGAAAATATATATACTTTTATCCCAAATAGTCAAATCAAAGGAGAAAAAAGTTTAACCTTTGATATTACAGCTAAAAATATCGAAGGAATTGAAGTTAATACAACAGCAACTCTTAATTTGAATAAAACTCTATTTCAAGCCTCAAGAGAGGTAAAATTTGATTGGGTTCCTTCATGGTTTATCAAAATAATCCCTATAGAATTAGAAGAAAAAATGAGTGAAATTAGTAATGGTTGGCAAACAACTGCAATTATTTATGTAAGTGCAAATCCAGGAGAAGCTTATGCAAAACTTTATGAGCAAGCAAAAAGTGCAATTATTTATGCAATTATTGCCTTTATTATCTCTATAGCTATTTTATTTGTATTTGTACAATATCTTTTAAAACCTCTCAAAAAACTTGAAAAACTAGCAAATAGTATTGCAAGTGGAAAATTCGGAATTATTGATGAATTACCATGGACAAAAGAGATAAAAGCAGTTGCTCTTGCATTTAATGATATGTCAACAAAAATTGAAGCAATGATTAATAGATTAAACCATACTTTAGAAAATCTAACTAAAAAATTATCATTAGATGAATTAACAAAACTCGCATTAAAACAAACTTTTGAGACAGATATGAAACAAATGTTCATAAACAAATCAAATGGATATATTTTTGTTGTAAAAATATTTGATTTAGCATCTTTTGCAAAATCACATACAACTAGTGAAGTTAATGATTTTATTATAAAATTTGCGAATATCTTGAATTCTACAAAAATTGAAGGTAACTCACAAATAAGTGCTTATAGATTTTTTGGATCAGAATTTGCTTTAATTGCAAAAAACTTCTCTTATGAAGATGCTATTACTTTTACTAAAGTTTTAAGAAAAAGATTTGAAGAATTATCTTTTGAATTCAATAAAAGCGACATCGTTCATATTGGAGCAACTCCTTTTAACCCAATTGGAACTACACCTGAAATTCTACAAAGTGCAAATCAAGCCTATGAAAAAGCAACTTTAATCGGGACAAACGAAGCTTTTATTACAGACACAAATGAACTAGCAAGAGATATGCAAAGCTGGAGAGACCTTATCTTTGATATTATTAATAATGCTAAATTTGATGTTAAATATATCGGTGACTGTAGAACTTTTGAAAAGGGTAATGAAAAATTAATTATTCAAGAAGCTTTCACAAGTATTAAAGACAAAGATAATAACAATATTCCAATAGGAACTTTTGTTTCAATTGCTGAAAAATATGAAAAAATTGTTGATTTTGATAAAAAAGTTATACAAAAAGTAATAGACTATATTTTAATAAATAGCATTTCACACGATATTTCTATAAATTTATCTTTAGAATCTATAAATAATACTGCTTTTATCGCATGGCTTGAGAAAAAAATTTTAGAAAATAAAAATATAGCTTCGCAACTTGTATTTTCAGCAACTGCATATGCTGTAGCTAAAGATGTTGATAAATTCAAATTCTTTGCTGATGAAATGCATCAATGTGGAGCAAAAGTTATCATAAAAAGATTTGAAACGAAATTCATACCATTAAGTAATATAAAAGATTTTAACTTAGATTATATAAGATTAGCAAGAGATTATACTTGTGGAATATCAAAAGATTATTCAAAACAAAGTTTTATTCAATCTATTTCTGAATTAGCAATATTATTAAATATCAAAATTTTTGCAGAAAATGTAGAGGATGATTCTGACTTTGAATTCGTAAAAGAACATAAATTATACGCAGCAAGTAGATGATTTTCTACTTAGTTGCATATTATTAATAAACGATTTAAAAAGATAGAATATAATACCTTTTTTAGTTAAAAGGAATTAGATGTTTGAAAAGTTTTTGAGATTTTTTGTTGAAAATTCTCGTATAAATTACACTTTATTTATTCTTGTGTTTGCCGTTGGTATTTGGTCTTACACAAAAACTCCAAAAGAGATTTTCCCAAGTTTTGATTTAGATATGATTTCAATAAAAGGCTCTTATAGTGGGGCTAGTGTTGATATTTTAGATAAAATGGCTGTTAGTGAAATTGAAGATAAAATCAAAAATATCGATTCAATTGACACTATGTCTACTATTATAAGCCCTGGTCGTTTTACTATTGTTCTTGAGTTAAAAAAAGGTTACAACAAATATGTAGAAGCAGATAAAATAAAAGATGCTATCGCTCTTGTAAAATCAGATTTACCTTCTGATATGGATGAACCATCAGTAAATACTTTGGAAAAGACAGGAACCTTAGCTGATATTTCTATCACTTCAAAAAAATTTTCTATAGATGAATTAAAACCTTTTGCAGATGATTTGAAAAGTAAACTTTTAACAATAAATGGAATAAATGAAATTACAATTTTTGGAGATTCTGATAAATATTTTGAAGTATTACTTGATGATAAAAAAATTGATGCTCTAAATTTGAATAAAAGTGACATTTTTAATATTATTTCAAATTTATCTTATATTTTCCCAATAGGAAAAATAGAAGACCCCAAAAAGCACTATTATATTTCTACAAATAATGGAGCAAAAAACGCTGAAGATTTTGGAAATACTCAAATAAAAATAGCTGATAAAACAATTTATGTAAAAGATATAGCAACTATTTCAAAAAGATATGAAGATTCTTCAACTATGTACTCTTTTAATGGTCTTAATGCACTATCTTTAGAAATAGTTCAATCAAACAGTGCTGATGCTATAAAAATAGTAGAAGATATAAAAAAGATTTTACCAAATATTCAAAAAAATAATCCTGATATCAATATTTCAATAGCAGATGATAATAGTGAAAGAATAATTGATAGATTAAATGTTGTAAGTTCAAATATTTTACTTGGAATTATTTTAATAACTATTTTAGTAGCACTTTTAATAAATGGAAGAATGTCCCTTATTATTGTTATGGGGATTCCAACATCTTTTGTAATTGCTTCTGTTTATATCTATTTATCAGGGTATACAATAAATATGATTTCTCTTGTTGGTGTTTTAATTGCAATTGGAATTGTTGTTGATGATGCAATTGTTGTAAGTGAAAATATCCAACAACATATAGAAGAAGGGCTTTCAGCAAAAGAAGCTGCAATTATGGGTGCAAAAGAGATGGCAGAACCTGTAACTATTGCTTCTATTACGACTTTGTTCTCATTCTTACCTATTTTGATGATAAGTGGAACAATGGGAGAAACGATGAAATTAATCCCTATTGCATTAAGTGCGTTAGTTATAGCTTCATTAATTGAATCTTTTCTTTTTCTTCCAATACATGCTGCACATACTTTAAAAACTAACTCAAAAGTAACTTCTTGGGAAAAAGCAAATAATATTTACAATAAAATCATCCATTTTTTTATGAATTGGAGAAAAACATTTATTGTCTTTTTTCTAATTTTAGTTCCTTTTTTTACTTTTAAATTTATAAGTGATTCAAAATTTCAGATGTTTCCACAATTTGATGCAACAGATGTAAGAATTACTTTAAAAGCGAATGAAAATACAACACTAGAAGAAGCATTCAAAATTGTTAGTTCAATCGAAGCTGATATCTTAGAAAAAAGTGATGAATTTTATATCAGAAATATAAATTCTATTGCTGGATATAGAAGAGATGTTGCAAATAATACAGAGAATTTTCCATATGCAATGTATATGACAGTTGAACTTCAGAAACTAAAAGAGATGAATTTTTTAGATAAATATATAAATCCTACATTAAGTTTTCACTATGATAAAGAAGGAAGAAATAGAGAATTAACTTCAAATGAAATTTCACAAAAATTAAAAAAATTTCTATTAGAAAAAGATTATAAAACAAAATTCAATCTTGAGGAGATTGAAGTTTTAGAAAAAAAAGTAGGACCTATTAAAGCAGATATCCAAATAGGATTAGTAACAGCAGACAATCAAAAAGTAATACAAGCTATTCATAAAATTGATAATGAAATAAAAAATATAAAAGGAATAACATCCTCTTCTAATTCCCTTAAATTTGGAATAGATGAGATAAAAATCAAAGTTAATTCATACGCAGAACAATTAGGGCTTACTGAATCTTTTATAGGAAATTATCTCTCAAACTTATATTTATTGAAGAAAAAAGCTGTATCTTTTGATGAAAAAGAGATGTTAGACATAAAAATCCAATCTTTATATAAAGATGATTTTGAAAGTTTTAGAAATACAAAAATTCCATTATCAAATGGCTCTTTTGTAAATTTATATGAAATTGTTGAAATAAATACATTAAAAGCTTTTGAACAACTTTTAAAGGATGAAGGTATTAAAAATTTTTATGTTTTTGCAAATGTAAACCCAAAAATCATAACAGCAAGTGAAGTATTAGCAAAATTAAAACCTACTTTAGAAGAGATTGAAAATGATGGAATAAAACTTGTATATAAAGGGGAAGCGGAGAAAAATGCAGCTTTAAGAAATGATATGCTTTTAGCAACAGCATTGGCTCTTTTTTTGATTATGCTTTCAATGTTATATTTATTTAACTCATTTAGAGAAACATTTATTGTTATGAGTGTTATTCCTTTTTCTCTTTTAGGAGTTTTAATAGGACATGAAATAATGGGATTAAATTTATCTATGCCTTCACTTATAGGAGCTTTAGGACTTGCTGGTGTTGTTATAAATGATGGAATTATTATGATGACATATCTTAAAAAAGCAAGAACTTTGGATGAAATATTTGATAGAGCAACAAAAAGATTTAGACCAATTATTTTAACAACAGTAACAACAGTTGTAGGAATGTTGACTTTGATTTTATATCCAAGTGGAGAGGCTGTGATTTTTCAACCAATCGCTATTGCACTTGGATTTGGACTTACATGGGGAACAGTTTTAAATCTTATTTATGTTCCTATTTTATATACACTAACTCATAAATTAAAAAGAAACAAGGAGTATCATGTCAATACAAATTAATCAAACAGTTAAAATAATGTTTGAAGTAAAAGTGGATGGAATAATAGTTGATGGAAGCAGAAGTAATAAACCTTTTGAATTTTCATTTGGAACAGGACAAGTAATCGCAGGATTAGAATCAAGAATAATAAATATGAAAACAGGCGAAATAGCTGATTTTATTGTTCCAGCAGCAGAAGCATATGGAGAATATGACCCAAAAGCAATTCAAACTCTTCCAAAAGAACAATTTACAGGAATTGAAAATCTTCATGTTGGTATGCAAATACAAGCAGAAGATGAAAATGACCAACCAATCCAACTTATAATAAAAGAGATAAAAGAAGATGAAATTGTAGTCGATTTTAATCATCCACTAGCGGGAAAAGATTTAGAGTATAAAATAAAAATTGATTCTTTGTTATAAATAGTTTTTTTAAGATATACTAAACAAAGATAACTTAAAAAAAGGAGTTAAAATGGCAAAAGGTAAAGATGTTCAAAAAGCTACAAAAAAAGAACCTGCAAAATCATTAAAAGAAAAAAGAGCTGATAAAAAAGCTAAAAAAGATTCAAAATAATTCTAATATAGATATTTTCCCCATCAAAAATGATGGGAAAAATATACTTACTTATCCTTCCTTATAAATTATTTTTTCAGGACTAAACTTCTTAAATAAAATTATTCCTATTATAAAAGTCATAAATTCAGCCATTGGAATTGCCATAAATATTCCATTTAAATCAAAGAAAAATGGTAGAGTGACTATAAAAAATATAGGGAAAATAAAACTTCTTGATACTGCAATAATCATTGAAGCCAAAGGCTTATGAATCGCAGTAAAATAAGCAGAAATAACAAGATTAAAACCATCAAAAAGAAAAGCTATCCAAATAAATGTAGCAAAACTCAAAACAATTTCTTTTGTTTTATGATTTGTATCTTCTAAAAAAATATTTGCAAGTGTATTTGGAGTAAATATAATTAACAATATCATTACAACACCAACCAACCCCGTATTTATAAAAGCTAATTTTAAAAACTCTTCTATTCTTTTATTTTCTTTTGCTCCAAAATTTTTGCTGATGATTGGTTGTAAAGAATCACTTATTCCAAAACTTATCATTATTCCAATCATTAAAAGATAATTGATAACCGTAAATGCTGCAATTCCTTCTATATCAAAATTTTTTATCATCACATAGTTAAAAATCAAAGTTGTTATTCCTACAGAAATTTCATTTATAAACTCAGAAGCTCCATTGTAAGAGGCTTTTAATATTTGTATATAACTTCCTATTGGTTTTACAAACTTTAAAGTTGCTTTTTTTGAGAAAAAATGAGGTAGTAAAATAAATATTAAAGCCTGTTGAGAAATACCCGTAGCCAAGGCTGCTCCAAAAATACCTTTTTGTAAATATACAATCAAAAACCAATCTAATATTACATTTATAACCGCACTAAAAAGTAAAGCTATGAAAGCGAGATTTGGTCTATTATCAACTCTTACAAAATAATCTAAAACTACTCCTATCATCAAAAAAGGAATAAAAATCAATATAACAGATAAATAATCTATTGCAATTTTTGTTAAGTTCTCATCTGCTCCAAAAAGATGCAAAATAGTTTCAATATTTAAAAATAAAAGTGTGCAAGTTATAAAACTAAAAAGAGTGATACAAACCATTGTTTTACTAAAAATCATAGAAGCACTTTTAATATCTCCTTGACCAATTAGTTTTCCAGAAACAACACTGCTACCAATTGCCAACATTAAAGCAAATCCAAACAGTAAAGAGAAAATAGGAAAACTTATATTAATTGCAGCAAGTCCAAAATCACCTACATAATTTCCTATAAAAAATCCATCAACAATACTTGCTGATGAAATGGCCAACATTCCCAATACTGAAGGTATTGAGTATTGGAAAAAAACCGATGATATTTTATCTTTTGTTACATTCATATAATTTCTTTTAATTTATTTTTGATAACTTTTCAATCTCTAAAAAGTAATTTGTTAATTGGGTTTTTAAATCATAATTCTCTATCATTCCTGATAATAAAAACATTCCATCGGCTGTTGCACATAAAGATTTTGCTAAATTTTTTGAATTTAGATGAAAATTACCTTTTTGTATTTCATCATTAAAAAGTTGTTCTAAACTATCAAATATGCTTTTGTATAAATCATTATTAAACTTTTTTATTTCATCATCATTTGAAGTAATATACATATGTAAAGTATTAATATATAATTTTCTTAAATCCTTGTAAGCTTCTTCTTCATTTAAATATATCTCAAAAATCAAATTTATTTTATTTATATAACTTTCTTCATATTTATATTTTTCATTTATTTTATTCATCAGCTCAAATGCTTTTTTTGACATAACTTGATAGATTAATTGTTCTTTTGTTGAGAAATAGTGATAAAACTGTCCTTTTGACATATTAATATCTGAAATAAATTTATTTAATGAAAATTCATAAATTCCAATATTAACAAATACTTTATAGGCTTCTTCACAAATATAATCAATTTTTTCATCTTTATTTACAATTTTTGGCATAAAAATCCTTTTATAAACTGATGGTCTAATTATACTTTGGAATACTTTATTTAAAATAAACTAGCAGTCTATTTTAAATAATGTCAATTTATTATGAACACATGTAAAGATAGTTTTATTAAGATATAATGAAAGCATATAACTTGATAAAGGAGTTAAAATGGCAAAAGGTAAAGACGTTCAAAAAGCAATAAAAAAAGCACCTGCAAAATCAATGAAAGAAAAAAAAGCTGAAAAATCAGCTAAAAAAAATGCTAAATAAAGAGATTTTTATCTCTTTGTTTTAGTAATATTTCAATTCTATTTTTTAAATTTGTTCAAATATATGTTATAATTTTTTACAAATCCACTTAAAAAAGGTTTTCAAATGGGTAAAAATGAGATATTCGAACAAGCTTTACATTTAGAAACTAATGATAGATTTTTGTTAATTGAAGAACTTTTAAAAAGTCTTGATAAACCCGATGAAAACATAAATAAAATTTGGGAAGAAGAAGCTAATAAAAGAGTAGATAATTACAAAAAAGGAAACTTAGAAACTGTATCAGAAAAAGATTTTTTTGATTATGAATATTAATTATCTAAAACTAGCAAAACTTGAATTTCATGATTCTATAAAATATTATGAACAACAAGAAAAAGGTTTAGGTAAAAAATTTTCAAATGATATTCAAGCTTCAATAAATAGAATAAAAAACTTCCCAAACTCTTATCAAAAAGTATCAAATCAAATTAGAAGATGTACTTTACACCGTTTTCCTTACAATATTTTATATCTGTTTGAAGAAGATACTATTTTAATAGTAGCAATAGCACATCAACATCGAGTTCCTGATTATTGGGTTGATAGGGTTTGAATATGAAAAGTAGCCAAGGGAAAAGATGACTATCCCCTTTTGATTACTTTGTCCACACAAAGTAAGAAGAAGTAAAGAACTTTATATTTTTAAGAGAAAATAGTTTTAGTATGCATTTCCATCTAAGACGATGGGAACGAAAGATTTTAGAATGGAATTTCATCATCATCTTTTAAAAAACTAGTGTTATTCGCCATTATTTTTGCATTTCTTTTTTCAATAATTATTTTTTGTTCATCCATCCATTCAAGAGTTTTTATATTATCTTCATTGCTAAAATCAGTTATATCAATATATCTATCCTGACTAACATACATTCCATAAACTTTATCATCAATTATAAAATGGTCTACTCCTTCAACATTTATAGTCTTAATATCTTTATCCCATAATGCTGTTAAAGCTTCACCAATATTTTTAAATTCTAATCTTAAAACTTCTACATTTGTTTCATTTAAAACTTTGATGGCACTTAATACATGATCAATTCCATTCTGTTTTCTATCATCTTCTTTCTTTATATATTTACCTTGCCCAAATATTCTATCAAATAAATTATTTGTCGGATTTTGTTCATATAGCTTTTTAATTTTTAATTTTTCTAACCAGTAAAGCATATAGGATATAGGTAAAATTATAATTATTGAACCTACTAGTTTTTTAAAGAATACTGCCCAAGTTCCATATGAAAATACCGTTATTAATAAATCATATCCAACATACACTACTGCTATTATTGTCATAATACTCACTAAATATTTTGCAGTTACTTCTATTTTTACCCACAATAAATAGTAAAACAGCACAAATATCGAACTTGCTATTGCTATTAAAATTAACCATCCTACCAGTTTATCTATTTCATTCCTTTATTATTTTAACAAACAATATTTCACATAACAACTAATTACTAGTCCAACTAAAAATCTCTTCTTAACTCAAAGACTTCAATTCAGCCACAACCTTAGCCAATTTATCTTCAGCACTTGCCAATCCTGCTCTATTTTCTTCTAAAACATTTGCTGGTGCATTTGCTACGAATCTTTCATTATTTAGCATTCCTGAAAGTTTTGCTATCTCTTTTTCTAATTTTTCTTGTTGTTTTGTAAGTTTAGAAATAATTGGTGCCATATCTATTTCACCTCTTGGAATATAAACTTCTAAATTATCACTTACATCTGTGATTGAGTTTTCTTGCTTTTGGGTTACAAACTCTAAATTTTCTACTTTTGCAAGTTTTTCAATAAATGGTTTAGCCATTTCATTATCAATATTTTTATTGATTTTTATATATGCTTTTGCAATTTTTGAGTTACCCATATCTATGATAACTTTTGCTCTTCTAATAGCTGTAATTGCTTCTTCGATGATTGCAAACATATCTTCGATTTCTTGATTTTTTGCTATTTCTTTTGGGAAATTCATAATCATTAATGAATCACCATCTTCAAGTGTTGTACCACTTAATTTATGATATAAATAATCAGAAATAAATGGCATA
>ERZ724503.564-NODE-564-length-16096-cov-6.693411_pt1 | contig 16096 bp, 15 predicted proteins | sample MGYA00376036_ERZ724503 | MGnify/ENA primary metagenome ERZ724503 (study PRJEB28724, sample SAMN07190885) | wastewater metagenome | isolation source: influent of sewage treatment plant in Hong Hong | place: Hong Kong | collected 2016-03-17 ...
GGCCACCAAAGATGGGGCGTAAACCAAAGAAAACCTGGGAAGAGATGACGGAGTTGGAGCGACTCCAGGAAGAAAATGAACGGCTTAGAACGGAGAATGCCTATCTAAAAAAGTTGAGGGAATTGCGCCTGAGGGACGAAGCCTTAGCGCGCGAAAGGCAGAAACAGTTAGAGAAATGGTCAATGGAGGATTCCGACTAGACCTTCTTCTTACAACAGCTCAGTTAGCTCGTGCCACCTACTATTACCAGCTCAAACAGCTGGCGAAAGAGGACAAAGACAAAGCACTAAAAGCGGATATCCAAGCTATCTTTGAGGAACACAAGGGCAATTATGGCTATCGCAGGGTTTACCTGGAGCTGCGCAACCGTGGCTATGTTATCAATCATAAAAAGGTGCAACGCCTGATGCAGGTGCTAGGCTTGTCAGCTCGCATCCGTAAGCGGAAGAAATACAAGTCTTATAAGGGTGATGTGGGCAAGAAAGCTCCTAATTTGATTAACAGGGCCTTCGAGGGGGCGAAACCTTTTGAGAAGTGTTATACAGATGTGACCGAGTTCGCTCTGCCAGATTATTCCGAAAAACTCTATCTGTCGCCTGTTCTGGATGGCTATAACAGCGAAATTATTGATTTTACCTTATCCCGCTCACCCAACCTCATGCAGGTCAAGTCTATGCTTGAGAAGGCCTTTCCTGAAGCAGCTTACCCAAATACCATCCTCCATAGTGACCAAGGCTGGCAATACCAGCATGAAGCTTACCATCGTTTTCTTGACAGTAAAGGCATACGTCCGTCTATGTCTCGCAAAGGAACCAGCACGGATAATGGCATGATGGAGTCTTTCTTTGGTATCTTGAAAACAGAGATGTTTTATGGTTTTGAGAAGTCTTTCAAGTCCCTGGATCACTTGGAACAAGCCATCACTGAATATATTTTTTACTACAACAATAAACGCATTAAAGCCAAACTAAAAGGACTTAGTCCTGTTCAGTACAGAACTAAATCCTTTCACTAATTATTTTTTGTCTAACTTTTTGGGGGCAGTACATTTCTGCGCATTTTTTTGATTTAGTCTGAAATTTTTTCTTTCACTTCATCGTAGCTGAGGGCACGTACATCTTCATCGTCATTTACTTCCGGCATTTTACCTGTTTCATAAATAGCTTTGATTTGAACACTATCCAGTGTTTCGTATTTCAGTAGTGCTTCTGCGATAAGTTTATGAGATTCACGGTTTGATTGAATAATTTCTGCTGCCTTGTTGCGAGCTTCATTTAATAATTGACGAACTTCGCTATCTAGTTCATAGGCTGTTTGTTCAGAAATATGTTTTGGAGTAGTATAGCCACCGAACATAGAATGGTTACCTTCATATTGCATAGGTCCCATTTTTTCACTCATACCGTACTCTGCGACCATCGCACGGGCCATTTGGGTTGCTTGTTCAAAATCGTTGGCAGCTCCTGTTGTCTGAACATTGAAAATGATTTCTTCTGCTACACGCCCGCCCATAAGGCCCGCCAATTGTTCTTTCATATCATCTTTTGAAAGCAACATTTGGTCTTCCTTAGGAAGAGCAATCATATAACCGCCTGCACGACCTCGTGGAACAATAGTAACCTTATGAACTACACGCGCATTGGACAAAACCAAACCAACAATGGTGTGTCCGGCTTCATGGTATGCCACAATTTCTCGTTCTTTTTGGGAAACAGTACGGTCTTTTTTAGATGGTCCAGCAATCACACGATCTTCTGCTTCATCAATATCTGAAGCATCAATGATTTTTTTATTGCGACGCGCTGCGACAAGAGCAGCTTCATTGAGGACATTTTCTAAATCTGCACCGACAAAACCTGGTGTCTGTTGGGCCACTAATTTCAAATCAACATCGTTAGCTAAAGGTTTATTCTTAGCGTGAACTTTGAGGATAGCTTCACGACCTTTGACATCTGGACGACCAACTAGGACTTTTCTGTCAAAACGGCCTGGGCGGAGGAGGGCAGGATCAAGAACGTCGCTACGGTTAGTTGCTGCGATAACAATAATTCCCTCATTTCCTTCAAAACCATCCATTTCAATCAAGAGTTGGTTAAGAGTCTGTTCACGCTCATCATTGCCACCGCCCATACCAACACCACGTTGGCGGCCAACAGCATCAATTTCATCAATAAAGATGATAGCTGGTGCTGCTTTTTTAGCATCTTCAAAAAGAGAGCGAACGCGGCTGGCACCAACACCGACAAACATTTCAACGAAATCAGAACCTGAAATAGAGAAGAATGGAACTCCAGCTTCACCAGCCACTGCTTTTGCCAGAAGGGTTTTACCAGTTCCTGGAGGACCCTCCAGAAGGACACCAGCAGGGATTCGAGCACCAAGCTGTGTAAAACGTTTTGGATCCTTGAGGAACTCAACTACTTCAACCAGTTCTTGTTTTTCTTCCTCAGCTCCAGCCACATCTGAAAAACGAACTTTGATATGGTTTTGCTCCAAGGCTTTGGCCTTGTTTTTCCCAAAATTCATAGCACCACGTGCGCCACTTCCTCCCTGGTTCATCATCATCATGAAGATCACTAGAACGATTCCAAAAGGAACGATGTTGAGCAGGATACTTAGCCAGAGGCCATTTGAACTTTCCGGAATAATCTTAACATTGACATCTTTTTGCTCCGCCAAATCTTGAAGTTTAGAAAGCGTCGAATCAGATGCTAATATAATAGTAGAAAATTGTTTGTATTTGGTTGTGGATGAAACTTGAAAAAGTTTGATAGCAGAAGCAATATCGTTCTTTGCTTCCTGTTCCTTTTTATACTCACCTTTTATTTCAATAATGCTATTGTTTGGCTGGTAAGTAATGGATTTAACATTTTCATCTTCTAAGGCTGTAACCAGCTCAGAATAGGTGATTTCTTTGGTGGCAACTTGACTGCCAGCAGTGAAGAATTGATAACCGGTAATAATAGTTGCTAGCAGTAAAATAATGAGAAAAGGATTTCGAATAAACCCTTTATTATTTTGATTGTTCATATATAATTGATAACCTTTTTTTCTAATTGGAGTATACTTCTTCTTTCAAAACTCCGACATATGGTAAGTTTCGGTAATTTTCGTTGTAATCTAAACCGAAACCAACCACAAATTCGTTTGGAATGGTGAAGCAAGTATAGTCTGCTTCAATATCAACCACGCGACCTTCTGGTTTGTCCAACATGGTCACAATTTTAATGGAAGATGCTTTCCTGAAAGCAAATAATTCTCTCAGTTCTTTTAACGTGCGACCTGTATCAATAATATCTTCAATAAAGAGTATATCACGACCTGCAACATCTGAATCAATATCCTTGATAATTTTGACAGAACCGCTACTTTCTGTTCCCCCGTGGTAACTGGAAACTACCATAAATTCTGTTTCAATGTGGGTATCAATATGCTTTATCAGTTCCGCCATAAAAGGAATGGAACCTTTTAAAATACCAACAAGAATGGGATTTTTCCCCTGGTATTCCTCTGTCAGTTTTTTACCCAGTTCCCGACTCTTTTCAATGATTTCAGCTTCAGAGATAAGAATGGTTTTGATGTCATTTTCTAACATAGTCAGCTACTCTTTCGTTTTTATATATAGTTTGGTTTTCATTATATCATTTTTTACTGATTTACTCAAATCACTAGTCACCTGATTAGCCACTCCAAGAATGGTTTTATGTTGCTCGATGATAATAGCTTCTTGGCGTTTTTTTGCAGGGACTTTTTGGTCAATAAAGTAGCGTCGCAATTTTTTTTGAATACCGTTAAGAAGAATGGTGTCGCCAGCCTTACGGTATCTAAGTCGAATTGGTTGATGTTTATCAACCCAAAGAACCTGATTGGCATTTGGCAGGTCTCGGTTTAGGGAGAAAACAATACCACCAAATTCAAAGATACCTTCTGATTCTATCACATACACTCGCTCATTTTCATCCGTCTCTGGAAGGATTTTGAAAATTTCAAACTGATTATAATCTTTTATCAGACAATAATGGTGGTTTAGGGGGTGATAGTAATTAGTCTTGGTTTGCAGGATAGTCAGTATTTCTTTAAACTGAGCTTTACTAACCTGTAAATCAGGAAATGTTGCTAAATAGTCCTGAAGTAAAAATACTTGAACTGCTGGACTTTGTTTTCTGAAAATAGGCACACTTGTTGTATTGATGTCTTTGGTTAAGTCCTGTAAAGCTTGAAATAGCTGGGCATTTTCTTGACCAAGGTCCAGAAGATAATGTGAAAATTGTGGGTTTTCTTTCTCTAAAAGTGGAAGATAGTTATTTCGGATACGATTGCGTAGGTATGTATTTTCCTTGTTGCTACTGTCTTCAAAATAAAAAGTAGCCTCTAGTTCTGATTTTTTAAAGGATAGAAGAGGGCGAATCAATTGGCCCGGACCAAAATTTTGAATGGCTTGAATGCCTGATAGATGACGGAGGCGACTGCCACGAAGAAGGCGCATAAAGATAGTCTCAGCTTGATCATCGGCATGATGGGCTGTGACCAATCCAGTATAAGCATGTTCTCGCATCTTTTTTTCAAAAAATTGATAACGGAAATCGCGGGCCTTTTTTTCAGAAAAGACAGAATCCTGATAGTTTGCAGTATAGATGGGAATATTTTCTTGCTGGGCAAAGCTCTTCAAATGTGCTTCTTCTTCATCCGATTCCTTGCGCTGCTTGTGGTTGACATGGGCGATGCCAATTTCTAACTGAAGCTCGTCCCTTGTAGCCAGTAAACAGTCCAGCAGAGCCATCGAATCCTTTCCGCCTGAAACTGCGACTAATATTTTTTTGTGTTTATCAAAAAAGTGACCATCTCGTGCCACTTTTAAAAATTTTTTCTTCATCATTTTAATAATTCATATACATCATCTGCAATTTCTGAGATGGTGTCATAGTCCGATTGGTCAGTGAAAATAGATAAGATAAAGGGAGAATCTGTATAAACAACACCCACATCGTGTCGAAAGTCATAGGCATCTCCGATCTTATGCGCAACAGGAACCGGAATATCGCGGGCAATGCGCTGATTATCAAACTCTGTATTTTGTAAACTTCCCAAAACATAGCCGGACTGATGATAGATGGCCTCCATTATCATACCTGCCATTTGAGCAGAAGCCTGGCGCGATGACATATCCCATTTTTGTCCAACAATTGCTGTGATTTCTTCATAGAAGACCGCATCAAATTGATTCGTAATGTAGTAGGCCAATAGATTGCTGGCTGCATTATCCGATTCTTTTGCTGTTTTATTGATTAGTTCATCAATTCGGTAATGGCGATTATCAGCTGTCTTCCCTAAAGTACCGCTCCCTTCAGCAGAATAACTTCCCTTAAAATCTGTTACCTTATCAATGTATTGTAAACCTTCTGTCAAGCTATACTCTTCTTGATCAATTTTTTCCTGAACATAGTAAAGCACTGGTAGCTTGGTTACACTTGCCGCATACATCATTTTGTCTTGATTGACTCCAGCTGTTTTTTGACTAGTAAGTTGTTTGACATAAACTCCGATATTGTCTTTTGCATATTTTTTATTCAGTAATTCCTGAACAGCTTCTATGCGATTATCTTCTTGGGAGATGTCGGTACTCTTTAGCCAACCTTTACCATCAATCTTAGCATAAATATCTGTTGGAGTTGTGACAATTTCAGAAATCTCTACTGATTGATATGCTTTTAAGGAAGTTTTTGCTATTTTTTGTTGGTTTCCAATAGGATTGGTATATAACTTAAAATCTTTTTTTAACCATACGGTTGCTTGTGTCGTCGTAGATTCTAAAATTTGGTCATCAAAGATAACCTTGAGGTCCGCCAGCAGGTATTGGCCATTGTCCAAGAGGAAGACTTGTTGATTTTGATTATTTATCTCTACAGATTGGATATGAAAAGCCTGATTTTCTTTTAAAGTTGAAGCTTTTTGTGTCAAGTTTCTGTCAAGATAGGTGTCAACTGGTGAATAGACATTAGGATTGGATGGGATAGATGTGAAGGTTTCATCTGTCACCTTGGCATTGAGTAAGAAATTTTCTTGATTAGTCAAAATAAAATCAATTTCTGTGCTATCAACTGTAGCGCTTGCCAATAAAATTGGCATCAGCAAAAGCAATAGATATTTCTTCATTTTCCCTCCTTCCTAGTTTTCTTGGTCAGATACCTCTAGCTTTAATGCCTGATTTTTCTGAGACAATTCTGCTAATTTTTCGTCAGAATAAGTTAAAAAAGTTTCCACTATTTGCAAAATATCTTCTGTCATTTTGGCAGCAATCCCGGGATATTATAGATAAATTCACCATCTTTTGAATACTGCAGCTTGGCTCGAATGTACTTGGCTGCATACTCTTCATCTTTTAATTTGGTAACTAGCGAAGACTCCAATTTTTCCTGTCGGGTCAATTCTTGGTAACGCTCTTCTAGTTGTACCAGTTGTTTTTCCTTATCCTTTAATGTATTGTAACTCTCTACTAAATTATAGGTAGGTAAGATGAATAAAAAGATGGCCAAAACGAGGATCAATCCCATAAATCTGGTTTTTTGACGATTCTCATCATCATTTTTTCTTCTTTTTTGTAATTCATTCTGGATGAATTCATTATTTATTTGAAGGATGTTAGATTTTTTCATCTGCCTCTACCCTAACTTCACTGATGATTTCATACATTTTCAGTGCGTCTTCTTTTTTTGTGGAATCTTTCATTTCTAGAACCTTGACAGTCAATAGTTTGTTGCCAAAACGAATTTCTACCAAGTCATCTATTTTTAAATCTGTTGAGGACTTGGCCAAAATTCCATTGACTTTTATTCGGCCCTTATCGGCCACTTCCTTAGCAACAGTTCTCCGCTTGATAATGCGGGATACTTTTAAATATTTATCTAATCGCATAATTGGACACCTCACAATCCCTTCTATTTTATCATGTTTTGGCTTCAACTGGCAATTTATTGTGATTTTTCAAGTTTTTTAGCTGCCAATTGTTCGCTAAAAATCATCAATTGCTCCAGGATAGCGAAGTCTTTTTGATGTCGAACATCAAAAATAACCTGCATCTGACCGGCATTTTCAGAAATGCGGGCTTTGAGATTGGTTGCGGATATGGCTCGAAAATAATCCTGGGTCAGGAAAAATTGACCAGCTGTAGCTTCAAAAGTGACAATCAGCTGACCTTGTTTTATCTCAACTGATTTGGCAAAGGCTTGGTCCAAAAAGGACTTGAGAAGACCAATTTCTAAGAGATAGGCAACAGCATCTGGATACTCTCCAAATCGGTCCATCAATTCACTTTGCAGTTCTTCATAGTTGACACGACTGTCAAGTTCCTTGATGCGCTTATAAATTTCAATTTTTTGTCGCTGATCATCAATATAGGTGCTTGGTAGGTAAGCATCGATAGAGAGATTCATCTCCGTATTGGATTTCTGGCGTTTTTTGGTTTTCCCTTGTTTTTCCAAAATAGCTGTCTCAAGGAGCTGGGAGTAGAGTTCGTAACCGATAGAATCGATGAAGCCACTCTGAGCAGCTCCAAGGAGATTTCCAGCCCCTCGAATGGATAAATCCTGCATGGCAATTTTAAAACCTGAACCCAATTCTGTAAATCCTTTGATGGCTTCCAGGCGTTTTTCTGAAACCTCTGTCAAGGATTTGTCTGGCCGATACATGAGATAGGCATAGGCAATCCGGTTGGAACGGCCGACACGACCTCGGAGTTGATAAAGGGTTGATAGTCCCATATGGTCGGCATTTTCGACAAAGAGGGTATTGGCATTGGGAATGTCCACACCCGTCTCAATGATGGTGGTTGTCACCAGAACATTGTACTCTCCTTCAATAAAAGCATAGAGGGTGTTTTCTAATTGGATTTCAGACATTTGCCCATGGACAAAAGCGATGGAGGCCTCTGGCACCAGGTCACGAAGTTCTGAAACCTTCTTTTCAATAGTGTCAACTTTATTGTAAAGGTAGTAAACCTGTCCTCCCCGATCTATTTCACGAAGAATGGCATCCCGAATCACGGTTGGATTGGTTTCCATGACATAGGTTTGAACAGGATAACGGTTGGTCGGTGGCGTTTCGATGACTGATAGGTCTCGGATTCCTAGCATGGACATATGAAGAGTCCTTGGAATAGGGGTAGCTGTCAGGGTCAAGACATCAATTTTTTTCTTGAGTTCCTTGAGAGTTTCCTTGTGCTTGACCCCAAAGCGTTGTTCCTCATCAATGACCAAGAGGCCCAAATCCGCAAAAATCACATCTTTTGACAGGAGGCGATGGGTCCCAATGATAATATCTAACTGGCCCTTCTTCAATTTTTCCAAGGTGGCTGTTTGCTCAGCCTTGGTCCGGAAACGGCTGAGAACACCAATATTGACCGGAAAATCTGCAAATCGCTCGATGAAGTTTTCATAGTGCTGCTGGGCCAGGACGGTTGTTGGAACTAAGATGGCGACTTGTTTTCCATCGTTGACAGCCTTGAAGGCAGCCCGCATGGCTACCTCGGTCTTTCCGAAGCCCACATCTCCCACTAAGAGCCGGTCCATTGGAAAGGCCTTCTCCATATCCCTTTTCACTTCATCAATGGAGCGAAGCTGGTCATCTGTTTCTACATAGGCGAAATGCTGGTCAAATTCTAACTGGTTGTCATCATCCGCTGAAAAGGCAAAGCCCTTTAATTGACTGCGTTCTGCGTAGAGTTTGATCAGGTCCTCGGCGATATCTTCCACCTGCTTTTGGACCTTTTGTTTGGTCTTTTGAAAACGCCCATCGTTTAGCTTGTTGAGTTTAGGCTGTTTGCCATCCGAAGCAATATACTTGGAAAGACCATCAATCTGCTCAACAGGCAGAGAAATCCTGTCTGAATTTTGGTACTGAATGGTGATGTAGTCCCGATGGACCCCTGAAACTTGGATGGTTTCAATACCTAAAAATTGCCCAATCCCATGAATGTGGTGAACCACGTAATCACCCTTTTCTAAGTCATTGTAGTCCCGCAAGCGTTCGGCATTACTAGCATGTTGGCGCCGAATTTTGCGTTTGACCTTCTTGTGGAAAATTTCCCGCTCGGTAATGAGGGCGATTTTTTCATCCAGGAAGTGGAAACCAGCTCCCAACTGACCTATGGTGACCTGCTGCTGGCCCACAAGTAATTCATTGGCATCCCGATAAGGAATTTGAATCCCATATTCCTGTAAAGTTTTCTGTAAACTTTGTAAAGATGATTCTGACTGTGCTTGAAGAATCACTGTAAAGTGGGATTTGGCATAGCGATTTAATTCTTCTTTTAAAAGAGGAATTTGATTGAAAAATTCCTGCATTGGATGCTGATTAAAACTATAAATTGCATCAAATTTGAGATTCCCCAATCCCTTCTGGAAGGTAGAAAAATAAGTTGAAGGTTGATACTTTCTCAGTTTTGAATAGGTGTCCACAAAATACTGAAGGTTGGAGTGAGATTGACACTTTTGTAAATCATCTGTCAATAACTCTGCAACTTCCTTCTCAAATTGGGCATGGCTGTCCATGATTTTATGAAAATTATCAAAAAAGATAGGAGACTCTTTTGGTAGGTAATCTAAAAGGGTCCATTCTTTTTCATAAAAGAGGGAAAGAAATTTCCCAATATCTGGATGGCGGTAGCCAATTTTGATATCGGATAGTACTTCTTCTAGATAGGATTTCTGCTCGCTGATGTCAACCATTTCCAGCAAGGAATTCAGTCTATCTTCTGCCCGTGCAAAATCCTCTTCTGTCAAGATGATATCAGAGGCGGGATAGATGGTCACAGTCTCTAGATTTTCTAACGACCTCTGTGTTTCCACATCAAAGGTTCGAATACCATCCACTTCATCCCCAAAGAATTCCAGTCGATAGGGAAGTTCGGAGTTTATTTCGTAAATATCTAAGATATCCCCACGGAGGCTAAATTCTCCCTGAGAGAGGACTCGGGACACTTTTTTGTAGCCAGTAGCTAGTAGTTTCTTTACAAGACTGTCAACTTGAATCTCATCCTGAAGCCGAACCTCACTAACTGTCTCTTGGTAATTTTTGGGACTAGGAAGATGGATTTTGGCTGCAGCAAAATTAGCAACCAGAATACCTGATTGCTGCTTGTTTAATAAAAAACTTAAACTGTCTACCCTTGTTTGCCTTTTTTCTTTGGAAGAAAAAACAAATTCTGCAATAGGACTATCATCTGTAAAGAAGTTGTAAACATAGTCACTGCCCAATAGGTCAGACAGGCTGGCAACCAGATTTTCAGCTTCATTTTGGCTGCTAGTAAAAATGATGATTTTTTCACTCAAACTATCAAAGGCCGAACTCATGACCAGGGCCTTGCTGGTGCCAGAGAGTCCCAAAATCAACTGACGACTAGAGGTATTCAGTTGTTGCTGCCATTTTTGAATGTACTGGTTTTGCTGGATTAATTCAATTAGATTCATAGACCATTAAACTTTCTCATGACCTTTTCCAGGTCCTTTTCTTGCAGATAATAATTGACAGCACTGTCAAGTTTATCCAAGGTTTTGTCAATTTCAATACGGTCTTCCGTATCAAATTTGGACAGGACATGATTGACAACTGTCATTCCTGGTTTTGGACGACCGATGCCTATCTTGATGCGGTCAAATTCCTGGGTTTTGAGATGGGCAATCAGGGACTTAATTCCATTATGGCCACCTGCCGAACCCTTTTGACGGAAACGAATTTTCCCTACTACCATATCCAAATCATCATAGGCCACCAATAAATCCCTCTCATCAAGCCCATAGTAGGCCAAAAGGGCATGGACAGCCTTGCCAGATTCATTCATAAAGGTGGTAGGCTTGACCAAATAGATTTTTTGGCCATCAATAAAGGTTGAGGCAATGTCTGCCTGGAAAATCTTATCATGGGTGAAGTTAAGATTTTCCCTTTTTGCAAGCATATCCACCAGCATAAAACCAACATTATGGCGGGTTTCATGGTATTTACTGCCTGGATTTCCCAGACCTACAATCATCTTGACCATTTTTTTCCTTTCAAAAAGACCAAAAGGACTGAAAGTTGATTTCAGCCTTGGTTTTTAACTATTTTTCAACAAAAAATTTAGACATTGAAGCGGAATTCCATGATGTCGCCATCCTGAACAATATACTCTTTTCCTTCTTCACGAAGGCGACCTGCTTCCTTAACAGCCTTCTCAGAGCCATACTTCATCAAATCATCGTAAGACATGGTTACTGCACGGATAAAGCCTTTTTCAAAGTCTGAGTGGATGATTCCGGCCGCTTGTGGGGCCTTGATGCCACGTTTGAAGGTCCAGGCACGCACTTCTTTTTCACCAGCTGTAAAGTAGGTGCCAAGGCCCAGCAAATGATAAGCTGCCCGAGTCAACTTATCCACACCTGATTCGGTCAAGCCGATAGCTTCCAAAAATTCTGCCTTATCTTCGTCATCCAGTTCTGCAATTTCTTCTTCAGCACGCGCTGAGATGACCACTACTTCTGCATTTTCTGTCGCTGCAAATGCACTGATTTGCTGCACATAGTCAATAGCATCTGGGTCTGCCACCTTGTCTTCATCCACATTGGCCACATAGAGGACTGGTTTGGTGGTCAGAAGGAAGAGACCTTTGACAATTTTTTCCTCTTCTGGGCTGAAGCTGACGGTCCGAGCTGATTTTCCATCTTCCAAAACAGGTTTAATTTTTTCCAAAACCGCAAATTCTGCCAGGGAATCCTTGTCTTTCTGGGTACGGGCCATCTTTTCCACACGGGCATAGCGCTTGTTAATGGACTCTAGGTCGGCCAAAATCAGCTCCAGATTGATGGTTTCTATATCTGCAATCGGGTCCACAAAGGCATCTTCACGGCCCTGCTCCCGCATGACATTTTCATCGTCAAAGGCCCGAACTACATGGACAATAGCGTCCACTTCACGAATATTGGCCAAGAATTTATTACCAAGTCCTTCGCCTTTTGACGCCCCCTTGACAATCCCTGCTATATCTGTAAACTCAAAGGTTGTTGGGACAGTCTTTTTAGGTGTAATCAACTCTGTCAACTTCTGTAAACGTTCATCTGGAACTTCTACCATCCCCACGTTTGGATCAATGGTCGCAAAGGGATAGTTGGCAGCTTCCGCTCCTGCCTTTGTAATTGCGTTAAATAGGGTTGATTTACCAACGTTTGGCAAACCGACGATACCTGCTGTTAAAGCCATTTGTTCTTACTCTCCAATTAAAAATTCAATCATGACTATTATAGCAGAAAAGTAAAGAAAAAACCTGCCAAATGGCAGGACTTGGAAAATTATTTTGTAATCATGGTCAAGATCCAAACTGCAAAAATACAGATGACCATACAGAGGATAAAGAGAAAAATTTCTTTATTTTCAACTGGCCGCTCGGATTCTTCACTTAAAAATTCCCAAGCATTCATTTTCCCTCGTTGTTCAACCACAATTTCCTTCTCAGGCTCTTTCCCTAAAACCAGATAATCTAGACTGACACCAAAGATTTCTGCCAGCTGGACCAGTTTGTCTATATCTGGCGTTGCTTCACCATTTTCATATTTTGAGATGGATTGGCGTGAAACATAGAGTTTTTCTGCTAAGTCATCCTGAGACAGATTTTGACCAGTACGTAACTTTTTGATTTGTGGGGCCAACTGATTCATCGTCATTTCCTCCTCTTTTTCTAAGTCTATTATAGCTTAGAACGGAACGGTTGACTAGCACTTTTTAGGAAAAATTCGCAACTACTAGTTGCAGACCGTTACTTCCTATTCACTAAAGTTATGGTTTCATCACAACTTGACTTCCAGCCAGCAAGTCTCCCAGATGGCGCTTGTCTTTTCTCTTGATGGCCATGAGTAAGAGAAGGACGAGCAGGCCCAGACTAAGAAAAGTACAAATATGGCCAAAGAGACTGGTGTAATTGGAATAAATCCCAGCAATGGTCCCCATGTGTCCCAGCTGCCAAGGAAGAAACTTGATGCTATTGCGAATCAGGGCTGAGGACAAAGGAGATTTTTGATACACAACCCTTAAACCTGCCTTTTTCTTGCCCCAGCTACCACCCTGACTGTCCAGCCAGCTAAAGATGACAATAATCGGAAGGACAGATGTAAATGTGGCGATGAGCTGAGACTGCAGTGCTGTAAAGACAGGGATTTCACCAAAAACGAGGAAATAAAAGCTAAGACAAACGAGGGCAAGACAGGTCAAATAAGCTAAAATCAGGAGATAATCAAAGAGGAGTTCTTTAAGGCGGGTAGAAACAGGGATAGGATTATGTTCTAGCATAGTAGCCTCCTTTTACTTTCATCCTAACTGATAGGTAGTATTTTGACAAGCACATCTTATCAAAGTTGCGCAACCAGCACTTGCACTTTCTGTGAAAAAGGCTGATTTGTAAAGCTTTGCGGAGTTGCAGAAGAATCTTATAAGACCTTTTTCATCTTGCGCTCAAAATCATAGCGGCTCATCATAACCACATGGTCGCAGTTGGTGCAACGGATTTTAATGTCCGCTCCTAGGCGGATGACTTCCCAACAGTTGGCTTTTTTGCCCGTTGCCTTAATGGTGCAAGCATGGGGCTTTTTCATTTCGACAAAGGATCCTAAATCGTACATAATGACCTCCAAATAACTTTTTTATATTATACCATAGAAAAAACTCCCTTATGGGAGTTAAGTTTAGTTCGTACGTACTGGGGTAATCAGTTGGATAAAATCTTCACCCTCTGCATTTGGCACTAGAGTAAAGGGACGAATAGGGGAGATAAAGCTGATTTTTACCTGCTCATTGCCAACAGCCTTGAGGGCATCAATGAGATAGGTTGGATTGAAGGAAATCATCAGATCTTCACCATTCACAGCTAGAATATCCAATTCTTCATTAACCTTTCCGACTTCTGGAGAATTAACGTGGGCAGAAACGACACCATTTTGAATTTCCAGCTTCACTGTTCCATTTTGAGTAGCATTGGAAAGAAGGCGGGCCCGTTCCATTGCATGGCGCAGATTGGCTGTATCAAAGATCACTGTCGTATTGAAATCTTTTGGAATCAGACGATCCGTGTCAGGATAGGTTCCTTCCAACAATCGTGTGTAAAAGCTAATGTGTTGGCTTCTAAAGAGCAGTTGATTATTAGAGAAGAAAACTTCCACAGTCTCAATCTCATCTGAAAAGACAGCTGTAAATTCACGGAGGGAGCGGCTTGGAATTACGACATCAAAATTATCCCCAGCCTTATCCAGCTGAATCTTCCGTTGGCTCATACGGTGAGAATCTGTTGCCACTGTTTTGAGAGTCCCATCTGTCAGGACAAAATGAACCCCCGTCAGGATAGGCCGACTTTCCTGGGTGGAAGCTGCAAAGGCTGTTTCATTGATAATATCCTTGAGCAGTTTGGTTTCCAATACCAAAGGTTTGGTTGCTGCTACTTCTTGCAGGCGTGGATAAAGTTCTGCTTCTTTTCCTTTTAAGGTGATTTCAGACTTACCGCTTGTCAAGAGAACTTGCTTTTGCTCGATTTCTTTTAGGTCTAAAACAATATCTGGTAGACTAGAGACCACATTGATGAAGAAACTAGCTTCTAAAAGGATGGAACCTGTTGAGGAAATAAGTAAGCCAGCATTTTCCTCCTGAACAGAAATAAAGTGTTCAATGGAAATTTGTCCATTTGAACCAGTCAATCCAATTCCTTCCTTGCTGACTTCGATTTTAAGAGTGGACAAAACAGGAATAGCATTCTTAGAAGAAATAGCTCTCTTAGTGGTGTTTAAGGCTTGGAGAAAGACAGCCTTATTGATAGAAAAATGAATCATGGATTCTCCTTTATTTATAAATAATAAGGTTAATAGTAATAGTAGTACTTGTTAATCCTGTGGAAAAACAGCACAAAGCGCGTGAGACTAGGATGACAGACTTGTTCACAAAATGTGGAAAACTTTTGACTTTTTCAAGACTTGTCCACACTAGCGAATTTTATTGCGGATCGTAGTCAATTCAATCTCCAGCTGATCATCTTCAGCCAGCATAGTTTTAATCTTATTGTAGGCATGCATGACAGTAGTATGGTCACGGCCTCCAAACTCTTTACCAATTTTTGGAAGGGAGTTATCGGTCAACTCACGAGCTAAATACATGGCGACCTGTCTAGCATGGACGATATTTTGGACCCGCTTGGCACCCTTGATTTCCTTGAGACTGACCCCGTAAAATTGGCCAACTTCTGTCTGAATCTTATCGATAGAAACGACCATGTTTTGCGGATTGGTTTGCTTACGAGATCGGATAGCTTCTGCTGCCACATCTACTGTAATTTCGGTCAATTTACGCATGGTAGCTAGGAGATGGATGTCCTTGAGGGCGCCCTCCAGATCACGAACATTGGAGTGAAATTGTCCAGCCAGATAAGCCAGGGTATCATCGGTAAATTCATAGGGATAGATTTCGCACTTATTGCGCAAAATGGCAATCCTAGTTTCAAAATCTGGCGGTGTGATTTCGCTGGTTAAGCCCCATTTAAAGCGGGTTACTAGGCGCTCCTCCAAGTTATCTAGATAGTCAGGATTACGGTCGGAGGTCAGCACAATTTGTTTGCTATTTTCATGCAGGGCGTTAAAAGTATGGAAAAATTCTTCCTGAGTAGAGGCCTTATTGCGCAAGGATTGGATATCATCAATAAGAAGTAAATCCAGGTTGCGGTAGGTCTTCTTGAAATTATCCATGTCATTGAGACGCAGGTGCTCCAAAAAGTCATTGATAAAGGTTTCAGAGGAGACATATTTGATGCGGGCATTTGGCTTGTCTAACAAGACCTTATTTCCGATGGCATTGAGCAAGTGGGTTTTTCCCAAACCGGGCCCACCGAAGATAAAGAGGGGATTGTAAAGTCCACCTAGATTATCTGAAACGGCTAGGGCAGCGGCCTTGGCCCATTGATTGTTATCTCCTTGAACAAAATTATCAAAGGTATACTGAGGTTTGATATCTGGATGAGTAAAGTTGTTTGCAGCTAGATAAGTTGGATTAGAGGCTGCTACTTGGGAGTTAGTACCTACTTGAGATGCACTCTCTTCTTTCA
>ERZ724503.567-NODE-567-length-16075-cov-15.781149_pt1 | contig 16075 bp, 16 predicted proteins | sample MGYA00376036_ERZ724503 | MGnify/ENA primary metagenome ERZ724503 (study PRJEB28724, sample SAMN07190885) | wastewater metagenome | isolation source: influent of sewage treatment plant in Hong Hong | place: Hong Kong | collected 2016-03-17 ...
AACATAAATCTTTTGTTTTTGAATCAATTTCAAAATTAAATCTTGAAGAAAATCCAATTGCTCTATAAACTCTTAAACTATCTTCTACAAAAGTTTTATCATCAATATGTTTTATTATTTTGTTATCTAAATCATTAATTCCATTAAATGGGTCAATAAAAGTTTTTGAAAAATAGTCATAATATATAGCATTTATAGTAAAATCTCTTCTTCTTGCGGCATCTTTATATGATAATTTTGAATCAGTTTTTACTAAAAAATCTCTGTGGGTTTTACCAGTTTTTTGCTCAGTCCTTGGCAAGCTAAAATCAAAATCAAACTCTTTTGTAGATAGTTTTAAAACTCCAAAAGATTTTCCAACACTATTTACACTACCAAATTGCTCTAAGATAGGAATTATATTTTGCAAATTGTCCAAATCAAAAACTTCAACATCGAAATCTTTAATTTGCTTATTTAAAAAAAAGTCTCGTACACAACCACCTACAAGATATGGTCTATAACCATGCTCTTGTAATTTTGTAAGTATAGTTACTAATATTTGAGGTATTTCAATCTTTGTTGTAATGATAGACATCTTGTTTTGGATAAGGAATAGATATTCCAAACTCATCAAATGTTACTTTTATATCTTCTAAAAGCTCGGATTTTACACTTCCGTAATCAGAAGATTTAACCCAAACGTTAACAGAGATATTAACTGAACTATCAGCAAGTTCTGCAACTGCAATTGCGACACTTTTATCCTTTAGCACTCTCTCGTTTTCTTTTACAACTTTTTCTAAAACTTCTTTTGCCTGTTTTATATTATCTTCATAAGAGATACCAACGATTATATCAATTCTTCTTGTATCTTTTGCATTTACATTTGTTATTGATGAACTAGTAATTTTACTGTTTGGTACAATTATTTTTTGATTATCTGCTGTTAAAAATACTGTGTTAAAAATACTAACTTCTGTTACAGTTCCTGTAATTCCACCAGCAATTACAGTGTCACCTACTTTAAATGGCTTAAAAATAACTATCATAACACCTGAAGCAAAATTTCCTAAAGAATCTTTTAGTGCTAAACCAATTGCTAAACCAGCAGCTCCTAGTATTGCTAAAAATGAAGTTGTTGCTATTCCTAGTTTATTTAAAGCAGCAATAATTACAACAGTAATAAGTGCATAATATGTAATATTTTCCAAAAATTTAACTAAAGTTAAATCAATTCCATTAATCTTTCTTAAAACTTTTCCTAAAATTCTAACTATCTTATTTACTATCCACTTTCCAATAAAAAATATTAAAAGTGCCATTATAAAAGATATTGTGTAGCTTATTGCTATTTCTAAAATATTATCAGGAATTAAAGTTTTAAAATCTCTTGTTATTTGATCAACATTTTTATCTACAGTTTTTTCTATTTGTCTTTCTAAATCCATAATTGCTTACCCTTATTTAATTAGTTCAGATACTTTAGAAACAACTTCTTCTAATTTAATATCAATTTTTTCCAAAGTTTTTCTATCTACTAGCTCTACAAATCCTTCAGATAATTTTTTACCAATTATTATTGCATATGGAAAACCTAAAAGTTCAAAATCACCAATTTTAAAACCAAATCTAGCATTTACTCTATCATCCAAAATTGTTTCAATTTTAAGTGCTTTTAAATCTTTATAAATTTGCTCACCAGCTTTTGCCTCATCTTCATTTTTTGAGTTAGAAACAATAATATCAACCATAAAAGGTGCTGTCTCTTTTGTCCAGATACAACCTTTTTCATCATGATTTTGCTCAATAACTGCAGCTACAAGTCTTGAAACACCTATTCCATAACATCCCATTACAAAAGGTTTTGCTTTTCCATTTTCATCTAAAAAGTTTGCATTCATAGCTTTTGAATATTTTGTTCCAAGTTGGAAAATATGCCCAGCCTCAATCCCTTTTGTATATGAAAGTTTTCCACCACAACAAGAACAAATATCACCCTCTTTTACTGCTATTAAATCCTTATAAACTAAATTTTCAACTTCACTTAAATTTACATTTATTAAGTGATAATTCTCTTCATTAGCCCCACAAACCAAAGATTTTGAACCTTCTAATTCACTATCAACTACAACTAAAATATCTTTTGGAAGGTTTTTAACTCCACAATATCCAGCAACCACTTTAGCCTCTTTTATCTCTTCAGGTGTTGCATCAATTATCTCTAGTGCATCAATACTATTTTGTGCTTTTGTATCCTCAAGCTCATCACTTCCTCTTACAAAGAAAATTGCAATTTTTGAACCATCTTTAAAAATAGCTTTTTTAATAACTGCTTTTAAGGTTTGATTTGTTGATACATTTAAAAATTTTGCTACATCTTCAATAGTTGTTGTATTTATAGTTTCAACTTTTTGCTCAACCCCTGATTCAAAGTTATAATCTACTTTTTTTCTTTTAGCAGCTTCAATATTTGCAGCATATTCACATGAATCACAAACAACTATTGTATCTTCTCCACTACTTGCTAATACGTGAAACTCTTTTGAACCACTACCACCAATAGCTCCACTATCAGCCTCTACAACTCTAAAATCTAAACCTAACTTAGTATAGATTTTTTTGTATGTAGCCTCCATAAGATTAAATTCTCTTACTAAATCTTCCTCATTTGAGTGAAATGAGTATCCATCTTTCATTAAAAACTCTCTTCCTCTCATAAGCCCAAATCTAGGTCGTGCTTCATCTCTAAATTTTGTATTTATTTGATATAAATGTACAGGTAAATCTTTATATGAAGTAATTCTGTTTTTTACCATATTTACAACTGATTCTTCATTTGTAGGACTTAAAACAAAAGATGTTCCTTTTCTATCTTTAAATCTTAACATCTCACTACCCATAGTTAAATCTCTACCTGATTCTTCCCAAAGTGATAGTGGTGTTACAAAACCAAATTGAACCTCTAAAGCTCCTGCTTCATCCATCTCTTCTTTTACAATTTTTTTGATTTTCTCTAAAACAATTTTACCTAATGGCATAAAATCATAGATTCCAGAACCATTTTGACTTATAAATCCACCTCTTACTAAATATTGGTGTGATGGTAAAGTGGCATCAGATGGCATTTCTTTTGTAGTTGGAATAAAAAGTTTGCTAAATTTCATATATTTTTCCTATTTAATTTTTCAATTTTTTGTTAAATGTTCACATTTTAAACTATCAATATTATTTAATGATTGAGTAAACATATTTTGTACAGTTGCTGTAACCAAATCACACTCCATATTTTTTGAAATATTTTTTAGTTGTTTTGATGGAACATGGAGATATTCAGTAATAATTGTTTGGCAAAGTTTTCTAATATTTTCTTCATTGTCTTTTGAAATATAACCCTTTTTTATGGCGTTTTTTATTTTTTTATCAATAATCAAATCACCTTTTACATACAAATTTTTAATAACTGGCTCTACATCTAAATTTTTCAACCAATCATAAAACTCTAAAGTAGCCTTACCAACTATAGTATATGCCTCTTTTGCTTGAGCTGATCTTTGTGTCATATTTGTATTTACTATCTCTTGTAAATCATCAACTGCATATATTTCTAAACCAAACATAGAAATATCCTCATCTATATCTCTTGGAACGGCTATATCAAACCAATACCTATTTATAGCTGAACTTGGAGCATTTTCTTTTGTAATTATTGGATAAGGAGCACTAGTTGCTGTAATCATAACAGGAGTAGTTTCAAGTAAGAATTCTAAATTTGAATAAGGTTCAACTTCAACTCTAGATTCAAAACTATCAGCTAAAATTTGGGCTTTTTTTATATCTCTGCTTGTAATTGTTACATCAAATCCAGCGCTTATTAAATGTTTAATTGCTAATTCACTCATAGCTCCAGCACCAATAACCAAAGCTTTTACCCCTGCTGTATCACCTATAAGCTCTTTTGCTTTAGCAACCGCAGTTGAAGCAACAGATACAGACCCTGTTCCAAGGCTTGTTGCTGTTCGAACTTGTGCAGCACATTTAAAAGCATAGTGCATAACTCTTGACATATGCTCTGCGCAATAATTTTTACTTTGAGAAAATCTAAAAGCATCTTTTAATTGTCCAACAATTTGAGTTTCTCCAATTACTAAAGAATCCAATGCTGAAGCAACTGCAAAAAGATGATGCACAGCAGCATCTCCATCATAAATATCTGCTCTTTCATATAAAAAATTAAAATCCAAACCAGAATAAAAAGAGAGTTTCTCAACTATGCTTTTACTAGTTTGTTTTACGTTTGGGCTTTTAGCAATAATTTCAACACGATTACAAGTAGAAAGAAGTACTAGCTCTTTTGTAGAACCTGAATCTATAAGTTGTTTTATAAATCTATCTTTATCTTCATCTCCACCAAAAGCGAGTTTCTCTCTTTGTTTTATATCTAAGTTTTTGTGTGAAAAACTAATTACTAAATAACTCATATTAAAAATCTCTTTCTATCATAGCCTTCATAATATTTACAAGCTCGATACTATTTTTTTCATCTTTTATTGAGTCAATTGCTTGAAGTCCTATTTTCTTTGCTTCGTTGATTGCATCGTTTAAAGCATTTGTTTGTTTCAAAGACTCTTTTATCCAATTTGACTCTTTTTCATTTAACTCTTTTTTATATAAAGATTTTAAATACTCTTTGTCTTCAATTCTTTCATAAAGGTATAAATATGGAATAGTAACTTTTCCTTCGACAAAATCTAACATAGCTGGTTTTCCCAAAGTCTTTTCATCTGAAGTGATATCTAAAATATCATCTATCATTTGAAAAGCAAGTCCTAAATTTTTTCCATAATTTGCATATTTTGTCTCATCTAAGCCAACTAAAATAGCAGCACTTCTTGCGCTAGCTTCTATTAGAGAAGCTGTTTTATTGTAAATCATGGTTAAATATTTATCATAAGAACTGTTGAAAGAGTCTGTTAAATCAACATCCATCATCTCACCAACACTAAGTTTTGTAACAGCATTTGAAACATGATAAGCTACTTTTTTATCCATTTGAGAAAGCTCAGTAAAAGCTCTTGAGTATAAAATATCTCCAAACATAATCGAAGTTTTATCACTATAAAGAGCATTTATTGAAGGTTTTCCTCTTCTTGTTTCTGCTTCATCAATTACATCATCATGCAAAAGTGAGGCAGCATGAATCATCTCAACAATTGCACAAAGTTTTATAGAATCTTCATTTACTCCAGCAATTTTAAGTATAAGCTTACTTCTTAACATCTTTCCAGTTGCCAGTTGTTCTAAAAGTTCTAAAGCTTTTTCATATCCACAAACTTCAACAAAATCTTTTATTTGGTTTTTAACACTTTGTAATACTTCCACTTAGCTATCCAACCTACTAATAATATCTCCAGAAACTTCCATATAAAGACCTTTTTTCATAGAGTTTATCTCATCTTGATTATTTTCTTTAAAATCTTCTAAATATGAGTTTATATCAAAATCTTCATCTTTACCTTGACTAACAATAAGCTCTAAAACAGCTAATCTTTCAAAGAATTTATCTAATTCATCTTCTACTAAATCTCTATGTGTTTGCTCTAAAATATCAAAAAATTTTGATTTTGGGCTTCCAAAGAATATGTCATCTTCATCTTCTGTAAACCAATCTTTAAATTTTGACATTACTTATTTTCCAATCGAACTCTTACACTTTTTGCATGAGCATCGAGTCCTTCTGTATCTGCTAATAAAGCACAAGCTTCACCTAATTCATTTATAGCATTTTTTGAAAAACTAATAATTGAGCTTTTTTTCAAGAAATTTTCAACATTTAAAGGGCTATAAAACTTAGCCGTACTTCCTGTGGGAAGTGTATGATTTGGTCCAGCTATATAATCTCCAATTGGTTCAGGAGTATTTTCACCTAAAAAAATTGCTCCTGCATGTTTTATATAAGGTAAAAGTTCAAATGGATTTTTTGTCATAACTTCTAAGTGTTCAGGTGCTATTTCATTCATAAGTTCAATTGCTTCATTAATATCAGAGGCTACTATTATTGCTCCTCTTTCATCTATTGATTTTTTTGCAATTTCTTTTCTAGTTAAATTTTCTAAGATATTAGAAACTTCTAAACTTACATTTTTTGCTAAATTTTCATCTGTCGTAATCATAATAGAACTTGCCATTTCATCGTGTTCTGCTTGAGATAATAAATCAAATGCAGCATATCTTGGATTTGCACTTTCATCTGCTAAAATTCCAATTTCACTCGGACCTGCTATCATATCAATATTAACTTCTCCAAAAACCATTTTTTTAGCTGTTGCTACGAAAATATTTCCAGGTCCTGTTATTACATCAACTTTTGGAATTGTTTTTGTTCCATAAGCCATAGCTGCAATTGCTGAAGCTCCTCCAACTTTGTAAACTTTTGAAACTTTACATAAATAACAAGCCGCTAAAAGTAACTCATTTACCTCATTATTTGGTGTTGGTGTACAAACAACAATCTCTTTTACTTTTGCAACTAATGCAGGAATTGCATTCATCAAAAGGCTACTTGGATATGCTGCTTTTCCTCCTGGAATATAAAGACCTGCTCTATCTACTGGAGTTACCTTTTGACCTAAAATTGTTCCATTGTCCTCAAAATCAATCCATGATTTTGGAAGTTGTTTTTCATGATAATTTTTAATTCTATCAAAGGCAGTATGTAAAGAATTTTTTAAATTTAAATCTAAATTATCATAAGCTTTTTTCATATCTTCTTGTGAAATTAGTAAATCGTCATCATTTTTTACTTGCCATTTATCAAATTTCTCAATATGTCTTTTTAAAGCTTCATTTCCTTCTGCGACAATCTCATCAATAATATTTTCAACTATTTTTGAAACACCTTTTATATCACTTTTTGCTCTTTGTAAAATAGTTTCAAATTCACTTTTAAAATTACTGTTTTTTGTGTTTATTATTTTCATTTACTATTCCTATTATCTCTTTTACAATAAGATTTATATCTTTATTTTCAACATCTACGACAACATCTGCAACTTTTTCATACTGAACACTTCTATCATCAAATAATTTTAAAGCATCTTTTTTATTTTTTAATAAAGGTCTTTTATTTAATTTATTTTTTGCATTAGCAGATTTTTTGATTCTTTTTAAAATGCCTTCAAAAGATGATTTCAAGTAGATTATTGTTCCAATATTTTGAATATTTTCTTGTTTAAAAAAACCACCACCTGTAGAAATTATTGTATTTGTAACATTTTCTTCAAGCCATAAAGCAGTCTTTTTTTCTAAACTTCTAAAATATGGTTCACCTTGCTCTTCAAAAATTTTTTTAATCTTTTTGTTTTCCATACTTTCAATTAAATCATCTGTATCAATTGCAAACATAGATGATTCTTTTATTAAAGCTCTTGCTATTGTGCCTTTTCCAACACCCATAAAACCGATTAGTATAATATTATTTTTCTTCATAGTTGCGGATTATACCTAAATAATAGTAAATTTATATCTATATCTATCAAGCATAGTTTTATTACCTAAAACTCCTCCTTGATGTATGTATAAAAAAGTATATTCTTCTTTTTGTTCAAAATTATTTATATAATTTTCAAAAACAATCCATCCCAAACTATCATAAAGCAGGTCAAACTCTATGCCTGTTTTTTCCAATAACTCTAAATGCTTTAAATAAAACTCTTTATACAACTTTCCAAAATGATATTTTTTGGGTTTTTCAAATATTTTAGGATGATTAGTATTTTCTAGCATGTTAAACTGTTTTTCTAAATATTCATCATCACCCACACAAGAACAAGTTAATACTTCAAAAGGTAAATACTTTTGAAGATATAAAGCTGTTGTTCCTGTGCCACTTGGTAAAAATATTTTTAGTTTATCTATTTTCTTTTCTTTTACCCAATCTTTTATCTCAATTGCTAAAATTTCTAATCCATATTTAGCTTCTCTAACAGCTCCACCCTCAGCAATAAAAAGTTCATCTTCCAAAAAATCATCTTTTAAATCTTCAAACTTTAAAACCATTCCATTTTTAATTGCTTCTAAATAATTTCCATTTGGATTTTCCATTAAATAGCTAGGAACATTTTTTACATAATATTCAAATTTTAAATTTTTCAATTTTGCCAAAACACTCAATGAATACATAGCATTTGATTGAATACTTCCATGAGAAATAATTTTTTTATATTTACTTAAATCTTGATTTAAAAAGTAGTGGAATTTTCTAGCTTTATTTCCACCAAAATCATTATCTAGTAAATCATCTCTTTTTACAAAATATTTTTGATTATTAAGCTCTATTTCATCGACTTTTGAGTTAAAAAAATGCATATACACCTATTCGTAAATAATTTTTGAATATAATACAACAAAAATAAAAAAGGTTGGTTTATGGATGTTTTAGAGTTTATTGATAAGGGTGGAATTATTGTTTACATTTTGATATTTTTAAATATTATCGGATTTGCAGTAATCATATATAAATTTCTTACTCTTCCACAAATAAAAAAGATTTTACAAAATATTGCAATGAATATTGATATAAATAAAGATATTGAATCTCAAATAGAATATGAGATAAAAAAACTTGAATCTGGTCTTGTACTTATAAAAAACATAGCTATAATATCTCCTTTATTAGGACTTTTAGGAACAGTTGTAGGAATTTATTCATCTTTTGAAGCAATAAGTCAAAAAGGTTTGGGTGATCCGACTATCTTTTCAGGCGGAATTGCCGTTGCTTTGATTACAACAATCGCTGGAATTATTGTATCTATACCTCATCAAATAGCTTACAATCACTTTATTTCTTTTATTGATAAAATTGAGTTAAAAGCAAAAAAAGAGATACTTGGAAATGATACATGAAAAGAAGAGAGCATTTAGGTCTTGATTTAACACCTGTAATAGATGTTGTTTTTATACTACTTATTTTCTTTTTAGTTACTAGTGTATTTAAAAAAGAAGAGTTAGCTTTAATGCTTGATTTGCCAACTTCTAAGGCTAAAGAAATACAAGTAAAACAAGAGCAAGTTTTTATAGAACTGAGTGTCAATAAACTTGCAATAAAAGGAATTGAAGTATCTTTTGAATCTTTAGAAGATAATTTGAAATCTATTAAAAATAAAGAAGAATCAGTAATTGTAAGAATTGATAAAAAAGTTCCATATGAAAGAGTTGTTAAAGTTTTAGATTTACTTCAAAAATATAGTTTAAATAATCTTGCTCTTGTAACAAATGAAGATAGGAAATAAAGCTTTTAGCTTTATTTCCTAATATTTCTCTTTTATTTTTAAAAAAATCCCAAAGCTTTTGTGTTAAATGAAGTTAAGATATTTTTTGTATGTCTATAATTATTTAACATCATCATATGTGTCTCTCTTCCTATACCAGATTTTTTATATCCACCAAATGAAGCATGAGCAGGATATAAATGGTAACAATTCACCCAAATTCTTCCTGCTTCAATAGCTCTTGAAGCTCTATGAATTTGATGAGCATCTCTAGACCAAACTCCAGCACCTAAACCATAAATTGTATCATTTGCAATTTGTATAGCCTCTTTTTCATCTTTAAAAGTAGTTACAGATAAAACTGGTCCAAAAATCTCTTCTTGGAATATCTTCATTTTATTATGACCTTTGTAAATTGTTGGCTGAATATAAAAACCATCAGGATTTATTGTTGAATGATAAATATCTCCTCCAACTAAACACTGAGCCCCATCTTCTTCTTTTGCTAGTTTTAAATATTTAGCAATTTTCTCTTTTTGATTAAAAGAATTTTGAGCACCCATTGTATTTTCAGTATCTAGAGGATTTCCAAGTTTTATAGCTTTTACTCTTTCTATAACTCTTTTCATAAATGGTTCATATATTGACTCTTGAATCAATGCTCTTGAAGGACAAGTACAAACCTCTCCTGAATTAAATGCAAATAATACAAGTCCCTCAATAGCTTTATCAAAAAACTCATCATCTTCTTGCATTATTGATTCAAAGAAAATATTTGGAGATTTTCCTCCAAGTTCAAGTGTAGAAGGAATAATATTTTCAGTTGCATATCTCATAATCTCTTGCCCTGTAGATGTTTCACCTGTAAATGCAACTTTTTTAATATCAGGATGAGTTACAAGATATTTACCTATTTTCCCGCCTGCTCCATTTATAACATTTATAACGCCTTTTGGTAAAACATCTTTTATTAAGTCTAAAAATAGAAGTATTGAAAGAGGTGTTGAACTTGCTGGCTTTAAAATTACACAATTTCCAGCTGCAATTGCAGGAGCAAGTTTCCAAGCAGCCATTAAAAGTGGAAAATTCCATGGAATAATTTGCGCAACTACTCCATAAGGTTCATGAATTTCTTGTGAAATTGTATTTTCATCCAAATCAGCTACAGTTCCAGCTTCAGCTCTAATAACTGATGCAAAATATCTAAAGTGATCTATAAATAAAGGTAAATCAGCATTTAAAGTTTCTCTTACAGCCTTTCCATTATCAAGTGTTTCAGCAACAGCTAAAGTCTCTAAATTTGCTTCAACAATATCAGCAATTTTATTTAGTAAAGCACTTCTTTGAGCAACTGAAGTGTGTCTAAACTCTTCAAACCCTTTTTTAGCAGCTTCAATAGCTAAATCAATATCCTTTTCATTTGATCTTGGAATTTTTGTAAGTATTTTTCCATCAACTGGAGAGATATTTTCTACATACTCTTTGCTATTTGGAGCAACCCACTCTCCACCTATAAAATTTTCATACTGTTCTTTATACTTTGGTCTATCATAAATCATTTCAAATCCTTTTAATTTATTTTGAATTAGATTCAATATAGAATTATATAGTTTGTTGGTAGCAATTAAATAACATTTTTGATTTTTTATATTTTTTTCTTATGAAAATTATAAGCTTAATAGATAATTAGAAGTTAGAAATACAATCTAACTTCTAATAAATTAGTTTAATTAGTTTTTATTTAATGCACTTAAATCGCTAAAAGCAACTTCAAGTCTTGCTATCATAGCCTCTTGTCCAGCTCTTAACCATTTTCGTGGATCATAATAATTTTTATTTGGTTTATCTTCGCCCTCTGGATTTCCAATTTGTCCTTGTAAATATCCGTGATATTTAGCTTCATAAGCTCTAACACCATCCCACGTTGCCCATTGTGTATCTGTATCAATATTCATTTTAATAACACCATAAGAGATAGCTTCTCTAATTTCACTTAATAATGAACCTGAACCTCCATGGAATACAAAATCAACAGGATTTACAGAAGTATTATGTTTATCTTGAATAAACTTTTGTGAATTATCCAAAATTTTTGGACTTAATACAACATTTCCTGGTTTATAAACTCCATGAACATTTCCAAAAGATGCAGCAATTGTAAAATTTTCTCCAACTGTACTTAATTTTTCATAAGCATAAGCAACTTCACTTGGTTGAGTATAAAGTAAAGAGTTATCAACACCAGAGTTATCAACACCATCTTCTTCTCCACCAGTTATTCCAAGTTCTATCTCAATCATCATATCTAAAGCATTCATTTTTTTGAAATACTCTACACAAATTTCAAGATTTTCTTCCAAACTCTCTTCACTTAAATCAAGCATATGAGAAGTAAAAAGTGGTCTTCCCGTTTTTTTGAAATGCTCAGCTCCAGCATCTAAAAGTCCATCAATCCAAGGAAGAAGTTTTTTGGCAGCATGGTCTGTATGTAAAATTACAGGAATTCCGTAAGCTTTTGCCATAGTATGAACATGATTTGCACCACTAATCGCTCCTAATACAGCAGCATCAGAAGTTTTTAAACCCTTTCCAGCATAAAATCCAGCTCCACCATTTGAAAACTGAACTATAACTGGTGATTTAACTTTACTAGCAACTTCTAAAACAGCGTTTACAGAATCTGTTCCTACAACATTTACAGCTGGAATAGCAAAACCTTGCTCTTTTGCATATGAAAAAAGTTTCTTAGCTTCACTTCCTGTTAAAACTCCAGCATTTACAACATTTAAAACACCCATTTAATCTCCTTATTTAATTACGATTTTTGCGTCTTTTCTTAAATCTTGAATCAGCTCTTTAACTTTTTTCCCAAAGCTATTTCCAATTAAAACTTGATTAATCTCACCTTCTACTTCATTGTAAGATAATGCTTTTCCTGGGAATCTATCTTTTAATAAAATTACATGGTATCCAAATTGTGATTTAACAGGAGATTTCGAGAATCCACCTTTTTGTAGTAATTTAACTGCATTTGCGAACTCTGGAACCATTTGTTCAGCAGCAAATTTTCCTAAGAATCCTCCATTTGCTTTTGAAGGGTCTTTTGATTTCGCTTTTGCTAATTCTTTAAACTTTGCTTCTTTATTTTGTGCTTTATTTAATTCATTAATAATTGATTGTGCTTCTGTTTCAGTATCAACTAAGATATGACTTGCTTCAAAAGTTTCTGGAATATTAAATTTATCTTTATTTTTTTCATAGAAATCTTTTTTCTCTGCATCACTAAATTTTAATTTATCAACTTCATTTTTTTGCCAAACTTGGAAAGCTAAATCTTCTTTAATTTTACTCATAGCTTCTGCATATTGTGGATCTTTCTCAATACCGTCTTTTAATGCTTTTTTTGCTAATAATTTTTTATTTATAGCTTGATCAATAACTTGTGTTCTAGCTTCTGCTGGAATTTTATTTAGATCTACTCTTGGATCTTGAATAATCATCTCTATATCTTGTTTTGTAATGTTTTCCCCATCAACAGTTGCATAAATTTCTGCAGCATTTAAAGCTGAAACCAAAGCCAACGATGCTACAAAGCTTGTAACTATTTTTTTCATTTTTTTCCTTAGAATTTAATTTGCATTATTTTATCTATTTTGTGTTAATAAATAGTTTATTTTTGATTGTTTCAAAAACATATTTTCTTAAAGATTTACATTTTTTAACATTTAGCTTAAAAAAGCTTTAAATTTTGTTTTTTTTATGATATACTTCCGAAAAATTTAAGATTAAATTTAACTTAAGGACTTTTATGAGAATTCTAATAATTGAAGATGAAATTACATTAAACAGAACTCTGCAAGAAGGATTGACTGATTTTGGATATCAAGTTGATACAGCAGAAAACTATAAAGATGCTGAATATTTTATAGACATTAGAAACTATGACTTAGTTTTAACAGATTGGATGCTACCTGATGGAGATGGGATAGAATTATGCAAAATTGTAAAAAATAGAAGTTCTAGAACTGCTGTTGTTATTATTTCAGCAAGAGACGATAAAGAATCTGAAATTGAAGCATTAAAATCTGGTGCTGATGATTTTATTAAAAAACCATTTGATTTTGATATTCTACTTGCTAGAATTGAAGCAAGACTTAGATTTGGAGGAACAAATATCATAGAAATTGATGATTTAGTTATAAATCCAGATGAAGAAAAAATCGAATACGCAGGAGAAGAGATAGAATTAAAAGGAAAACCTTTTGAAGTTTTAACTCACTTAGCAAGACATAGAGATCAAATCGTATCAAAAGAGCAATTATTAGATGCAATTTGGGAAGAACCTGAACTTGTAACTCCAAATGTTATTGAAGTTGCAATAAATCAAATTAGACAAAAAATGGATAAACCTTTAAATATCTCAACTATTGAGACTATTAGAAGAAGAGGTTATAGATTCTGTTATCCAAACCAAGCGGAACAAAAATAATTTTTGACGCTTAAAAAATGAAAAGTCGAAGTATTTATAAGCAATTTTATAGAAAACTTATATTTGCTTCCTCTTTATTTATAATTATTCTCTCTTTTATTTTTTACGAATACACAAGAAGCTCTTTTTATGATAATATCCAAGAAAATTTACTTTTTCAAGCAAAAAAAATAGAAAAAGGTTATGTAAAAGATGATTTTAAACCTGTAAACACTCAGTTTCAATCAATAGAGTTATTATTAAATTCTGATAAGCAAAAAATTGATTTTTTAAATTTCAATAAAAATGATGAATATTTTTTAAGGCTAATCTATCCTTTAGAAGATGGTACTTTTTTGCAAATCACAAAAGATATAACTTTGGAAAGAAATTTTTTATATTCAATTATTTTTAAAAATCTTTTTATTTTAGCAATTCCTGGTTTTATTCTTATGCTTTTATATTCATTAATTGTTTCAAAATCACTTTTAAAACCAATTATGCAAATTAATAAAAAATTATCAAATATGGATGAAAATAGCTTAGCACCAATTGATACAAAAGATTTACCTGATGAATTTTTGACTCTTGCAAATTCTATTAACTCTTTGACAAACAGAATTGCAACTTATGTAAAATTCAAAAAAGAGCTTTTTGTGGGAATTGCTCATGAGCTTAAAACTCCTTTGGCTGTAATGAAATTAAAAAATGAATTAATGCTCAAAAAACCTAGAGAAAAAAATGAATATGAAGAAGCTTTAAAACTTACAGTTAAACAAATTGATGATATGAATATAATGATTACTTCTATTTTGGATATTGGAAGAACTGAAGGTGCGCAGTTTGAAACACCAACTGAAATTGATTTAGTTGATTATATACGAAGAAAAACAAATGATTATAAAATGCTTTCAAATCAAAGAGGAATTGATACAATATTTACATCAAATGTATCAAGTTTGCAGACATCAATTAGAGTAACTTTATTCAATCAAATATTACAAAACTTTGTCCAAAATGCAATAAAATTTACGCCCGATAATCATAAAATATTAATAAATCTTAAAGAAACAAGAGAAAAGATAATTATAAAAGTAATCGATGAAGGTAGTGGAATTGATGAGAATGTAGACGTTTTTGCTCCATTTAAGAAAATAGGCACTAAAAATGGAGTTGGACTTGGGCTTTATTTAGCAAAAATAGCAAGTGATGCCTTAAATGGAAAAATATCAATAAGGAACAGAAGAGATAATATTCAAGGATGTGTTGCAAAATTAACTCTAAGCAACACATCAAAATCGACAGATTTATAATTTAAAAAAGGGCTTTGTGCTCTATTTTCGTACACTTATTTTGAATAACATTTAATCCTGCATCTTTTGCTTTTTGAGCTGCTTCATTATTTACAAGACCTAATTGAAACCAAACTGTTCTAATATTTTTTTCATCTTTTAAGATTATTACTTCATCAACAATTTTTGCGATTGCATCTGGTTTTCTAAAAATATCTACCATATCAATATCAAAAGGTATTTCACCTAAACTTCTATAAACTTTTTCTCCCAAAATTTCATCCTCTTTTGGATAAATTGGTACTATTTTGAACCCTACACTTTGTAAATAGGCAGCAACTCTATTTGATGCTTTTTCACTATCAGGTGAAAGCCCAACTATTGCTATAGTTTTGGTATTTAAAAAAATCTCTTTTATCTCTTCACTTTTAGAATTAATTGTTGGAAATTCACACTCCATTTTGTTCTCCTTAAGTTTATCTATCAAGTTTTTCTTGAACATACATTTTAACTGATAAATAATCAATGCTCTCTTTAAAATCTTCAAATTTTCCGCCACTAGCATTTACATGCCCTCCACCATTTGCAATTTTTTGCGCAAGAAGAGATACATCTAGTTTTCCATCAGCCCTAAATGAAGCATTTCCTTTTTTGTTTACATCTATAAAAAAGTCATAATCTTTATTAACTTTTAGAAAAGTATTTGCTGGGATTGAAATTGAACCTAAACAATATGTTAAAAGACCTTTTTGACCTTTATAAATAACTGTTAATTCATCTTTTACATCTTCTAAAGTTTTTACTAAATATTTTGCACTTAAATTGTCCAAAGTATCCTCTAAAATATCCAATTTCAAGAACTCTTTTTTTAAAAAATGAAGTTCGTTATCCAATTTTATATTTGCATTTTCTTCACCTAAAAACTCTTTTGCTTTTTCAAGTAAATAAAATTTGTAATTTCTATCAATATTTGGGAATAGTATTGAATTTATCTCTCTTGCTTTTATAAGCATAGACATCAAAACCTTTCCAAATTCAAAATTATCTTTTTCATTTTCAAGCCAAAT
>ERZ724503.580-NODE-580-length-15940-cov-3.362040_pt1 | contig 15940 bp, 8 predicted proteins | sample MGYA00376036_ERZ724503 | MGnify/ENA primary metagenome ERZ724503 (study PRJEB28724, sample SAMN07190885) | wastewater metagenome | isolation source: influent of sewage treatment plant in Hong Hong | place: Hong Kong | collected 2016-03-17 ...
GCGCACTGATCAGGTTGGAGTGGTCACTGCGCTTCATGCGGAAGTCGGGCAAGTGGTGGCGGCCGGCCAGCCGGTGTTGAGCCTGGCGCTGCCCGGTGAGAAAGAAGTCGCCATCAGCGTCCCGGAAAATCGCCGCGATGAGCTGCGCATTGGGGAAGAGGTACAGATCAGTCTGTGGTCCGCACCAGGCCAGACCTATCGTGGCCAAGTGCGGGAAATCGCCCCGCTGGCTGACCCGCTGACGCGCACCTACGCAGTCAAGATCACCCTTACGGAACCGGATGCGGCGGTGCAACTGGGGATGACCGCCTCGGTGCGGGCCAGCCGGCGTCTGGCGGCCCCGGTGATTCGCCTGCCACTGACAGCGCTGATCGAACATGAAGGCCAGCCGGCGGTGTGGGTGGTGGACCCCGAGACCCGGAAGGTTATTCGGCGGACCGTCCATCTGGGTGAATTTCACGGCGATCAGGTCATCATCGCCAGTGGTCTGGCCCCCAAACAGCAAGAACCGCGAGCAAAGGCGCCGGTAAGTGATGGGGGCGGAAGCTGGGCCCCGGAAGGTGGAGCCTCGGTCGAAAACAAAGCAAACTGGGGCGGCACCACCGGTAATGCAAATGCTTCGGGCAGCGGGGCGGCGATCAAACCGCCGCAGGAAGCGCCTAAAGCTGACTGGGGTTCAGGTTGGAATGCTCCCACCGATACCAGGCAGCCACTCAAGTCTTCAGAATCATGGGCCATTCCTGGTTCCGAAGGTGCCGGTTCCTGGAACAGCACTCCCGAGCCCCACGCCAGAGAAGCGGAAGCCAGTCCAGCCCCCGCACCGGTACCTGCTCCTGAAGTAAGTGCACAACCACCGCAGCCTGCCGCAAATGATCCATGGGGGTCCGCACCGGCAGCAGCAAACAATTCCTGGAACAGCGCACCGGCTGCCGCGAACACCGGCTGGGGCGGAGAAGCATCCGCGCCGGCAGCCTGGGGTCAGGAAGTCAGTGCGGCTCCCGCCCCTGCTCCTGCACCTGCACCGGCGCCCAGCCCCGCACCGGCGACTCCGGCGGCCTGGGGTCAAGAAGCCAGTCCGGCGGCTATGCCATCACCGACACCCGCTGCAGCCCCTCAAGCCAGTGTAAGCGGCTGGGGTGAGACCGCTGCACCGAGCGCCAGTCCGGCGGGTTGGGGAGAAACGGCGGCAGCGAGCACCAGTGCAGCCGGCGGCTGGGACCAAGCTAACTGGAATCCGGCACCGACTCCTGCAACCGCCGCCCCCTCGCAAGGTGCCGCGCCTGCCCTTACCCCCGCCCCCTCACAAAGTTCCGCACCGGCATCCGATCCCTGGGCGCAAGCCACGCCGGCTGCAGCTCCCGGTCAGGGTTGGGGTCAAACTCAGGGCTGGTCGCAGAATGCCGCACCACAAAATCAATCGGCCCCGACACCTGCTCCTGCTCCTGCTCCTGCTCCTGCTCCAGCACCGGCTCCGACAGCAGATCCCTGGGCTCAGCCACCAGCCGCGGTAGTCACGGAAGCGACTCCCGCAGCACCGACAGCAGGAGGCTGGGGTACACCGGCCGCACCGGCTGACGCCAAGCCTGCCGGTGGACAAAAGCGCAGTTGGGCTACGGCAGAGCCAGACTTGATCGAAACCGGAACCTTCAGAGCCTTCACACCCAATCTGGACAACCAGTTAGGAGCCAAAGGCAGACCTGAACCGCCCAAGCCGGCCGCCAATCCCTTTGCCAACACCCAGGTGGGTGGTCAGCCCATAGCCGGCGCACAACCCGCATCGGACAACCGTTGGGACGTACCGATTTCGGAGCGTCTGCCGCAGCAGCAGATGGATGGCCAGCTACAAGTTCAGATACCTGGAGTCAATCAACCTGCCGCTCAGGCTCCCCAACAGCAACCACAGCCTGCATCCGAGAACCGCTGGGATGTGCCCATCTCGGAAAGAGTGAAGATGCAGCAGGATGGACAGCAGGTCATACCTACACCGGCACCGATCTCACCAGTAGGCATGCCCGGCACCCCCGGTGCTGGCATACCTGTGAACCAGATCGTAGAGAAAATGGGTGAAGTGCTTGAAGGAGGCAAAGGTCAACAACAAGCAGCCGATAATCGTTGGGACTTGCCTATTTCAGAGCGCATGAAAATGCAGCAAACCGAAAGCGGCAGCCAGCAACAAGTGCAACCGGTGGTGGAAGCGGCACAGCAGTCCGGCTGGAACCAACCGGCTCAGTCCTCAGGCTGGGAGCAAGCTCCCGCTCCAGCTCCTGTGCAAGCGGTCATGCAGCCGGCACCGGCGCAAGAGGCACCCTGGGGCAATGCGGCTGCACCAATTCAGGCAGCAGCGGAAAGCTCGCCCTGGGGCAATACCGCCCCCCAGCCCGCCCAGGACAACAATTGGGGACAGGCACCATCACCGGTGCAAAGCGCTCAAGACAACTCTCCCTGGGCCACCCCTGCCGCACCTCAACCGGCGCAGAGCAGCGGTTGGTCAAATACACCAGCCGCCGCACCCGCCCCCGTGCAGGCAGCAGCCGAAAGCTCACCCTGGAATACCGCGCCGCAGACTCCTGCTGCCTCCAGTGGATGGAACCAGGCTCAACCACAAACACAAGCACCAGCTAATACCTGGGCAGCCGCTCCGCAGAACCCGGCTCCGCCAGTAGTAGCGACCCCGGCACAGCAAGCGGTGTCAGGTGGTTGGGGTAACGAAGCGCCGACGGCGAAAGCAGCTGAGATCACCGACAAAGGTAAGGCCGGTGGACTATTCAACATCGACAACAATGCCATTGACGAAATCTTCGGTGGTATGGGAGTGAAAGAATCGGTCAGCCAGACTGTGGTGAACACCGGTTCGGGTGAAGTGAGTCAACCGGCAGCACCGGTGCAACAGGCAGCGGCTCCGGCTGCAGTCGAGAGTTCACCCTGGGCGACGGCACAACCGGCACCATCGCCGGTACCGACTCCCACGCCTACACCATGGACAGCCGCTCCACCAGCCGCCGCCCAAGCCAGTTTCGCACCACCTCAAAATCCTGCACCGGCGGCAGAAGCACAGGCCGCGCCCGCTCAAAAAGGTCTCTTTCAACTGAACGACAATGAGGTAGATCAGATCTTCAATAAGATGGGAGTGGAGGAGCCTTCAATTCCCATCGCCAAAACCGGTGAAATGGCAGCAGCCTTTGCTCCGACGGCAGCCAGTCAGGGCAATTCCGGTTGGGCAGCTCCGGCAGCTGCGGCACCGGCGGCAGCCGCCTGGCCGGCAGCCAGTGCTGAGGCCAATGCCAATGCAAGCGTCGGCGCCAATGCCTGGCCTGCTGCTCCGGCCCCCGTCAACGGCGGCTGGTCCAACGCACCGGCTCAAACAGCGCCGCAACAGCCACAGGGTCCCCCGACCGGAAATCTCTTCTCCGTAGACAACGGCGTCATGAACTCCATATTCAGCGGCGGACAACAGCCTGCCGCTGCCGCCCCTGCCCCCATGGCTATACCGCAAGACCTTGGTCCGGCGCCGAAGATAGAAGGGGTGGGCCGTCTCGATGCCAATGCCGACAACTCTCAAGATACAGGTTCCGGCAGAATCGCCGCCATCGGCAAATTCCTCCTGGACCAGAAAGATCTGGACAAAATCGGCAAGCTGACCAACTCGGATCTGGCCGAAGGAAAACTGAGAATTCTAACCATGGAAGCATCTCAGGACCTGCAAGAATTGCTGGCTCAAATAGGCAGACAACAGGGCGTGATTGGCTCGGTAATTGTTGGACATGACGGACTGCTTATTGCCAACACCATGCCCTCGGACATGGATGCCGAGTCGGTAGGAGTGTGGGCCCTCGGGGTCTATATGAACACCGACCATGTCACCAAGAAAATGGGTCACGACCGCGTCCACCAGGTGGTCTCTCGCACACCAAGAGGCTATGTGGTCATAGCCGACTTTGGAGGCGGTCTACTAGTGACGGTTACTGACGGCAATGATACGGATCAACTGATTCCGCTAATGCGCACCATCACCTTGCTGGTCAACTAAACAGCAGCGAAGCAAAGCTAATCGCATCGCATTAATAAGGAATCGCCTTTCTCGCAAGTTCCGAGAAAGGCGATTCCTTTTGTGTAACAGTCTAATGACTGAGGATGTAGCGGCTCATAGTCCGCACACCAAATGCGGTGCCACCTTTATTCAATTCATCCTTGTCCCTGTCCAACCAGGAAACTCCGGCAACATCCATGTGCACCCAGGGAAGATTCTCGGTGAATTCTTTTATAAACATACCGGCCGAACTTGAACCGGCTTCTCCTCTGGAACCGGCATTCTTCAGATCAGCAATATCGCTTTTTAAGCCTTCTTTGTATTCATCAAAAAGGGGCAGTTGCCAGAACTGCTCCCCACAGCTCTTGCCGCTTTCCATAAGAGCAGCGATCATCTGGGGGGAACTGCCCATGATACCGGCGGCCACTCTTCCCAACGCCGTCACCACCGCGCCTGTGAGAGTAGCAATATCGATCAGTTCGTCGACACCTTCTTTGATGGCATAAGTAATGGCATCAGCAAGAATTAGCCGTCCCTCTGCATCAGTATTGTTTACCTCGATGGTCTTACCATTCATAGACTTGAGCACATCGCCCGGATGCAAGGCGTTATCACCGGGCATATTCTCCGTTGCCGCCACTACTGCCAGTACCGAAACTTTGGGCTTGAGAGCACCGACTACCTGCATGGTAGCGAGCACGGAGGCCGCACCGGACATGTCATACTTCATATGTTCCATGCTCTGAGCCGGCTTCAGGGAAAGTCCGCCTGAATCAAAGGTAATGCCTTTGCCGATCAACCCAATCGTCTTCTTGGAGCGACTATAGTTGTACTTCAGAACAATCAATCGGGGTTCTTCCTTCGCCCCCCTAGCCACGCCCAGAAATGCACCCATGCCAAGTTTCTCTGCCTGGGCGGCATCGAGAACCTTCACATCCAGACCGTATTCCTTGGCAATACGACGCGCTTCATGGGCCAGCCGTGTGGGAGTCATGTACACAGGCGGCTCGGCGATCAGTTCACGAGCCAGATTGGTAGATTGCGATATGGTGAGAGCACGCTTGACGGTAGCGTCGAACTTAGCCTTGCTCAAACCGCTCTTGAAAGACAGAGTCCAGCGTTTGGACATAGGTTCGTTTCTTCGGCTCTCATCCTGAGCCTGCGTTTTGTAACGCAGAAAACTAAAGGAGGCCAGGACAAAGCACTCCAGAGCGGCTTCCAAAGCCATTTCTTCCGAGAGCTTTTTGGTATCACGCAAACAAATACAAACAGACCGCTCCTTCTCGGCGCTGCCCTTTTTCTTGCTGCCAGTCCCGGCTGCAACATTCGGCGTAGGCGTTGCGGCCAGACGCCGAGACACCTGTGCGCCGAGCTTACGGTAGATGGCGGCATTTACATCGGCTTCCTTGCCCAGTCCATAAAAACATATTTTCTTAAAAGGCGCGACACCGTAGGTCGGCAGCCAGACTTGCTGTCCGCTCTTGCCGCTGAAGCCCTCTTCCTGAGCTGCCGTTTTCCAGGCAGCAAGGGCCGCCTTATCAAACCCTTTATCCAGGGAGGCCAGTAATTTGGCAGGATCCTCCTGGGCATAGACCGGCAATACCAAGACATCCGCATCTAAATGGCTGAGAGAGAGCCCTTCCAAGTGTACCTTCATTTGTGCCTCCTGAACTAATTGGTATGGGTATTGATAACACGTGCAACTATATCGTCAACAATCTTGCTTTCATTGGAGTCCAACTGTCTGCGACAATAGGCCAGATAAGCTTCCATCCAGCGTCGCAGTTCTAGAAGCACAGCCGAAACAGGCACACCGGATCGCTTCATCTGCGATAAATTCACCGATATCCGTCCTTCGTGATCGATGTGAAAACGTGTCTTTGCCTGGGAATCACCATGGACGTAGTGCAAAGATGAGTTGAGCAGCATTTTGTTATCTTCCGGACCAATCATGGGCTGCAATTCCTCAGTGATCTTTTGAAAAATTGTCAGCGGTCTGAAGAGACTGCCTTGCTGAATGTTAGCCAGGCGCAATTGCACCAGCAAGTAAATGCCCTTGAATATCATGTGGGTGGTCCAATTATCATATGATTTGACCACCTCATCCAGGGTAGAAAGCCCATCAATAAAACCGGCCAGTTCCGAGATCCGGCGCCGATCTTCAGCCAGCACCGGACTCTCATCCATATACTTGAGCGGCTGGCTGTGCATCTGAATCCAGAGCGCTTCGAAATTCCAAACCCGCTCCAAAATCGAATCACGGCCTTGAGGAAAACCGGCGATTATCTGGGCCATTTGATCTTGATAGAGCGCGGAATCAAGAAGCAATCTATCCAGGGACTGACTGAGACGGGCTGTATCATCCAGTTCCTCCGAACGCCCTTTGTCGCGAAAGACGAAAATTCCTTCAGCCCAGGTGGTGATGAACTCTACCATGGCTTCATAGCCACGCAGTTTATTGAGACGAGCATGGGTCGGTCGTCCCGACTCGAAGGCCACAATAATGGTCTTGTCTCGATTGTCCACTGTCAGCAGACCTGTTTTCTTAGCTGTGGCTAGAGATTGAAGTAGGCCGGCAGTGTCTATGGCACCCAGACTACCGATCATGGAATCACGCATGGTCTCGATATTGACGGATCTGGAATTACCGGCGGCATCATCCTCGGTGCGTTTGTGATAGCCGCCATAGAGATACTGATCATCCAGCAATACTTCTAATTCGCGAGTGTTGATGAAACCCGCCCGCACGCATAAAAGCCCCAGAAAACTACGCTGCGACTTGCCCCAGCCCTCTTCTTGCTGTTTCTCCAGAAGCTCACGCAATTGTCTTTCGTCAATGATACCGCTGGCCACAAGATAGCGACCCAGGCGAAAGGGCTTGCGATTGTGGTAGCAATTAGATAGAAACTGAATGCGGGAAAAAACCGGATAGATTAGACGAGCCGCCTCGAATTCCTGCAGAATCCGCAACGCCTCATCAGAAGGCAGTTGGTGTCTGGCTTCCACATTTCGAACGATAGATTCCACCGAGGCATAGTCGTCGATCATCTGCATCACCCAGTTTTGAGGAGCAGGCAGGGTAAAGTCATTTTTCACAGACTTACCGTAATCGGACATAACCGGAATAGAAGTAGACAATATGTGGTTGGCGAGGGTACTTCCGCCACCGCGCAAGCGCCGTCGATCGATACCGGATACGGTGGCACAAGCATAATCGGCAAGCAGCGGATAGCGCGTGAAGATTCCGAATGGACTATCGTAGAAATTGAAGGTAAGCCCACCGGCCGGATCATCTCGGGTCAGGGTTATGGCCCCGTCTCCTTTGACAAAAAGTAAGACCCCATGAGGCTTAAGCAATTTCTTGCCATAGATGGCAAATTTGACCAGCGCATCCAGAGGCAGAGAAAACCCGGTCTGCATCAAATCGATGATCAGACCATCCAGGCTCTTGCCGTTTTCCACTAGCTTATCGAGCTGACCGTAGAGATTCTCCCGGTAAGAGAAGGTGAGAAAGCTCAAAGACGAGTTGATAAACCCTTCTTTGCCCAGATCGGGAAGCTCTTCCCGCCCAGTCAAAACTAATTCCTCACCACTTCAGCCTCTCGCAATATCATCGGGCCGCTCCCGGCTTGGGGCTGGCTTTACCGGCTGCTGCCGGAGCGTGCACGGTCTGGCTGGTACCACCAGTGGGAGCCGCAGCATGGGGCACAACCAGGATACCCATCAAACTCTGGGCGATAGGATCGGGAGGGGCCACAAAGAGAGCCTTGATAGCCACCTGTCCCTTTAACTTGCCGCTCAGAATCCGACCCACTTCGATGATCAAATCATCCTTGCTGGAAGTAACCAGGCGGAAGCGCGCCCCGCCTCCGGCCGGACCGGACATGGGTACCAGGCGCAGGGGCGGGGTGCTGCGGCCAATCAAGCCCATGTACTTGGGAATGGAGATGAGTTTAGGGTCGATGAGCCAACTTTTGGCGATTTCCGGACGGGAAGCAGCCAGGGCCTGGGCAAAGTTCATGGCTACGGAGTGGGGGCCGTCCTCGGGCAACTTGCCGGATATGCCATAGCGACTGCCGCTGAACTTCAGTAAAACTTTATAACCCACAGGCTGAACCCGTGGCTTATCGGCATCCTTGACGGGGTCGGTGCTGACAGGCGGCAAAATAGTCAGCAAGATATCATTGCCGGAGAAAGATGCCCGCCCGGCCACATTCTGGGTGAAGAAGGGCGGCAACCCGGAGAAAAGCTCCGGCGCCTCGAAAAGCACACCATTTTCCATTTTGTACCCTTTGAACCAGAGGGTACCGGAAACCCGATCACCGCCGATCAAGGCCAGCAACTTGCCGCCGTGGCCGGCTACGGCAGCGGCAACCGGGCTGGGCGCCGCCTTGCCGGGCACCTTGGGAGCCGGTTTGGCCTCTGCTCCCAGGAGACGAGCCTCACGCAGGGCCGTCAGTTGGGGCATGGGAATCAAAAAGACACGCCCCTGGCTGGTCTGGAACAGGGCAGTGTGACTCTCCCGGGGCAACTGAAAGCTGAACAGTCGCCCCGCCGCAGTTTCCTGCACTTTCAACTTGAACTCGGAAAGGGAAGGATTGGACTGCACGAAAAGCTGAATATCGGCGTGCTGCAAGCTGGGGCTGGCCAGCACGTCCTTGAAGAGGTTGAAATACTTACCCCAGGTGATGTCATCGGGGCTGGTCTTGTACTCCAGGGCCAGAGCAGCCAACTCCGGCACCGTCATACTGGCCAGGCTGACGGGCTTGGGGGCAGCGGCACCGGTGGCAGGGGACTCACTGGGCTTATCGATAGCCCTGGCCGGCGGCAAGCCGCACAAAAGGCTGGAAAATATAAGCGCTGAGCCGGCCAGAGCCGAGAATTGTCTTAGAAAACCGTCGTTCATGTTGTTTCTTTGGTGATACATCGCTTATCTCAAGAGTGCATAGTAGCCATACGCCGGCAGTAGCCTGAAAACCTGTGAAGCTCTAAGGAAATCGAGGACTTCAATTCTAACCGCTTGACCTGCCGGAGCCGGTTTTCCGGGGGTGAACTCGGCCTCAGTTTGAAGTCGGCAGCAAATCCATCTCCGTGGTAATTGAACTTGGTCCCAATCTGAGAAAAAAACTTTGCCAAAAGCGTGGGAATTCTCCCATGATACGGATAGACACGAGCCCTCGCCGGTTGTACATTGAATCTACGCCAGCAAGGACAGCCCCATGCCACCAATGGAATTCAACTCAGCCGAATCATTTCATGCCAGTGGCAGTGCAGCACATGGTGCCGAATCCCTGGCCAGAGAAGTGCAAAGTCAGGTTTCAGCCGCAGCCAACCTCGGCGCCGACAAACTAGCAACAGCCCTACCAGCACCTGGAGCCGACGCCGCTCTGGGTATGGGTGCAGTACCGGGTAGCGAGCAGGCCCTCTCCCCTCTCATGTCCATCATCGCCAAGATGCCCGGGCACATAAGCTTGATCTCCTCATTCTTTGAAGGTCTGGCAAGCTTCTTTTTACCGCAGCTCGATATGCTGAGCGCCTTCGACCCCGCCAACATGGGTCTCGATTCGCTCTTCTCGCCGGACCACATGGGCATCGACCTCTCCTTGCTGCCCGATGATGCCCCCTGTCTGAACACCCTCGATGCTGGTCCCGCCTTGAATTTCGGCAAGGGCGACTTCCTCTCGAGCAAACTCAATTTCTCTCTCGGTGATGCACAAGCTTCCAGCCAGGCCCTCTCAAGAGACGCCATGAACAGCTTCAGAAGCATGAACGTCTCAGGCAATTTGCTTGCCAAACCGCAGTTTGAAGGCACCGGTCTCCTTTCCGGTCCCAGCATGCAGGAAGGCATGAACGCCAGTCACCTGGCTTCCAACAGCCGTCTCTTCTCCGACAGCATCGGTGGTTCCTCAGGCAATTTCGCCAACAGCATGGGCCCCGGCACCAGCAGCGCCATGAACGTGAACGGCACTAATATAGGTACGGGCACCAGCCAACTCGGCGGTCTGACAGCCAATGCCAATTCGCTAAGCGCCGCTGGCGGACTCTCCGACCTGAAGGGCTTCGACCTCGGCAGCCAGAAAGTGGGACAGAACCTCTTCAGCGGTGGTTCGGACAATGTGCTGGCCTACAACAACAACGACTCCTTCCAGTCCACAGTCTCCGCCCCCAAAGCTGAGACGGCAGATCTGGGCGGCATGAAAGCCAAGGCCCTCAGCCTCGATGGTAAGGCCGCACCGCAAAGCGATATGAAAGATGCCGGCGCCGGACTGGAAAAATCCAGCGCCCACGGCAAGGAAGTCAGCGAAGTGGCCAAAAACCATCCCAAAGAAATGGCGCGCACTCACAAGTCCTTCGACCGTGCCAGCCATTCCGTCAAGCATACCCATTCGGCCCATCAGGCGTCTAAACCGGCTTCCGCCGGCGCATCGGCCGCTCCTAAGCCGGTCCAACAGAGCGAACCGGCCCTTGCCTCCCAGGAAGCACAACTCAATCAGGCTAACGGTCAGCAGATTGGCGATCAGACCGCCAATCAAAATATTGCCCAGGATGCCGGGCAGGCCGCTCCCGAAAGCACGACCTCTTATACCATTAAGTCAGGAGACTGCCTGTGGAACATTGCCAAAGACCAGCTCGGCAATGCCACCAAGTGGTCGGACATATATAAGATGAATGAAGGCATCCTCGGTGCCAATCCCGATCTGATCCGTCCCGGCACCACTATTCAGTTGCCCGGCATGGGTGCGGAAGCCAGTGCCAATATTGCCTCCTACACAGTCAAACCGGGCGACAATCTCTGGGACATTGCCAGAGAGCAGCTAGGCGATGGCAGTAAGTGGGGCGACCTTTACAAAGCTAATGAAGGCGTGATCGGCTCCGACCCGCGTCTGATCCAGCCCGGTCAGGAACTGGCCCTTGGCGGCGGCAACAATGCCGCCATGCAAATCTCCGCCCAGCCGGCCGCGACCAATATGCCGGTCAGCCAAGATCCGCAGAGCCTCGGTCAAACTGCCATGCAGCAGCCCCAGCCCTCCACTCAAATTCAAAACTACGAAATGGAAGTGCAGACACAGCCGGCCTATGCCAACAATTCCATGCAGAACTTTGAAGCTGCGCCCCTGAATAATCAAGGGAATTTCAATCAAGGGAATTTCAATCAAGGCACTTTCAATCAGGCGCCCAATCAATTGCCCAATCAGGGCGCCCTGCCGGCTAAAGTCATGCCCACCCAGGCTCAACCCGATGCCCTGATTCCGCCCGCTCATGCCGCTGACGGCAGCTTCACCAATTTTGAGACACTAAACTTCAATGAAACCGGTATCACCGGCAACAAAGCAGGCAGTGTCAACTCCAGCATGGGTTCAGATCTCTTTCATTTTCTCAACAAACGCAAGTAACTGTCGGCTGGCCCTGACCGTTAAGCAAACATAGCCTGACTCTTTTTAGTGCGGGCGCTAGTCTATGGCGTCAGGCAAAAGCATGGCCGCTTTTTCCCTGACCTCCTTCAGACCGGCAGTCTTGCCTGGCTCTGCCACGGAAGTGAGGGCCGTCATTCCGAGTTTCTCGGCGCTCAGCCCGGGCTCCACCAGGGCGGGCAGCCCATAGACCAGGCAGCCGCGCCGCCTGGCCAACTCGATCAGGCGGCCGACCGATTTACCGGAGAGGGACTGACTATCGATGCGCCCCTCAGCCACTACTACGGCCTGACAGCGCTCTAATTTCTCCGGCAAATGCAACTCCTGAGAAAGCCAGTCAAAGCCTGAAACGATGGGAGCATCAAGCACCATGCTGAGGCCGAAACCGGCACCACCGGCACTACCAGCCCCGGGCAAATCTCGCCCCCTGCGACCGAGAGCCGCCTCCAGACAATCGGCAAAATGCGCAAGTGCCCGGTCCAGCAAGGCTACTTCGGCAGCATTGGCCCCTTTCTGCGGGGCAAAGACACTGGCGGCGCCATCCGGACCGGTGAGCGGATTATGGACATCCGAAATAACCGTAAATGAGCAACCTCGCGTAAGCGTTTTCAATTCAGCCAGGTCAATGCGCGACAGAGAGAGCAAAGCGGCGCCACCAGCGGCGATATCAAAACCGTCCCCATCCAGGAAACGCGCCCCCAGCATGCGCAGGGCGCCTGTGCCACCATCAGTAGAGGCACTGCCGCCGACGGTGAGAAAGATCTGCCTGGCACCGGCTTCGATGGCAAATCGGATCAGCTGCCCAAACCCCTCAGTCTGAGCGCCCAGCGGGTCCAACTGCCCCTCCTGCAAAAGGGCAATGCCGGAAGCACCGGCAAGCTCTACCACAGCGTGATCGGGAAATTTGAGATATCGAGAGAGACCCTTGATGCCGGTGGGGCCCGAAACCTCCTTATAGACGAATTCCCCTCCTCTTACTTGCTGGAGGCAAGCCAGAGTATCGTCACCACCATCGGCAAAAGGCGCAAGCTCGCTGCTATGACCTTTTTCAGCAAGCACTTCGGCGATTGCCTGAGCCAGCTCCAGGGCGGATATCGTTCCTTTATACGAACAAGGGCAAACTAATATACGCAATTCCAGTTCTCTTCCATAAAGGTAGCAACTTTAGTTTATCGGTCCTTCGCTTGGGGCAAATTAGAAGAAGAAGAAATAAATGCAAACTGCCAATTCCTTATTCGGGCAACCGGCAGTTTAGAGAAAACCAGATTGGCAAGCTGAACAGTCGAGAATCAGCAAGACCTGTCAAAAGAGACGGCGCTCCCCATCCGAGGAGGATTTTGTCATGGCCGGAAACGAAGACGTGAGAAGACTTCTAAGCAATATGAAGGATTCCGCTAAGCAGGCCCAAGCGCCGCTCAGCCACCCAGAGATAAAGACCTTAACAGCCCCGGCAGCGGCACGGCAAGTGGACCTCTCCCCTTACAAAGGCAAGCAAGCCTGGCCTGGACGAGCCTACGTGCTTGTGGGCAATTCCTATAACCCGGAAAAGAGAATTCATTCAACAAGGCAAGCCAGAAAGCGTGCCGCTTGTATCGCACTGATGCTGGAATACGGAAAGAATAATAGAAACTGCTTGAGTGTGGAAGACGCAATGCAAATAGAGGGCTTTAGAGAATGCCTGAGCCGTTTCGAATTCGATTGGTTGAGAAGAGAAGCAGCCTCTACACTGCTTGGACCGGCATATAACGAAAGGGGTGAACTGTTACCACAATGTTTCGCAGTCTGGCGCAGAGAGGAAGCCGCTCAACGGTCTATCCGCACTAGCTGAAGAGACCCTGTTCAAAGGCGCGGCTCACTTCGATTTTCTTAACGCGACGCTCGTGCCGGCCGCCCTCAAAGGCGGTAGTCATCCAGGTATCGATAATGCCGGCTAGACTCTCTACAGGAGTGGAACGCCCGGCCAGACAGAGCACATTGGCATCATTATGCTGTCTGGATAGTGATGCTTGCTCCACATCATGAACGAGAGCCGCACGCACCCGTCTCACTTTATTGGCCACAATAGAAACACCGATGCCGGAACCGCAGCAAATAATGCCGCGCCCTGCCTGCCCGGCAGAAACGGCAGTGGCCACCTGTCTGGCATAATCCGGATAATCACAAGAATCTTTGGAATTGGTGCCGAAATCAACAACCTGATAGCCCATCTTCTCCAGAACCTGAGCAACAGCCTGCTTCAACTCAAATCCGGCGTGATCGCTGCCTATGGCCACGACCCTGCCGGTTTCGTTTGCATCCGGCGACGGGCTTTTGTTATCTGTCATGAACCTTCCTCTTGCGCTCCTCAATTCCTCAAACTGAGCATAGCAAAATAGCGCGACGGCAAGGTCATGAGAGGATAGATTTTCTGTAAGCTTCAGGAATAAGCAGGCAGACGACTGTAACTCAGGTTTGAGACATCGGCGGGGGCTTTGAAACTGGTCTTCGTCTCGCCGATATCTTTGATTCTATCAACGCGAAAAACCAATATATCGCGGCGTTCATGGCAATAAGCCACCATTCGCCAGAGGCTATGCTCTTTCAAAATAACCAATGGATCCAGGGTAACCGTATCCACCGCTTCTCTCAAAATGCTGTAATAGTGTGCTTTGACGCTGTGATGATTGATTAGCGCCTGCTCCAGCACCGGTAATGTTTTATCGGTGTTATACATAGGATAGTCAAAAACAGTTTGATCGAAATCCAGATCACGAGCGAATTTCTGCACGGAGAAACCGCCGGCACCGCTTAAATCCCGCTGAAGCAACTCGGGGCTCTCCGCCAGTCGCTCATCGTTCATAATTTCTTCGGCTATGTCCCGCCGCAATGCGCGAAAATCTTCGTCGCCTATTCCCATCGGAATAGAATCGGAGAGGAAGCCGTAATCATCTTCCAGCTCACCCTCGCAAATCACCGAGTCAACGATGGCGTCGGCCAGCTCAGCGGCAACCCTGGACACATCTTCCGGCACTTTCTTGTCCAGCTTGGCAATGATTTCCTTTATGAGCTGGTCACGCTCCTGGGCGTGGATGGTGACACCGGCCACGAGCTTATCCAGGAGCCTGACACTGGTAAGAAGGAGCATGCCCTCCTCGTTGGTGAGACTGAGGGTAAAACTCTCTTTGAGTTCCTCAGCCTTCCTGTTCTCGTTATCCCCGGGATTTTCTGCCCTGTTAAATTCAGGCATAAAACTCTCCTCGACGTAAAGGACATATCACTAGCCTAGCACTGGTTGCCAAGACCGGAAAGGTGCCGGACTATTTACGACGCGGATTAAGTTCCAGCTCTTTCGCTTACATTCGCTCCGGCGCCGATACCCCTATTATGCCCAGCGCATTGGAAAGTACCTGCTTGGTGGCCAAAATAAGACCCAGCCTGGCTTTCGTGACCGATAATTGATCGGTAATGACCCTTGAGACCTCGTAGAACTTCTGCAATTCATTTGCCAGCTCAAAGGCATAGCGGGCCAGGCGACCGGGCTGCCTGGTTTCCACGGCTTCCCGCACCTCCTCAGGAAAGAGCTCCAGCCGCCGAATGAGCGCCTTTTGATGCTGCACGACTTCCTCAGAGCTGTCCGCAAATATTGACTCGAAGACCTCGGGATCAGTCTTATACTCCTGCAGGAAAGACTGCCACTGGCTCTCCGTCAAAGGCGCCGGCAATTCGCCTGCTTGTCCCTGGCTGGGCTCGAGAGCCTTGCGCAATATGGCGCAGCAACGGGCATGGGCGTATTGAATATAAAAAGCAGGATTCTCCCGGCTCGTTTTCTTGGCCAGCTCCAGGTCGAAATTAATGGAATTCTGCGGAGAAGACTCAGCCAGGTAATAACGCACAGCGTCCACACCCACCTCATCCATGACTTCGCCCAGCATCACTACTGTGCCCATACGCTTTGACATGCGTACGATCTGCCCGTCACGGCTCAAATTGACTATCTGGGTGAGGACTACCTCCAGACGCTCCGGATCCTCGCCCAGAGCCTTCATAGCCCCCTTGAGCCCGGGAACCTGACCGTGATGGTCCGCCCCCCAGACATTCACCATCAAATCATAGCCCCGTCTGTATTTATCGAGGTGATAGGCGGAATCATTAGCCAGGTAGGTGGTTGCCCCGGAAGACTTACGCAAGACCCTGTCTCTTTCATCGCCAAGCTCGGTGGTCTTAAGCCAGAGAGCGCCTTCGTTCTCGTAACTGAAGCCATGCTTGAGAAACTCCTCCAGCACCTGCTTGACTTGATCGCGCTTGTGCAAGGCCCGCTCCGAATACCAACGATCGAACTGGACATGAAGCTTGGCTAAGAGCTTCTTCTGGTGTTCGATAATTTCCGCCATGGTCAGATCGGCAAGCTTGACGGCGCCTTCTTCCTCGCTGAGAGAGAGGAAAGCCTTACCCTCCCGCTCCACAATCGGGGCAACAAATTCGCTCAGATACTCTTCCGGGTAGCCCTCAGTCGGATATTCCA
>ERZ724503.582-NODE-582-length-15932-cov-9.252315_pt1 | contig 15932 bp, 27 predicted proteins | sample MGYA00376036_ERZ724503 | MGnify/ENA primary metagenome ERZ724503 (study PRJEB28724, sample SAMN07190885) | wastewater metagenome | isolation source: influent of sewage treatment plant in Hong Hong | place: Hong Kong | collected 2016-03-17 ...
CAAGGAGAGCCAGAACATCCGCGCCATCCGCAAGGCGATCGAGGCTGCGAAGAAGGACCAGTGGGGGACCAAGCCTCCGCGCAAGCTGAACATCTGCCTGATCGACGACGACCGGGAGATCGAGGACCTGGCCGAGCAGTACGACTACATCGAGCCGGGTGACGTCATCCTGAAGCTGCGCCGCTACGAGAAGTTCGGCAACCCGCAGCTGTGGGACCAGAACGTCGAAGCGATCGAGAGCCCGACGGAGATGTACTCCGGCTGCCATGTGGTCGCCGACGTCGAGTTCTTCGGATGGGAGCGCAAGACCTCGGCCGGCGTGAGCTGCCGGCTCAACGGGCTCCAGAAGGTCCGCGAGGACGATCCCCTGGGCGGTGGCAAGGCCAACACGCAGGACTCGTTCGAGAGCGTCGAGACCGATGACGACGACGATGACGACGACGACGACGATCGCTCGGCCAAGCGTGCCCGAGACAAGGGCAAGACGAAGCCGAAGGGCAGGAGCCGTCGCAGCCGCGACGACGATGACGACGACCTGATCTGAGGAGTCGAGCATGGCGAAGGCGAAGAGGTGCTCCCACCGGGAGCTGAGGATCCTCACGGAGAAGGATCGGTGCAGCTGGGTGCGGTGCCAGGGGTGCCGCAAGCGCGGGCCCAAGAAGCACTCGATCCTGCTCGCCCTCGTCGCCTTCGCCGTGTCCTTGGGTGACCAGCATCCGAGACGCCGATGAAGAGCAACGCCGACAAGATGCTCGACAAGACGCGCCTCAGTTTCGGCAAGCACAAGGGGCTATGCCCGGAGGAGATCGCGAAGGTCGATCCCGGGTACGTCCTCTGGCTGTACAACAACGTCGAACCGAAGCGGTGCTCGAAAGAGCTGGCGCTCGACTGCGAAGACGCCGTCAACGACGCCGATGACCCTGATCGGTATGACGCACATGAATGGTAGGAGATGACATGCCCCGGAAAGATAACCCGCCCAGCTACAAGCTGGCGCACCAGAAGATGAAGTCGATGTCGCTCAAGGACATCTCGAAGGCGCTGCAGGCGGAGGTGAACAGCGAGGCCCCCAGGGTCGACCTGATCACGCGACTGGTCGGTCGCTATAATCGCATCGACGGCGCGAGGCGCCAGGCGGCGGTGCTGGGACTGCTGAGCAAGCGCGGACCGAAGAACGTCGATGCGGTGCTGGCTAACAACGGCTGACTTCGAGACACGTTCCGAGCTGAACCTCAAGAAGGTCGGTGCGTGGCGGTACAGCACGCACCCGAGCACCCAGGTGCTCTGCCTCGGGTACGCCCTCGACAACGGCAAGGTGAAGGTCTGGCGGCCGGGAATGCCCCGCCCGCTGGACCTGATCCGGGCGGTCGAGAAGGGCGCGCTGTTCGAGGCTCACAACGCCTTCTTCGAGTGGTGCATCTGGCTCAACGTTCTCGTCAAACGGCACGGCTGGCCGATGCTCCGGCTGGAGCGGGTCGTGTGCTCTGCCGCCCGCGCCGCGTTTGCCTGCCTGCCCAGGGCGCTGGAGCACGCGCTCCCCGCCGCCGGGCTCGACGTGAAGAAGCTGTCGAACAAGGCGATGCTGAAGCTGAGCAAGCCTCGCAAGCCGACGAAGAACGATCCCCGCGTCTGGTTCGATGACCCCCATCTGTTCGAGGAGCTCTACGAGTACTGCGCCGGCGACGTGATCGGCGAGCGGGCGCTGTCCAACAGGGTGCCGGCCTTGCCACGGTTCGAGCGCAGGGTGTTCCTGGCCGACTTCCGCATCAACCTGCGGGGCCTGAGGGTCGACGTGGAGTTCATCAGGGCGGCCTTGAAGGTGGCCGGCATGATCGAGCGGGAGCTCTCGTCCGAGCTGACCCAGGTCACACGCGGCGCGGTGATGGCCGCGACGGAGCGAGACAGGCTCATCTCGTTCCTCGAGGGGACCGGCCTGGTGCTCGACTCCATCGACCAGGAGACGGTCGAGGACCTTCTCTACCACGCGGAGCTGACCAAGACCCAGCGACGCGTGCTGGAACTGAGACAGGAGGGCGCAAGGTCGAGCGTGTCGAAGTACAAGGCGTTCATGGAGTTCCTCGACGACGACGTCGTCCGCGGGCTCTACATGTACTACGGCGCCAACGCTCACGGCCGCTGGAGCGGCAAGGGGCCTCAGCCGCAGAACCTGCCGCGCGGCGACGCGAAGTCGATCGACAAGGAGGCGAAGGGCAACGTGCCCATCGAGCTCATGGTGTCGGCGATCAAGCGCTGCGCGAAGGAGGGCGACACCGGGCTCCTTCGTCGCCTGTTCCAGGTCGAGGAGCTCGAGGTCCCGGGCGACCCGAAGTCCAAGCGCAGGATGATCCCGGCCCCGCCGGCCGAGGTGCTCTCGACCGCGATCCGCGGGGCGTTCATCGCACGCGAGGGCAAGGTGTTCGGCGTGGGCGACTACGCCGCGATCGAGGCGCGCGTGCTCTTCTGGCTCGCGCATGAGGTCTACGGCCTGAAGATCTACATGGCCGACGGCGACCTGTACCGCGACATGGGCAGCGTCATCTTCAACAAGCCGCCCGAGTCCCTAGACGTCTCGTTCGAGCGCATGATGGGCAAGACCGTCGTGCTCGGGTGTGGCTACGCCATGGGCTGGAAGAAGTTCAAGCTGACCTGCAAGCGCAACTACGGAATCGTCATCTCCGACGAGCTCGCGAAGAAGTGCGTGTACGCCTACCGCAAACGGTACAAGCAGGTGCCGAAGTTCTGGGAGGAGCTCGAGGTCGCGGCGAAGAACTGCGTGCGCACCGGCCTCCCGACCACGGCGTCGAAGGGTCGCATCAGGTTCAGCATGCGCAAGGGCGACCTGGTCATCACGCTCCCGAGCGGTCGCGAGATCTATCACCGCCGGGCGAAGATCCGGCACGACCAGCTGCAGTTCATCAACGGCAAGGGCTGGCCGGAGACGACGTACGGCGGCAAGCTGTGCGAGTACATCGTCAGTGGCACAGCTCGCGACCTGCTGGCCAACGCGATCGTCAAGGCCGAGTTCGAGGTCGAGGGGATCGATCCCGTGATGCACAGCCACGACGAGCTGGTCTGCGAGGGCGACCCTGAGACTGTTGAAAAGATCGTCAACGATATCATGATGGACAAGCCGGCGTGGGCAAAAGGCCTGCCCATCAAGGTTGAAACCTGGTCGGGACCGCGGTACCATAAGTAGTATGAGTATCGAGCTGCACGCAACTGGCTTAGGCCATGGTCGACTGATGAACGACCTAACGGGTCGTCGATTCGGTCGACTCGTCGCGCTTCATGGACGCCGTCATAATGGCGCGACGCGCTGGGAATGCCGATGCGACTGCGGCAACACGACGCTCGTGATCTACACGAACCTGACGCGTGGCAGGACGTCGTCGTGTGGATGCTTGTTAAGAGAGTCGAAGACGACGCACGGGATGACGCGCACGAAGGAATACAGGGCGTGGTCGAACATGTTTGCCCGGTGCTACTGCGAGAGCCACGTCTCGTTCCCGAGGTACGGCGGGCGCGGCATCACAGTCTGTAAGCGATGGGAGTCGTTCGAGAACTTCATCGCTGACATGGGGCCTGCGCCATCGAAGCTGCACACGCTGGACCGGATCAAGAACGGGCGGGGCTATTATAAGTCGAACTGCCGGTGGACCACGATCGCGGTCCAGAGCGCGAACAAGAGGAAGCGCCGATGAAGATCGACAGCGTACTGCGCCAGGAGCTGCGCGACGCCGCTGAGGGCGCGTTGGGCCGACCGGTCGAGGAGCGCACCCAGTTCGAGGTCGCGGCGGTCGCGTTCATGGCCGGCTGCGAGATCGTCGAGCGTAAGGAGGGGCTCATCATCCAGATAGCCCCGAAGCACATGGTCACCCTGCGGCCGTGCCCAGTCCACGGATTCGACGTCTACGAGAGGCGCCACGATGCGTAGCCGCGGGCACCCGAACGACTGCGACTGCCCAAAGTGCGAGGGCGACCTGACGCTCCACCTGCCCGAGCTGAAGCGGCGCGAGCGCCCGTTCGAGTACGCGCTGCGCGACGAGTTGAAGAAGCGCGGCATCCTGTTCGTCAAGTGCAAGCCCACCATCGAGGGGTTCCCGGATCGCCTGGCCATCGGCCACGGCCGCACGCGGCTCGTCGAATGCAAGCGCAAGGACGGCGAGCTGTCCGAGACCCAGGGCCTCGTGCACCGGGACATCGCGAAGCACGGCGTCAAGGTCCTGGTCGTCGAGGGGCCGGACGTGAAGCGCGCGGCGGACGTCATAGAGCTGATCCTGAGGCGCGGCTCGTGAGGCCCATGCTGACCCACCAGGCCGACGCGCTCGCCTTCCTGAGGCGGCGTGAGTGGCGGGGAGCCCTGTTCATGGAGCCCGGCCTGGGGAAGACCCGCGTCGGGTACGAGCTGGCCCGCCGGGCCCGGCGCACTCTGGTCCTGGCGCCGCTCAACCCGGCCGAGTTCGTCTGGCCCCAGCAGCACCGCGAGTGGGGCAGAGGCCTGTCGTTCCGGCTGGCCCGGGGCACGCCGAAGGAGCGGGCCCGGATCCTGTTCGACGAGCGGCCAGACGTGGCCGTGCTAAACTACGAGCTCCTGCACTGGCTCTACGACGAGGTGCGGCGGCGTCGCAAGATGCCCTACGAGCTGTGCATCCTGGACGAGTCGACCCACGTCAAGAGCGGAGAGAGCATCGCGTTCAGGGCGATGAAGGCCCTGCTCCCCGCGTTCGACGCCGTCGTGCCCATGACGGGCACGCCCGCGGAGAACTCGCTCGCCGACGTCTGGGGGCAGCTCTACATGGTCGACGGCGGGCAGGCCCTGGGCAAGAGGATCGGCGTCTTCCGCGAGCGGTACTGCAGGCCCATCGTCAGGGAGAACTACGTCAGCTGGCAGGTGTCGAGACCCGAGGACCTGCGCCGGGCCGCGGCCCCGCTGTGCTTCGTGCGACGCGCCGAGGACTGCCTGGACATGCCGCCGCTGACGTTCCGCGACGTGCCCTTCGAGCTCACGCCGTCCGAGCGCAGGTTCTACGACCGGGTCAAGGAGAAGCACGTCGTGCCCCTGGACGAGCCCATCGCGCTCGAGAACGCCGGGGTCGCGCTCGACAAGCTGCGCCAGGTGACGAGCGGCTTCGTCTACGACGAGGAGCGCGTCGCCCACCCGATCGGGGACAGCAAGGCCAGGGCGCTGCGCGAGTGCGTCGAGGAGTCGTTCGGCCACCCGATGCTCATCGGCTTCTGGTACCAGGGAAGCAAGCAGCGGATCAGGGAGATGCTCGGGCGGGACGTCCCGGCCATCGACCGCTTCACGCCGCGCTCGCACAAGCAGCTCCTGCTCGACATGTGGCAGGCCGGCGAGCTGCCGCTCCTGCTGGGCCAGGTGAAGACCGTCGCCCTGGGGTTGAACATGCAGAGCCCCGACGCGAACGTGCTGTTCTACGACATGCCGTGGAGCCACGGGCAGCACTGGCAGTTCATCCGGCGCGTCTGGCGCCAGGGGCAGCGGACCCGCGTCATGGTGCGCCGGCTCGTCGCGCGCCGCACCGTCGACAACTACGTGGCCATGGTCCTGAAGCGCAAGCAGCAGGCCGAGGCCGACCTTTTCTCAACCATCCTCGAGGAGGAGCTGATATGACCGAGCACACGCTGCACGTGAGCCTGGGGCACAACGCCTCGGCCGCGTTCGCCCTCAACCGCCGGGTCGTCAGGGCGTACGAGCAGGAGCGCATCGACCGCAAGAAGAGCAGCAGCGCGTACCCTCGCGAGGCGATCGAGCTCGCGATCGGTGAGGCAGGGTACGCCGATGTCGCATACGTGTCCCACTGGTTCGACGACCTCGAGCTGAAGAGCAACAAGTACCTTGACCTCGACCACCTGCGAGGCCTGGCGCCTGAGATCGTCACGCTGAGCGACTCGTTCACCCACCACGACGCGCACGCCTCGAGCGCGCTGTCGTTCTTCCGCAGCAACGGCGGTCGATGCGAGGAGGCCGACGTCGTCGTGCTGGACGGATTCGGCACGAGCCAGGAGTGCCTGTCGGTGTACAGGGCGGCGTGGCCGTTCGAGGGTCGACCGCGCCACGTGCACAGGACCTACGGCTACGCGATGTCGCTCGGGCTGATGTACCAATATGTCACCGAGTACCTGGGCATGAAGCCGAACCAGGACGAGTACAAGCTGCTCGGCTACGAGAGCTACATCCTGAAGATCACGAACCTCGCGATCGCGCGGGAGCTGCGAGGCCTCGTCGCGCAGGACGCCCATAAGCACGTCGACAAGATGCTCGACGCGACGACCCGGCCTGAACGGGCAAGCGGTCTCATCGACTACGACGCGCTGAAGCAGGCCAAGGCGGCGTGGTGGAAAGTCGCCGAACACTGGCGCATCCTGTTTCGACGCGACCTGCCTGAAGGCCTGGCCAGAACGGCGGTCGCGTACTGCGCCCAGTGGTTCATCGAGGAATGCGTCGTCCGCCTCGTCGAACGGCTGCTCCCGCCGACGCCCGGTCGCCCGGCTCCGCAGCTCGTCCTGGCCGGCGGGTGCTTCTACAACGTCAAGCTGTCCCGGCGGCTCCAGCAGGCCACCGGCCGCAGGGTTTTCTCACACCCCCTGGCCGGCGACCAGGGCGCTCCCCTGGGGTTCACCCCCGGGCTGGACTGCGCCGGCCTGAACTGGGGCGCCAGGGTGATCCTGGGAAGGCACGGACAGCTGCCTCCGGGGGTCGAGGTGGTGGATCAGGACGCGTGGGTCGCCAGGGCCGCGACCCTGCTGGACTCCGGCCGGATCGTGAACGTCGTGCGCGGAGCGATGGAGTTCGGACCACGAGCGCTGTGCAACACCACCACCCTAGCGCGCCCGACCAGGGACAACGTGGCGCGGATCAACGCGCTCAACGAGAGGGACGAGGCCATGCCCATGGCGCCGGTCCTGACGCGCAAGGCGGCGATGTCCCTGTTCCGCCACGATGAACTGTTCGACGTGTCGCCGTCGGATCGGTTCATGATCACCACCGTCGCGTTCGACCGAGAGCCGCCGGACAGGCTGATGGGCGTCGCGCACAACGACCCCCTGTTCGAGTGCTGGACGGCCAGACCCCAGGTCGTCGACGAGGGTAGCGACATGGCGATGCTGCTCCGGCATGTGCCCGACGAGGTCCTGATCAACACGAGCTTCAACTACCACGGCGAGCCGATCGTGTTCACCGAGGACGACGCGTGCAAGACGCACGCGATGCAGTGCTTCAGGGCGCAGCAGCTCGGCGTCGATCATCCCATCACCCTTCTTGTGAGGAGCGAGTCATGAGCCGAGACAACGCGATCAGCTACACCCACATCGTCCATGACTTCCAGGTGAAGTTCGGACAGGGATACTCCGGCCCGGTGCGCGAGATGCCGGCATCCGTGGCGTCGCTCCGAAAGAAGCTGCTGCTCGAAGAGCTCACCGAGCTGGTCACAGCGATCGACGCTGGCGACCAGGAGGAGATTCTCGACGCTCTGGTCGACGCGCAGTACGTCCTGGCCGGCACCGTCAACGCTTGCGGGATGCGGGAGGTGTTCGACGAGGCGTTCCTTCGTGTGCATCGGGCCAACATGAACAAGGTGTGCGCGCCCTCGCGATATGCTTCGAAGCGCGACAGCCCTCACGACATCATCAAGCCGGAGGGCTGGAAGAAGCCTGACCTGTCCGACCTGGTCGAGGTGTCACCGTGATCGTCGTCGAGGGGTTCGACGCGTCCGGCAAGAGCACGCTGGCGAAGAAGATCGCCGACCGCCTGGGCTGGCCGGTCCTGCACACGGGCGGCCCGACCACGGACGAAGCCGACGTCATCGCCTGCCTGCATCGCTCGAGGATGCGGTGGCAGAAGAAGGTCGTGCAGGACCGGATCACGCACATCAGCGAGAGCGTGTACTCGATGACCGAGTTCCCGGCCAAGGCGGCTCGTGCCCTGGACGCTGTCAAGGAGATCCCGCCGACCGTGTTCCTCGTCTACTGCAAGCCGTCGCCTGAGTTCCTGCTCAAGGCGCTGCGTGACGAGCACACGTCGAAGGCCTGGGACACCGATGACCACATGGACCGCGTCATTCGCGGTGCAGCCCAGATGATCGCGTTCTACGACACGGTCATGGCGATGGTGTCGCTGCGCTGCCAGGTTCACGTCTACGACCGCACCGTCGATCAGGGCGCGGCCGACATCATCACTGCAATCGAGGAGAGGTTCCTATGACGCACGTTTTTCCTGACATCGACCAGGCGCTCGCCCACGCGCTCGATCGGGTGATGACCATGGGCGCGGAGTCGGCGCCACGAGGCAAGAAGGTTCGCGAGCTGATCGGGCAGTCGATCACGTTCGACATGCGATGCCCGATCGTGACCAGGCCGTCGCGAAAGATCGGCTACAGGTTCTACCCAGCTGAGGCTGCGTGGATCCTGTCCGGCCGGAACGACCTGCGATTCTTCCGAGAGCTGAACATGCCCTTCATCTGGGAGTTCAGCGACGACGGCCACTACTACCAGGGCGCGTACGGGCCGCAGGTGATCGAGCAGCTCTCGTACGTCTGCGACCTGCTGAGCGACGACCTCGACACGCGGCAGGCGGTGATGAGCATCTGGCGTCAGAACCCAAGGCCGAGCCGGGACATCCCGTGCACGCTGTCGTACCAGTTCATCGCGCGCGACGGCAGGCTGCACTGCGTCCAGTCGATGCGATCGAGCGACGTGTGGCTGGGCTACCCGTACGACGCGTTCAACGCGGCGATGCTGACGACGCTGGTGATCCTGCTGCTTCGGAGTCGCGCCACCAGGGGTCGCAAGAACCTTGCGCTGGGCAATCACACCCTCGTCGTCGGGTCACAGCACATCTACGAGCCGCAGTGGCAGAGCGCGCTCGAGTTCGTCGACGACAAGGGCAGCGTCCCGTACACCGCGATCGATCCCGAATCGTTCGCGTCGCCCGACGCGTTCCTCGACTACCTGGTCGAGCGGGCGCGACACAGCGACGGCGTCGATCCCCGTAAGCACAGCATGTCTGAAAGGAGGTGATGCCGCTTGCCACCGATCCCTGGTGATGGCATTTCGAGGCACGGGGCCCCCGAACACAGCGTCGAGGGGCCCCGTTTCAATTCCGTAGACTGGTCTACAGTTTTACCTGTTTACTTCTTCATTGAGGCTCGGTAGAGTAGCCAACATGGTCGGAATGGTTCCGGCCACAACGAAGGAGATGAAGATGAGCACGAAGAGCAAGTCCCAGGCCGCGATGATTCGTAGCCTTCTGTCCAAGAAGGTCTCGGCCGAGAAGATCGTCGAGCGTGTGAAGAAGGCGATCGGCGGCAACCCCACCGTCGGCTACGTGAACTGGATCGCGGCGACGAAGTGAGGTGCTACGTCGAGGGGTCCTGCCCCTGGGGACCCCTCCGCGGAGCATCCCGCTCCACCTCAACACTCTGAAGGAGTACGACATGAAGACTGGACTCTCACTGACCGAACTGGCGAAAGAGCTCGAACGCCGCAGCGCTGCGAAGGCGGACTTCGTGGCACCGGTGTCGAAGCTCGAAGTAGCGGTCGGCCGTGACAACAAGCCGATCGTGCGGATGCAGACCCAGGGCAAGCCCCAGGCGTTCGGCATCAATCGCATCGCCCATGAACAGTTCGCCGATTACGCCGGCATCCCGATGGCCTACTACCGCCGGATGCTGGACAACGATCCCGAGCTGCTCGCCCACAACGTCAACCGCTGGATGCAGGACAAGGCCGACGAGCGTCGGATGGTTCGCTGCCTCGACGGCAACGTTCGCGCGGTCCTCTCGGACAAGTTCCGCGCCCTCGAGAACGAGGACCTGGCCGAGGCAATCCTGCCGGTGCTGCTCGAACGCGACCTGCTGATCATGAGCTGCCAGGTTACCGACCAGCGGCTCTACATCAAGGCCGTCGACAAGCGCATCGAGAAGGATGTGCCGACCGGCCGCAGGATGGGCGACGGCTCGCACACGATCTTCGACACTGTCTCGCCGGCCATCACGGTCAGCAACTCGGAAGTCGGTCGCGGATCGCTGCTGATCGAGACCGGCGTCTACACCCGGGCCTGCACCAACCTGGCGCTCTTCGGTGCCTCCATGAGGAAGTTCCACACAGGCGCCCGGGCCGAGCTGAGCGACGACGTCTACGCCCTGCTGACCGACAAGACGAAGCGCCTGACCGACGCGGCCGTCTGGTCGCAGACGCGGGACCTGGTGGCGGCGGCGTTCGACGAGACGAAGTTCTCGGCGCTCACCGACAAGCTGCAGGAGGCCACGACCGACAAGCTGCCCAAGAAGGCTGACGTCGTCGAGGTCATCGAGCGGGTCGGCAAGAAGCTGGGCCTCGCCGATGGCGAGCGCAAGGGCGTCCTGCAGATGCTGATCGAGGACGGCGACCTGACTCGCTACGGCGTCCACGCCGCGATCACGCGGTTCAGCCAGGAGGTCGACGACTACGACCGGGCGACGGACCTTGAACGCGCCGGGGCGAAGGTGATCGAGCTGCCGAAGGCTGAGTGGAGGAGCCTGGCCGAGGCCGCCTGACCGAGAGGAACCCTGGGGGCGCCCGTGGCCCCCGGGACTCCGAAACTGCCGAGCAGTTCCGGTACAACGCCGAAGGGATCGGTAGGATGAACGACATGCGGGCCGGAATGGTTCTGGCCCGAAGGGTATCAGGAGACGAACGTGAGAGACGCAACATCGAAGCAGATCACCCAGACGCTGGCCAACATGACGGCCGAGGTCCGGGAGAACGGGATCACCGACGCGGCCAGCGACATGTGGCTGCACGCCATCAGCATGTATCGCCGGCACAAGCTCGGCGAAACGATCCCTGGCGTTCCCAACACCGAGCTGCCGGCCCTTCTGCGCCGTCAGGCGGAGTGATCGCCATGGACCGCGAGAAGGCGATAGCCCGAATCAAGAAGTGCATGGCTCTGTCGAAGAGCCCGAACGAGCACGAGGCCGCCGCGGCGATGCGCCAGGCACAGAAGCTCATGGCCTCCCACGGCATCAGCGAGGAAGACGTCGACGAGTCGGCCGTGATCAGCGACTTCGTCGACCATGACGACTACGAGTACGCGGCGCGCAAGCCCCTGGTCATCGTCGCCGTCTCGAAGCTGATGCGCCAGGCCTTCGGGGTCGAGGCGGTGTGGGAGCGCTCGCCCACACACAAGCACCGCGTCCGGTACTTCGGCACGCAGCCGGCGGTCGTGCTGGCGACGTACTCGCACACGGTCGTCTACCGCGCCGCGAACGCGGCGTGGCGGAAGTACCTGAAGGAGAACCCGTGGATGAAGGGCCGGCGCAACGCCCGCGCCTCGTTCGTCCTGGGCTGGTGCCAGGCCGTCACCGACAAGGTCGTGGCGCTCAGCCCCGATCCCGAGGTGGCGGCACGCATCGAGCGCAAGAAGCTCGAGCACTACGGCGGCGCCCTGACCGAAGCCGGCACCGGATCCAGGTCGCTCTACTCGAGCGTCCACGGCGACGGCGCGCAGCGCGGCAGGGAGTTCGACATCAATCGCCCGGTCGGCAGCAATCGCCGCTACCTGGAGAACAAGTCATGAAGCGCACAGCGTTCTGGATAGACGACGATGCGATGGATCTAGCCATACGGGCGACGATTGCGGTGTCGAATCAGCTGAAGAGAATGGCGCTCGACGCTAAAACGAAAAAACAGAAATTTGCGCTGCGCCGTCGAGCCGCAGAGTTTCAACGCGCCCACAAACGACTTCTGCGTTCATTTGAGGAGAACCGGTCATCATGAGTATCAAGAATCACTGCCCGAAATGCGGCGCGAAGCCAAATCAGTCGTGCATCAGAAAAACCGTGAGGGGGGCTGTGAAGTGTGCAGCCACTCACAAGGAACGTAATGACATGCTGTTCCCAGAGCTGCACTGGAGAAAGGCAAAGGAGAAAGTCGAGTGATCCTGTTCACACCGAGGCCGTGCCCGTGCGGCTGCAAGAAGTTCATCATGGCGCCGATGTTCGCGTGCCAGTGCTCGTCGGTCTACGCGGATGAGCGCGACGAGCTCATGGCGATGCAGCGCGACGTCATCAGGTACCGGGCGCTCAGGTCCCGCAGCGTCGGCGTCCGCGTCGACGTCACAGCCAGCCCGCTCGAGGCGCAGAGCCTCGACGACCTGGTCGACAACATCGTCAGGAAGGAGATTCGACAGTGCTGATACTAACGAGACGGGTGGGAGAGACCATCATGATCGGCGACGATGTCACGGTGACCGTGCTCGGCGTGAAGGGCAACCAGGTGCGCATCGGCGTGGTGGCGCCCAAGGACACCGCCGTCGACCGCCAGGAGATCGCCGAACGCAAGCGCCTCGAGAAGGCGAGAGGAGAACGCCGTGCGCCCTGACCTCGACCGCTACTTCATCGACATGGCTCGCCTGGTCGCGTCGCGATCGACGTGTATCAGGCGTCACGTCGGCTGCGTCCTCGTCGACAAGAGGAACCACGTGCTGGCCACCGGCTACAACGGCGTGCCGGCCGGATCCGAGCACTGCAACGAGATCGACGTCCTGCGGTCGGTGATCACGTTCCCACACGCCTGCGCCGGCGCCGACTTGCCGTCGGGCACGAACCTCGACGCCTGCCTGGCGGTGCACGCAGAGCAGAACGCCGTGCTCCAGTGCCGCGACGCCCACTCCATCGCCAAGGCCTACGTCACGGCGTTCCCCTGTCCATCGTGCGCGAAGCTCCTGCTCAACACGAGCTGCCTCGAGGTCGTGTACCTCGAGCCTTACGGCGAGGGCGAGGGGCTGGACATGTGGATCAGGGCCGGGCGCCTGGCCGTCAGGTTCGACGGCGAGCCCCCGATGATCCAGCGCGACCTGGTCCGGCTGTTCCACGACGAGCTGGACGAGTGGCGGGTCCTGGTGGCCTGCGTCTGCCTGAACCTGTGCAGCGCCAGGGTAGCAAGGGGCGTCGTCATGAGGATCCTGAGCCGGTGGCCCGTGCCATCGGCCATGGCCCGGGCGAACGAGGACCTGGAGCGCTACCTGAAGCCCCTGGGGCTGAGCGATCGAAGGGCGAAGAACCTCCGCAGCCTCTCGGCCGACTGGGGTATAGTCCGACTCGAGGAGCTGCCGGGCGTCGGGCCCTATGCCCTCGAGAGCGTCCGCGTCTTCTGCCGCGGAGAGCTGCCGAACAAGGTCGGCGATCGCAAGGTCGCAGCGTGGGTAGAGTGGTCCAGGAACAACGCAACATCGAAAACCTGACAGGCTCTACACTTTTACCTATGTACATCGACAGCAGAGTCGGTAGAGTGGTGTCCGTGGTCGAGCTACGGAGGACACAGACAATGACATCGAAACACGACAGCCTGGATCAGGTCCGCAAGGAGCTGCAGGCGATGCGCGAGGTTGGCATCGTCACGGAGAAGGGACTCGCGTCCTCGCTCCGGTACGTCGCCAGCCATGAGGACGAAGTCGCGGAGATGCTCAAATACTCGAGCGTCAGCGACGTCGCCGACTCGGTCGCGTCGATCGCATCAGGCTGCGGGTCAGGTGGTTGCGAGTGAGCTCCGTTCGCACCGACTGGGCCTGGCAACCCGACGCGACGACCGTCGCGGCGATCACCAGGGGCAATGCGAAGTTCAGAAGTTCTACATCAACGACGAAGGAGAAGATTGTGGCTACGAAGAAGACTGCGAAGAAGGCGCCCGGCAAGAAGGCCGGCAAGAAGCTCGACGGCAAGGCCCTTGCCGCCAAGCGAAAGCCCCGTGACTCGGTCGCACAGTTCATCATGGACGAGCTGACCGCCGGCACGAGCGATGTCGACAAGATCATCGAGCGTGCGAAGAAGGACTTCCCCAAGGCCAAGCCGACCCGCGGCTACGTGCGCTGGGTCGCGAAGCAGATCGGCAAGGAGAAGCAGGTCGCCGCCGAGCCTCGCGCCAAGGCCGAGAAGCCGAAATCGAAGCCGGCGAAGAAGGCCGCCAAGAAGAGCGCGCCGAAGAAGGCTGCGGAGCCCAGGGCCCCGGAGTCCAAGAGCGACGCGCCGGACCCGGCGTCCTGAGCGTAGGGCACGGTCCTGGCCTCGGACCAACGCGGCCAGGACCCGTTCCACGGAGGAACCGTGGACAACGACGCGCACGTGAAGCTCGTGAAGCACCGCACCAGGACGACGCCCCTGGGGTGCAGGGTCGAGACGGTCTCGACGTACGACGAGCGCACCGGCCTGACGAGCGAGGACATCACGCTGTCCCACCCGCTCGAGCTGGTCGAGGTGGCCATCGGCCACGAGATAGCGTTGGACCGTCTAGCCCTGCGGAGGAGGTGACCCGTGAGCGAGCACAAGACGCCCGGCTGTAACGGCCGGTGGATCGACGTCGGGACGCTGCGCGATCCGCACAAGCAGCTCTGCACCGGGTGCAGGGCGTCCCGGCAGAAGCCTGCCGACGACGGCGAGATCCTGGACGTCGAGGCCCTGAGCCGGGCCGAGCGGCGACACATGAACGGGCTGGCCCGGCTAAAGGCGGACCTCGAGGCCGACGAGTTGGCCGCCGATCCCGTGCACCAGGACGAGAGCGGGTTCTGGTTCTGGGACGAGACCTGGACGGTGCGCTACGGGCCGTGGGCGACCGAGGCCGAGTGCCGGCAGCAGATGGACGCCTACATCGACGCGATGGGCCTGAGCTACCACCCGCCAGCCGAGAAGCCGGGCATCATCGACCCCGAGGAGCTCAGGCAGGCGAGCCCCTGGCTGCTCATGTTCTGGATCGGGGTTCTTGTCGTCGGCGCGCTCTTGGCGTGGGGCGCGTTCCGGATCGCCGTGTCGGGATGGCGGGCCCTGTTCTAGGCCCGCCGATCCCTCTTCATCACAGCGCGTCGATCTTCGCCTGCAGCCTCGCCCGCGCGGCGTCGTCGCGCCCTGCGAACTCGTCCACCTCGGCGTCGGTCAGGTCGTCCCTGCCGTCGGCGCGGGCCGCGTTGATCGCGGCGCCGAGCCTGTTCGCCTCCTGCAGCAGCGCGATCAGCAGCGCAACGGCTACGTCTACCTTCATGTCCTGCCCTCCAGGTAAGTCTGGAGCGCCTCCAGGATCCGCAATGTCGAGGCCAGGCGCTCCTCAGCGGCCCCGAGGTCGAGCCCCTTCAGGCTCCGTGCGATGTCGAGGCCCTCGCGCGCCTTGTCGGCCTGGGCCTGGACGTTCTGCGCGTCGGCCTTGGCGGCCGCGATCAGCGCGTCCTGACGGCCCTGGTCAGGCTCCGCCCTCGCGGCCCGCACCTTGCCATCCAGCCAGACCCCGGTCGCCTCACGGACGGCCGTGACGGTCGTGTAGCCGGCCGCCAGCCGCTCGTTGAACGTCTTGGCCGTCGGGAGGCCCAGGGAGGCGCACCCCGGCAGGACGAACATGGCCCCCAGGGCTAAGGAGAGCGCCAGGATCAGTCCCAGCAGCCCCACCCCCGCATAACCCCCCTGCTTGTGGGCCGCTTCCTGGACCAGGCGCTCCTGGGTCAGCTTGGCGGCCGTCTCGGTCAGCGGCGGGGTGGGCTTGAACACCCGGGCGTAGGCCGCCCAGGCCACGCCGGCCAGGCTGACCAGGGCGATGATCTTCTCCCCGATCGCCTCGAGCTTCGCCCCGAACACGGCCTCGTCGACGCCGAAGAACGACGCGATGAGCACGAGCAGCGGGATCGTGGCCACGATGAGACCCCGGATCGTCCCGGAGTCGAGCTTCTTGATGATCTCCAACATGACGCAGTCTCCTCTTCGATGTTGCGCCTACTCGACCGTCAGACCCGTCGGCGCCATGGGTACAGGGTTCACCGTGAGCGTCACGGTCTCCTCCTCGAGCACGGCACCTGTGATCGCCTTGCTCACCTCGTTGCTGCGCTCGCTCTCGACGCCCTGAGCGTTGAGCGCTGTCGCGGCGAACCGCCACGTCCCGTCGGCCAGGTTCTCGAACAC
>ERZ724503.590-NODE-590-length-15860-cov-11.851756_pt1 | contig 15860 bp, 12 predicted proteins | sample MGYA00376036_ERZ724503 | MGnify/ENA primary metagenome ERZ724503 (study PRJEB28724, sample SAMN07190885) | wastewater metagenome | isolation source: influent of sewage treatment plant in Hong Hong | place: Hong Kong | collected 2016-03-17 ...
ATATTTTAGAAAAAATACATGATGATTATGCCTCTGCTGGAGCTGATTTAATATGCACAAATACTTTTGGTTCAATGCCTTGGGTTTTAGATGAGTATAATATTGGACATATGTCTTATGAACTATCAAAACTTGGAGCTTCTTTAGTAAAAAAATCTTGTGAAAAATATAGTACACCACAAAAACCTAGATTTGTTGTAGCATCTATTGGACCTGGAACAAAACTTCCATCTTTAGGTCATATCAAATATGATGAGATGTATGAGGGTTATAAAATTATGGCTCAAGGTTTGGCTGATGGTGGAACTGATATATTCTTACTAGAAACTTGTCAAGACCCACTTCAAATAAAAGCGGCACTTCATGCTCTAAATGACACTGCACCTCAAATTCCTATTATGGTATCAGTAACCATTGAGTTAAGTGGTACTATGTTAATTGGAACAGATGCTATGACAATAGCAGCTATTATGGCTCCATTTAATATTTTATCTTTAGGATTTAATTGTGGAACGGGTCCAGTACAAGTTCATAAACACATAAAAACTTTAAGTCAAGTTTGTAAGTTTCCAATTTCAGTTCATGCAAATGCGGGTCTTCCTCAAAATAGAGGTGGTAAGACTTATTATCCAATGCAACCAGATGAATTTACAAAACTATCAAAAGAGTTTTTAAATATAAATGGAGTTTCATTTTTAGGTGGTTGTTGTGGTACAACTCCAGCTCACATTGAAGCATTGGCAAAGGCTGTTGAAAATGAAGTTCCATTAAAACCTTGTGGATTTTTAAAAGCTTCATTAGCTTCACTTTTTGGAACAGTTCCATTAAAACAAGAACCAGCACCATTACTTATTGGAGAACGGTCAAATGCAACAGGTTCAAAAGCATTTAGAGAACTTTTAAAAGCAAATGATTATGAAGGAACTCTAAGTGTTGGGCAACAGCAAGTAAGAGCAGGGGCTCATGTAATTGATGTTTCTGTAGGATTTGCAGGTCGAGATGAAAGAGTTGATATGGATGCAGTTACAGCACTATACTCTCAAAAAGTTGCACTTCCTTTGATGCCAGATTCTACTCAAATATATGCACTTGAAGCAGCACTTAAACAAATTGGTGGAAGAGCGATTATTAACTCTGTAAACCTTGAAGATGGAGAAGAAAAGTTTGATGCAGTTTGTTCATTGGCTAAAAAATTTGGAGCAGCTTTAGTTTGTCTTGTTATTGATGAAGTTGGAATGGCAAAAACAAAAGAAGATAAAATTAGAATTGCTGAAAGAATTTTTGATTTATGTGTAAATAGACATGGTTTTGACCCACATGATTTAGTATTCGATATGCTTACATTTACTATTGGTTCAGGTGATGATAAGTATAGAACAGCTGGTGTTGAAACTATGGAAGCTATTAGAGAGTTTCAAATTTTACATCCAGAAGTTGGAACGACTTTGGGATTATCAAATATCTCTTTTGGACTTGACCAAAAAGCTAGAATTTATCTAAATTCTATATATTTAGACCATTGTGTAAAAGCTGGATTAACATCGGCTATTGTAAATGTAAAACATATTTTACCACTTAATAAAATAAGTCCTGAAGATAGAAAAGCTTGTGATGATTTGATTTTTAATAATAATGAAAATGGTGACCCACTTTTTGCATTTATTGAGCATTTTTCAAGTGTTGAAGCCCATGAGGAACAAACAGATGAAGAGTATCAAAAACTTGAACCAATACAAAAAGTACAAAAACTATTACTAGATGGAGATAAAGATAGATTATTACCACTTGTTGAAGAGTTAAGACATAGTGTAAATCCTGAAATTATTGTAAATGAATGGTTGATTGATGGTATGAAAGTTATTGGAGAGCTTTTTGGAAATGGTCAAATGCAGTTACCATTCGTACTTCAAAGTGCTGAAACGATGAAAGCAACGGTTGATGCTCTAAATCCATATTTACCAAAAGAAGAAAAAGCTAGTGAAACAACTTTGGTTTTAGGAACTGTAAAAGGTGATGTTCATGATGTTGGTAAGAACCTTGTTGATATTATTCTTTCGAACAATGGATTTAAGGTAGTAAATATTGGAATAAAAGCTGATTTAGGTCAATTTGTAGAAAAACTGCAAGAACACAATGCCCATGCTATTGGAATGAGTGGATTACTTGTAAAATCAACTGCTGTTATGAAAGAAAATCTTGAAGAACTTCAAAGATTAGGTATAAAAATACCTGTACTTTTAGGAGGAGCAGCGTTAACTAAAAACTTTGTTGATGAGTATTGCCGACCATTTTATGATGGACCAATTTTTTATTGTAGAGATGCTTTTGATGGTGTTGTTTCTATGCAAAGAATTGAAAAGGGTGATGAAAATAATACTGCACTTGCAGGAGATTTAATACAGATTATTGATACAAGTGATAGAATCGAAGAAGAAGCGGTTGTTATTCCTCCTTATGAAGAAATACCAATGCCAGAAAGAGGAAAATTTGTTTTTCCTCCAATTTGGGATAGAATGGCAAGAACTGGAAACAAACTTGATAAAGAGTTGATTTTTAAATGGATAAATCACAGGGTTTTATTTAGACAAAGATGGGGATATAAAAGAGGAAAACAAGACTCAGCTGTATTTTTGAAATATGAGCAAGATGTGGTTGAGCCAACATACCAAGCTTTAAAAGCTGAATTAGTTGATAAAGATATTTTTGATCCAATAGCTATTTATGCTTATTATCCTTGTATATCGCACGATAATAAACTGTATATTTTTGATAAAAAATATCTGTTTAATACACTTGAAGAGTCAAAAAATGTACCACCACTTAGTGAAGCTATAAAAGTTTTAGAGTTTCCAAGACAAAAAAGAAAACCATTTAGATGTATTCCTGATTTCTTTGCAAATGATAGACTTGATGTTGTTGCCTTTACACTTGCAAGTGCAGGTCTTAAAATCTCTGATTATGAAAGAGGTTTATATGATAAAGGTGAGTTTACGAAATATTATCAAGTTCATGGATTAGGTGTTGAGTTAGCAGAAGCATTAGCAGAAGTTTTACATAAACAAATAAGACTTGATTTAGATATTGTTCCTAAAGAGGGGCATACACTAAAAGATGTTCAAATGAAACAATATGTAGGTTGTAGATATTCTCCTGGATATGCAGCTTGTCCTGATTTAGCCATGAACAGAGATATTTTTGATTTACTAAATCCTGAAGAGTTTGGAATAGAGTTAAGTGAGACTTTCCAAATGCACCCTGAACAAACAACTTGTGCTATTGTAGTTACAAATCCTGAGGCAAATTATTATAATATTTAAGAAGATAAGAGAGTTGAACTCTTATCTTTTTTAAAAATTAGAAACTAAACTTTTTATATAGTTTGAAGAAATAAATTATAGTTTTCACTTGAATATAAATAAATGGAAGCATAACTATAAAATGTGCTAACGAATATTTATCAACAATATTATTAAATATTAATCCATAATTTATAAAAAACATTCCAAATACCATAAAAGCAACACCTGGACATATAAGAGCAAATGATATTGCAGATTTATTTGCTGATTCAATATACATCTCAAAATATCCCATTTTTTTCATCACGATGTATCCTAAAATTCCAAAAACTATTTGTAAAGATAAAATAATAGAAGTTAAAACAAATAATGAAGATTTACTCATTGGGGCATTAAAATTGTGTTCAAGACTGAATAAAATTCTAATTATAGTAATTCCTAAAAGTGTTAAAATCGGAATTATTATCCAAATAGATGGAGCAGTTTCTAAGCCTAGTCCAAGTTCTAGCATATTTTTAAAACCGATTGTAATTTGAATGAACATAAATAAAACAGCAATAGTTGCAAAAAACAGAGCAGCAAATATTCCAATAGAATTGATGATTATATTATGGCTCATTGCTGCAGGTGCTGCAAAACCAACTGCAACCATTGAAAATGCAAATATAGAAATCATTTGAGAAAGATTATTGTTTTTTGAAAAATCAAAATCTCCTTTTGTTAAAAGTCTTGTAAAATAGTTGATAAATATTTTAAGTGCAAAATATCCAGCAATAGCAAAAGCAATTAATGCAAATGGAAATAAATATTCAACAACTCCCCAAAGTCCAGGAACAAAAACTGCTCCTAAAATAAAACAGACATTGATTGTCATCGTATATGTAAGAGGAATGGTCATAAGAGTAATTTGAGAATTTGAATTTAATAAATCTTCATAATTTTTTGATTTCTTATATAAATTAAACTGTTTTGTATTCCAAACCAAAAGTTTAAAGTGTAAATATGCAAAAGCAATAATAAAAACTAAAGAAAAAGAAGTAACTAAAGATAACCAATCACCTTTTAAAAGAGCAGAAACAACAAAATCATAAGTAGCTAATGGAGTATTTGGATGAGGGACTAAAAACATCAAATACATAAAGAATGAAACACTTAATCCCCCTGCACCAAGTGCTGATAAAAAACACATAGGAGAAAATTTATCTCTTAAAGTCATAATAATCCTTAATTTAATTTTATTGAATTCTAATGAAGAAGAAATTAAAAGATACTTAAAATATAATATAAACTAATAATTAAGAAATAAGTAAATATTATAATATAAAACTATTTGTTTAGTGATTTATAGTTAAGAAGCTTCTTGTAATAGCATCTAATATATAATCCTTTTTCATTTTTAATTAATAGGATTTTATTTTGACAAACAACGCTAAAGGTTTAGCTCTTACATCTTTGGGTGTATTTATTATGAGTTTAGAATCCTTATTTATCAAATTTACTACAATATCCTCATTTGTTTTTTCTTTTTATATTGGAATATTTATGTTTATATCTATGATAGTAACTTTCATTTTTAATGAAAAAGCACAAATTTCAAGTATGAAAATAGCTTTTAGTAACTCCTTTTTAGCTCTATTAGTTTGTGCTTTTTTGATGGGATTATCAAATATCTTTTTTATTACAGCTATTAAAATTACAACTGTTGCAAATGTAGTGATTATTTTTAGTACAGCTGCACTCTTTTCTGCTTTATTTGCATATTTGTTTTATAAAGAAAAGATAACTAAAAATATAGTTATTTCTTCAATATTTATATTTATTGGTTTATTTATAATTTTTAATGATAAATTAGAAATAGGAAGTTTAAAAGGTAATATTTTTGCTTTATTATGTACAGCACTTTTTTCTATTGCTTTTGTTTTATTATCAAAACATAAAGATATGAATAGAACAATATTAACAGCATTTGCTGGGCTATTTTTGAGTTTATTAGCAATATTCTTTTGTGAAGAATTAATTATAGATTTTAAAACTTTAATTATTGTAATGGTTATGGGCTTATTAATAAGCCCTATTTCAAGGGTTCTAATGGGAAATGGAGCGAAATATATAAGCGCTAGTGAAGTTACCTTATTGATGATTATAGAAACCATAATGGCACCAATTTGGGTTTGGATATTTTTGGATGAAATTCCAAGCTTTTATACTTTTATTGGTGGAGGTTTGATTATAATAACTTTGATAGTAAATTCAGTATATAATTTGAATTATCACAACAACAGATAAAAAAGGAGTTTTAATGCAATATTCTTATTACAATCCAAGCCAAATAGAGTTTGGAACACAACAAATTAAATCAATTTCAAAATTTATTTCAAAAGAGCAAAAAGTTTTAGTAGTTTATGGTGGTGGAAGCATCAAAAAAAATGGTGTTTATGAGCAAGTAAAAAATGCACTTGAGGGTTATACTTGGTTTGAGTTTAGTGGAGTTGAACCAAATCCTTCTATTGAAACTTTGAATAAAGCAGTAAAAATCATAAGAGATGAAGAAATCGACTTTGTTTTAGCTGTTGGTGGAGGTTCAGTTATTGATGGAAGTAAATATTTAGTAGCTGCTGCACTTTATGATGGAGATGGTTGGGATTTTTTAGATGGTACAAAAAAAGTTGAAAAAGCTCTTCCTTTAGGTGTCGTTTTAACTCTTCCAGCAACGGGAAGTGAATCAAATGGAACGGCAGTTATTTCAAAATATTCAACAAATGAAAAAAGATATTTTGCTTCGTCTTTGGTTTATCCTAAATTTGCAATTTTAGACCCAAGTGTGATGAGTTCACTAGATGATAGACAATTAGCAAATGGTTTAGTTGATGCTTTTGTTCATACTTGTGAACAGTTCTTAACTTATCCTACAACTTCACTTTTACATGATGGTTATGCACTTACTATTTTGAAAGGTTTAAAAAATCTTGCGGTTAATTGGAAAGATAGACATGAAATCGTATGGCAAGAAAATCTTATGCTTTTAGCAAATCAAGCTTTAAATGGCTTTATTGGTTCAGGAGTTCCTCAAGATTGGGCAACACATATGATTGGACATGAACTTACAGCATTTTATGGAATTGACCATGCAAGAAGTTTAGCTGTAGTTCAACCACAACTTATAAGAGTTATGATTGAAGATAAAAAAGAGAAATTATATCTTATGGGAAAAGAAGTTTTTGATGTTTTACATAATAAAGAGATAGTTCTTGAAGCATTAGAGTATATGTATCAAAGTATAGGTATTTCAACCAATTTAAATGATTATGATATTGATGATAAAGTTATTGAAAATATCACATCAGCTCTTGAAAAACATGGAATGACAGCTATTGGAGAGAAAGGAAATTTAACTTTAGATAAAGTTGAAAAGATTTTAACTATGGCTATGAAATAGGTAAAATCACTTCAAATAAAGCACCTTTATAGTTATTATCCATAAAGGTGTACTCCACATTTTTAACTGTTAATTCACCTTTTAAATGTTTTTCCATTAAAAGCTTACTCATATATAAGCCTATTCCTGTACCATTAAATTGATGTTTAGTAGTAAAATATGGCTCAAAGATTTTATCAATAATATCATCATTTATTCCACCAGCATTATCTTTTACTTGAATAACTATTTGATTATCTTTTTCTTCTACATCAATAAAAATATATTTTTCAGCACTTACTGTATGTCTTAAAGCATCTTTTGCATTTACTAAAATATTCATTAATACTTGAATTAATTCATTTTCTAAAGATGTAGTTTCGATAGATTTTAAATTTTTTACTAGATTTATTTTATGATGAAGGAAACTATTTCCCATTAATTCTAAAGATTTTTCTATAGTATCAGAAATATTTATTTGAGAGGTTTTCTTATTTTTACTAAAAAAACTTCTAAAATCATCGATAGTATTTGATAGATATTGAGTTGATTTTTTTATATGGTCTATTGCTTCAAAAAACTCTTTATCACTCAAAGTACTAAACTCTTTTTTTATTTCCATTCCTGAAGCTGCTACACTTATTGTTGATAGTGGTTGTCTCCATTGATGAGCTATATTTTCTAGCATTTCACCCATAGATGCCATTCTTGATTGTTGAATTAGAATTCTATTTTTTTCTTCATTTTTTTCTATCTCAATTTTAATCTTTTCATTTAATTGGGCATTTAATTTTTTTAGTAAATAATCTCTATAAAATATAATTCCAATAGATGTCAAAACAAGTATAACTGCTAAAAGCTCATATAAAAGTTTATAATCAAACTCTTTTTGATATTCAATAGGAATCCATTTATTTGTAATTTGTTGTAAATGATTACTTGATATATCATTTGTTACTTTTTCAAAAATAGTATTTAAAATAGGCTCATCATTTCTTGTTCCTATACCCAAATCCCAAATTTCATTAAATTTTCCAGAGATTTTTAATTGATCTACATAATCATTTTGGATGTGATAACCAACAGTAGCTAAATTATCTATGAATCCAAAAATTTGTCCTTTTTTAACAAGTTGTAAACCCTCTTCTATATTTTGGACTTGAACTAATTGTAAATTTGGATATTTTACTTTTAATATAGTTTCATAAGCATAACCTTTTACAATACCAAATTTTTGATTTTTGATTTTTCCAATATCTTCAATAAAAGGTGTATGAATATCCGAAGCTATTGCTAGTGGTAAATTAAAAAATGGTTTTGTAAAGTTTAGATATTCTTGTCTTTCTAGTGAGTTTACAGCAAAAGACAAAATATCACACTCTTTGTTTTTAACTTTTTGTAGTGATTCACTCCAATTTTTTGTAGGAATTAATACTATTGGAGTTTTAATTTTATTTTGAATTAGATTTATATAATCAGCTATGATTCCAATATGCTTTCCATCTTCAATTTTTTCAAAAGGCATCCTACTTGGATCAATGCACATAGTAATACTTTTTTTCTTTTTTAAGTACTCTTTTTCATTGTCGTTTAGAAGCATATTATCTTCAAGATGTTTTGTATAAATCAAATCATCCAGTTCTAATTGGTTATTGATTAATCCCATAACTCTATAAGTATTTAAAATCAGATTTATTTTTTCTTGAGAGATTGTTCCAAACTTTCCATTTTTATCATAAACCAATTTTTTCATCTCATTTGCTTCAAAAATAAGTGCTTTTAAACTCTTATTTTGAGTATTATATTTTTCATAAATAATTTGTGCAGTCTCTTCAATATTATCAAAGGCATATTTCCATCCTTTCATAGTTGCATTATAAAAATCTTTTACAAGTTTTGGATTTCTTGACGCAAAATCTTTTGATGTAAATAGTAGGTCTTCATAAAAATTAAATCCAAAACTTTTTGGATTAAAAATAGTATATTCATAACCTTTTTCATTTAATATAAAAGGTTCATTAGTTACATAAACAGACATCATATCAGTTTTTTTATTTATCAAATCATCAACATCAAATGAGTGAGATATAAAACTTAGCTCTTGAGGTTGTAATCCTTGACTTTTTAGCATTGATTGTAGAGGTGCAAAATTTTCCTGATTATTTGAAATCATTACTTTTTTATTTTTCATATCAGAAAAAGTTTCTATGTTAGAATTTTTTAGTGCAAGAAGAGCAAGGGGAGAAGATTGAAAAATTGTCCCCAGTAAAACAATATCTTTGCCTTTTGCTTTATCAATAAGTAAAGAGCTAGAATTCAAACCAAAATCAGCCTCTTTATCTAAAACTTTTTTTGTTAAGTCCATAGAAGAATCAAATTTCTTGAGTTCTACATCAAGTCCTGCATCTTCATAAAAACCCTTTTCTTTTGCTATATAAAATCCAGCAAATTCAAATTGGTCAAGCCACATAAGTTGAACAGATATTTTTTGTAAATTTGAGGCATTTAAAAATGAGAAAAATAGAATAAATAATAGTAGTTTTTTCATTTTTACCTCTCTTTTTATTCTTTTGTTTATTAATTAACATAACATTATAACAAACTAAGATAAAATATGGAATATAATTTTTTAGGAACAAAGATGTCTAAAGAAAAAACGATAAAAGATAAAATTTTAGAATATGTATATATTATTTCAAAACAGCCAATACTGCTAAAAGATTTATTAGTTGCAAATAGACAACATAATGAAGGTATGCATGTAGACCCTGCGAAATTGGGCTTTAGAATAAGATTAATTAGAGCATATATAGTTTATATTGGGTTGGTTTTAGCTATATTAATTCCTGCTTCTTTATTGACACATAAACCTTTAGCAAAAATTGATGCTCATATTTCTATTGTTGGAGCGATGATTATAACAGCAGCTATATTTATGGGATTTAACTTTTTTAGAGATAGAATGAGAGATTCTGTGACAAAAGAGCTTATAAAAAGGTCTTGGAAACTGCATTTCCCATTTTTTTCTTATGAGGAATATTCACATAAAATCGATGAAATATTTGAAAATGCTATGAAAGAAGAGATTTCAAAAAGAGATTTAGAAAAATATATTTTAGATAATCTTTCAAAATAAAAAGTGGGGTTTATCCCTACTTATCATGCAAAGCAACTGCTTCTTTATTCCTTTGTTTTTTTAATTCCATATCTACATATTTCTCAATCAAATCTTGTTTTTGTTTAAATGCAAGTGTTATTTTTCGTTTTACTGGTCTATTTTCATAGATAAAAAATCCTGCTTCATACATAGAAAGTCGAATAGGTGTAGCAATAGCGTAAGAACTCATAATACAAGAGTTATTACAAAGTTTATAAATATCATCAAAATACTCTTTTGTCCAAAGCTCAAAATTCACATCACTTGAAAAAGCATCTTGATAAACTATGTCAAATGAGTTCTCTTTTAGGCTTTTTATATAATCTCTTGCATTTCCGACAAAAACTTCTATTTTGATTTTTTCATCTTCATATTTAGAAGTTTGCGCAACTGATTTTATAATATGTCCTATATTTTCAAACTCTTTTGGGAACTCAAAATCTTCTAGGGATTGTACAAGATTTCCATCAAGTTCTGGCGAATAAAAGTTTAGTTTCACATCAAGATTATTTTGAATACAATAATAAATTGTTGAAAAGGTGTTATATCCAATTCCAAAACAAATATCCAAAATATTAAGTTCTTTTTTTTCTTTATGAAATGAAAATGCTGGGATTATATGTTTTGATAGAGCTTCGTTTATAGCTCCATCATCTGGATTGTGATAGTGTTGATTATAAAGTTTTGAAAACAGGGTGTTTGAGCCATCTTTTGTGGCTACTAAACTATTTATATTATCTTGCAATTAGTTTTTCATCTTACTTTTTTGATTTTATAGCCCATTGTCCCAATGGTGCATTTTTTTTGCTGTAAAAATATAAACATCATCAAAAAGCTCTATACAATTTGGGGCTTGAAATCCAACATTTTCAAGCAAATCTAAAAGTTCGTATCTATTGTCATTTGAGACTTTTTCTAGGATTATGATATTTCCTGAGTTTTCCAAAGCTTTGTACATAAGTTTTAAAATCATACTTTGATTTTTACAAAAAGATAAAATATCTCCTAAAACTATATATTCAAACTCTCTTGCAGTTGCTTTTAGTTTTGCACTATCTTCATCGATGAAAGGAATATATTTTATATTTCCTTCATTTTGTGTTTTTACTTCTTCCAAAGCAGAATCAACCAAACCCAAAGAGTTATCTATATGAAGAATAGAGATATTTGTATAAGATGAAAATAACTCTTTGAAAAGATTTAGTTTTTGTTGCATTTTTTAGTTACCTAAAGCTTTTAATTTTTCATCTGAAAGATATAATTTTTCATTTGACATAACACCAATTTTATGAGATAAAATATCTTTTGCTATCTCTTTTGCTTCATCTAAAGAGTGCATTGCACAAGTTCCACATTGGTAAACATTTAATTCTGGAATATCACTTTGTTCTTTTACTTCAAGTACATCTTTCATCGCTTTTTCCCAAGCATTTGCAACTGTTGCTTCATCAGGAGTTCCAATCAAACTCATATAAAAACCAGTTCGACAACCCATTGGAGAAACATCGATGATTTCAACTGTGTCTGAATTTAGATGATTTCTAATGAATCCAGCGAATAGATGCTCCAAAGTATGGATACCTTTTTCACTTAACATTTTTTCATTTGGTACACAAAATCTTAAATCAAATACTGTAATATCATCGCCTTTTGGCGTTTTCATTTTTTTTGCAATTCTAACAGCAGGTGCTGGCATAATAGTATGATCAACTCTAAAACTATCTAATAATGGCATAATAAATTCCTTTTTTTAATAAGCTAGGATTGTAGCAAAAGTTTATTGAATAGGTGGTAATAAGTAAAAATAGCTAAATATACAAAAAGAGTTAAGAGGCTCTTTTTGCTGCACCAATCAATAATTTTTCATTATTAACTATGGCTCTTGTGTGAGTGCCTTTCCCTGCACTTCCTTTGTCATCGATGATTTCAACTTCAAAACTATAAAGTTTTCCTTCCATCTGTAAAAATGTAGCTTTTACTTTTATTTTATTTCCTACCAAAGTTGGTGCTGTGTGTGTAACATTTAGATTTACTCCCACAGAAAGTTCACCTTCTTTTAATAAAGGAATCATCAATCTAGCAGCTGCAATCTCCATCAATGCAATCATTCTATATGTAGCCATCACAGCTGGAAAAGCATCACCATCTTGAAGTGGTAATAATGAAGCCAAATCTTTTTCTTCAACAATATAATCAAATTCACAAGTGTCATTTATCTGCATAAGTATCCTTTATTGATTTTTTATATCCTATCATTTTTTCTGGTCTGGTGTCAAATGAATGTATAATCCCAAATAATTCCATAAAATTTAGATAGAAAGTTAATGAAGGCTATAATAAGGGATATATAAAAGGTTTGAGATTAGAAAGACTTTGTAATCTTTATCTTCCATTCCCCCCTAAATCATAAAGGTTATAATCCATTTGATTTTATCTATTCCCTTGTATTAATGCTTCATAGTGGTGGTAGAGTTATAGATGATATAAAAGAGATAAAACAAGACTTTGCTTTAAAACAAAGTTTTTAATTATTGTGAAGAGAATAATATTAACTTTGCAATAGGTGAACAACTTGATATTTCAGTAATGAAACAAATCAATAAAATATCAAATTAGTAGACACTTTCTAAAATTGAAGATATACTCACAGATGAAGAGAGAGCTATTTATCATAAAGAGAGATTTTATTTCAATTTTCTTAATTAAAAATAACACTGAACCCTTTTATTTTCTGAAAAACGCTATAAAATGAGAATATGATAAAAATTGATAATATTTCATCTAAAAAAATTAAATAACCAAATAATTCTTTCAAGAAATGTACAGTTGCGTGAATATTATGAAAAATACCATCAAACTATGAACTCATTTTTATTGTTTCTATCTTATGTCAGGATTTGGGCTAATATTTGTTGAATATAAAAACTGTTGTTTTGTAAATATTGATAGAACAACTTTATATAATTGGAAAAAGAATAAACCTAATCTTTATAAAACTATAATTTTAGGTCTAAAATCAAAAGAAATTATAGAAAAAATGCAACAAAATATTGATGAATTAAAAGCTTTGGAAGAAGATTTTAGAACTAAAAAATAAGTATTTTATTTTTAGAAAAAGAAATCAAATCTTTTTAAATATGTATCCAGTATCAACAACAGTTTGAATATAATCTTTTATTAGGATTTTTCTAACTCTTCGTATAAGGCTTCTAATAGATTCTAAAGATACAAAATTTCCTTCCCATACATAGTTTTCAATAGCTTCATAACTTATTATTTGGTTCATTTTACTAAGAAAAAGATTGATAAGTAATTTTTCTTTTTTTGTTAGTCTTGTTTCTACATCATCAATCATTATACAAGCTGATTTAAAATCAAAATAAGAGTCTGTGCCAAAGTAGATTTTATCATCTTTGATATTGCAAAGTTTTTCTATTTTTATCTCTAGCTCATCAATAAAAAATGGTTTTTTCAAATAATCATTACAACCAAAGTCGTATGATTGTTTTATGACATCTAATTCCACACTTGCACTTATGATTATTACGGGTACTATTTCATAAAACTCTCTTATCTTTTTTAAGATATTTATTCCATCAATATTTGGAACATTTATATCTAATATAAAACAAGAAAAACCCTCTGTTATTCTTTCATAAGCAGTCGCACCATCTGTGAAAGATTCAACACTATAGTTTTTTAGTTTGAGTCTTTTTGTGATAGTTTCATTTAACTTTTGGTTGTCTTCTAAAAGTAAAATTTTCATTTTATTCCTTATTTATGTGGAAGTTTTATTGTAAAAACAACATCATTACCATTGTTTTTTACATTAATTATACCTTGCATTTTCTCTTCAATGATTATTTTTGCCATATAAAGTCCAAGTCCCATTCCATCTTTTTTGGTTGTAAAGTACGGTTCAAAGATAGAATTTATGATTTTTTCTTCAACAGCACCTGCATTATCTATAATCTCTATTGTATTAAAACTTGAATCTCTTTTTATATTTATATCTATTTTTCTTTTTTCATTTATTGGAAGATTTTGGTCAACAATTTTGTTTTTTGCATTGTTTATTATGTTTAATAAAACCTGTTTAAACTCATTTTCATATCCGTAAATAAGTAGTTCTTCATTTTCGTTTTTATAATTAAAATTCATTTCAATATTTGAATAAAATATCTGTTTTCCTATTATTTCATTTATTTCATTTAATGATTTAGACATTGAAAATAGATTCTTTTTTGTGGAAGGTTTTAAAAAATTTCTAAAATCTGTTAGTGTTTTTGACATATATTTTATCTGAATCATCGAATCATTTACAAAGTTTTCAACATCACTATCTTTTAGTTCATTTAATAAATAAGATGTTTGAATATCTTGAACTTGAGCAGAAAGTTCAACTAAAGGTTCATTCCACTGATGAGCAATGGCTGCTACCATATCTCCCATTTCAGCTAATTTACTTTGCTGAATTAAGAATTGTTTTTGTTGAACCCTTTCTGTTATATCATCCATAATACAAACTATTCCACCAACTTCTCCATACATATTTTTATAAACTGCTTTATTTAAAATAATATGTTTCATTTGATTTAAAGGATTATAATATGTAAATTCAGAAGTATTTGTTCCCAATGTTTTTAATAATTCATTATCAATCAAAGTGTTTTTACTAGCAATTTCATAAGAAAAAAAATCAAAAGCAGTTTTTCCAATAACCTCATCTTTTGTCGAACAAATAAGATTTGCAAATGCAAGATTACAACCCATAAATTTACCATCAATGTTTTTATAATATATAGCATTTGGAATAGTATCAAGTAATACTTTATCAAATTCTAGTCTATTTGATAGCTCTAGTTCTAACTTCTCCTTTCTTTGAATGATTCTTTTTAAATTTATTACAATAATACTTAACAATAAAATAGTCAAAATTGAAATAATAAAAAACTTTTTATGTTCTTTATACATTGATGATGGTTCATTTATTATGGTTGGATTTTTTAGATAATTTGAAATATCAATTTTAAATCTTTTTAATTCTTCATAATCAAACATATATATATTTGGTGATTTTTCTAAAACAGGTATCTCTTTTATATCTTTGCCATTTAAAACTTCTATTGCCATTTGAGATACAGTATTTCCTTGTTCAATAGCAGAAGTTAATAATCCACCAACCATTCCACTATTTAGATAAAAATCCCAAAGACCATAAATAGGAACTTGACTTACTTTTCTTACTTCCTCAAAACTTTGTTTGTAAGTAAAATATTTTCCCGTTGTATCTTTAAATAAAAGAACAAACAATATTGCACTGTTTGCTCTTTCAAGAGTAGAAACTTTCTTTTTTAAATCATTTATTTCAAGATTATCTGTATATTCAATATTGAACTCTTTTTTATATTTTTCAATTATTGGTGCTAAATCTTTTTTTACAGCCAAACCCGTTGTTGAAGTATCATTTATGATTAAAAGATTTTTTAAATTGGGATGTAGTTTAGATATAAGTTCGAAATTTTTTTCTATATCAACCTCTTCTGCTACACCTGAAATATTTTTGACTGGTAATTTTTCTAAAATCTCTTTATTATAGTTGTTTATTCCACAAAATAGAACAGGGACTCCTTTAAATAAATCATCATAATATTTTGATATAAAATCAAAGGCATTATTATCACTGATTATTACTAAATCAAATTTTCTATTGGAAAATTGTTGCTTATATATTTTTGAAAGATTTTCTATATATGATTCATCATCTATTCGTTTGGTGTCCATATAAACAGTTGTAAGTTCAATATTTTTGTAAGATGAAAAATTGTTTTCTATAGCTTTAGAAATATCATCACTCCAAACATATCCCTTATGATATGAATGAATTAACAATACTTCTTTATTTTCACTTGCGAAAAGAGAGTTAAAAAATAATATGCTAAATAGTAAAAAATATTTCATTATTATCCCCTATTTAGCAATTATATCA
>ERZ724503.602-NODE-602-length-15735-cov-16.032015_pt1 | contig 15735 bp, 17 predicted proteins | sample MGYA00376036_ERZ724503 | MGnify/ENA primary metagenome ERZ724503 (study PRJEB28724, sample SAMN07190885) | wastewater metagenome | isolation source: influent of sewage treatment plant in Hong Hong | place: Hong Kong | collected 2016-03-17 ...
AGTCTACAAACTTCTCGTCTGCAATGCCGTTCCCATTCCAATCCTTGCCCCAGCGAATCTTAACACCAAGCTCTGCTGCTGCTTTGAACATCGCCTTACCAATGATGTCGAACTTCTTGCTGTCGTTCCAAGGGATAACGCCTTTAACAGCGATAGGAACCAAGTCAACAGCATGGCCTGTAATGTGTTTGCTGTTCATTGTCTTACTTGCCCCTTGGGAAACAAGGAGACGTTGCCGTTCGACAGAACGCTTCCCTTCGTTGACGAAGAAGTCTTCTGTGCTGTAGGAAAGCGCCAATTTCACTACCTCTTGTAGACGCTTATCAACACCCGTCAGAGATTTAATGGAGCGTTCAGAAAGAACAAATTGTTTTTTAGTTGTCATGTTTAACTTTCTAGTGGAAAACCACTACGTTGAGGTTACTAGGGTCGTAATAGGTTACTCCAGCACGATTGATGATAGTAAAACCTGTTGCCGTCTGCGCCCCGACCTCTGGCTTTTCGGATGGCGAATTCAGAATGTCGGCAGAAACAATAACGGCGTAGGCTGCATCTGGCATGGCCTGTGCAAAGGTGAATTGATACTGACCCGTAGACGTTCTAGAGTACGTCAGGCCGCGCAGTGTGCGAGGACCACCGGTAGAGCGTCCATCGACGTTGGCAAAGGCGTATGCGGCGTATTGTGGGCGCACGGCGGTATCCCCGTCGATGACGCCTTGAGCTACAGCCTTACCCCGGTACTGGTAAGGCGTTGTTGCCGCATTGTCACGCAGCAAAAGACTGCCAGTAAAGCGGGACTCACTCGTACCGGAGAACAGCGAGCTACGAGTACGTGCCAGACTGCTGCGATATTCCCACGAGCCGGATACGTTGCTGATTGTAGACGAATTAATCAGAACCGTAGCATTTGACCCCACTTCTTCAACGCTAACGTCAAATTCAAGCAGGTAGTTGCTATCGCACGACAGGATGCGGGTAACTTCCTGATACGTATTGTCTAGGCTCTGGTACACGCGATAGTTGCGAACGCGGCAGCCCGGTCCTACGTTGGAGAAATCGAACAGCGTGGCATTGCAGGCGAACGGATGGGCGTGAGGGAAGCTATAGCCGGTATCAATCACAAAATTACTTGCAGTACCACCGACGCGCCATTTAACCTCGCCAAGCGATACGTAGTTTGTAGACCATGTGCGACCCTCGGCAATCACGTCGTTAAAGAACATGTTGTACGTCGGCACTTCGTCAGCAGATACGTAGCTGCCAACAGTGCCGAACGAAACCTTATTGTATACGACGTTGTTTGACTCTCCCCCTAGGAAAGTGTTGTCCAGCTTGCCCACTTGGGTAAAGCGAATACCTGCCGAGCGATTGGTGGCATTACCGAAGAAACCAGTATTGAAGATTCGCAAATCCTCGAAATACGATTCCCACAGGTGAATGCAACGCTTGCCTTCATAGCGCGTATTGCAGATGTTAAGACCAATGCTAGAGAAGTGAGCCACCTGATCTAGCGTCAAGCCAACGTCGGAGCCGTACACCTCTGTTGCGGTTGGCGTGAAGGGCAGCCCGCCATCAATTGTCAGATTATTAAGCTGGCACGCATAAGCTCCTTGGAATCGCACCATGTTGGATATTTGAACGGAGCGAGAACACATCAATACCGTGTTGAATGTTCCATCTCCATCAATGGCGATGTTGTTCCTATCAACCAAAATCTGACCGGATATGATGTAAACACCGTTTGGAATCCTGAGCCTGCGCGCTGGCTGATAAATGTACGCAGTGGTCAAATCGTGCGTGCCGCCAAGCGCGGCAATCGCCCGATTAATTGCGGCGGTGTCATTGGTGCCTGTTCCGGTTGTTTGATTGCCATCGCCCTTTGCGCCTGCCCACTTTACGTTTACCTCACCGTTAAAGCCAAATACCGTGTAGCCATCACGCAGCAATCGACCACCACCAGCAGGGGCAAAAACGATAACATCATCAGTCGTTGCGCTACTGGATGTGGAATAACGGAACATCCCGCCACCGCCATCGCCCACGGTGTCCCGCCCCTTGAAAAACAACAACTCGCCATCACTATATCCAGTAGCATTGAAGCCAACTACTGTATCCTCTTGCTTAATGTTTCCGTCTTTTCTGCTCCAATAAGCTAGTTGAGTATTGGGTTGCTTATTTGTAGAGGTCTGTAGCGCCTTGTACAAACTGCCGTTGTGTTGTACCCAGCTTTTCCCTGCTTGATATTCTGTTGCAGCGTCCCATTCAGGAATACCTTTCTGTAGGATGTATGCTACACCTTGGTCTTGTCTTGCATCAATATAGTTGAAATCGGCGTTTGTTGGAATATCCCCGCTAGTCCAGCCATTATTAATCAACGTATCAGACGGTGGTGTTTTATCACCTGCGTTCGCCCATTGCTTTGACATATTGGGCTTTTGAATGTCTGTCATATTTGTTCCTTATTTGTTTTCTGTTGGAGTACAGGAATTTTAAGAAGAGAAGCTTCTTGTGGATGTGTAGCTGAGAAAATGTGAATAGAATTCAACACTTCACGAATAAATTCGTTATTTGCACGTAATTCTTCTTTCATTTCCACCATCTCACCTTCCATTCGTTCAGCAAGCATTTGCCATTTCTTTAATTCTGAAATAGCCTCATTGCGCTGCTTATAGGCTTCTTCAAGCTTGTCCCGCTCTTTATCAAAATCTTTTCTTAAATCGTTCAACTGTTTTGTTAAAGCTGTGTATGCATCCTGCTTCATCCCTTGCTCAAACATTTGAAATTTCAAATTATTCGCAAGCCAGTAGAATATAATTAGAAGAAACAGGGTTGCACCACCATACTTAAACACAGCATCCATATTTTCTGCTGTAAAGAAAGATAGTGCATCCATGGTTTATGTCTTAATACACGGGAGAAGTGCTACGTTACGTGGACGTGTCTCACTACCACCTGTAGACGTTGTTTCAAAATTTAAGGCATTATCATAGTCAAGTACAGAGAAACCCGCAGCACTACCGCCAGAGTTACCTGCATACTTGTGAGTGTGTGCCTTCAACTCATCGAGCTGACCACTACCAAATACACGACCTGTGTCCACGCCTTTCCCTAAGTCGGCACCACGAATAAACTCACCACGTAAATCAGGAAGGTTAAATGTTGTGCTACCATCACCATTGCCGTACAATGTCCCGATAGCTGCAAACAAATTAGGGAATGCTGTGCGGGATACAGCAGAGCCGTTACAAACCAAATAACCAGCCGGAGCTGTGCTCATTGCAAAGTGAAATACGGCACCGCTAGGAACAGCTAGCGCAAGGTAGCGGGTGTCGGATTGTGTCTTAGTGAAGAATTCATCCAGCACACGATACCACTTGTTACTTGTATCACCAACAGGATTTACGCCTACACTATCGGCTACAGCACGATATAGTTCACCGTTGCTTCCTGTAACCCAGCTTTTGTTTGCAAAGTATTCTGTATCACTACTCCAAACAGGAATACCGTGCTGGTCGATGTGTTGAAGCATCAAATCTTGACGACTCTCAACAGCATTTGCGCGTTGAAAGGACGGTTTTGCTACAGTCCAGCCTTGTTGAATAATTGTTTGTGTAAGGGTCTGTCTATCACCACCAGACGCCCATGTATACGTGTAACTTGGCTTACTTGTCTCTGCCATTAAATAGCTCCTGAAAGCTTACCAACACCAAACCCAGCAGCACCTGTCGTCCCTGCAAAACCAAAGAACGGTGTTTGTAGCTCTAGGAATTGAAAGCTAACACCGGCAGGTTTTGGGAACAACTTATCTGAATAGGATGGGTTGACAACACTATAATTGAGGAATTGTTTTTCTTGGAATGACAACTCTTTACCAATACCAATAATGCAAGTGTTAGGGTAAAGCTCTGTCAGTTTTGTAGATGTTGTGTTGAAGAGGAAGTTGAAGAATTGAATAATTTCTTCTGGACTAATACCTGAAATGTTCTTCAATATTTTACTGCGAATGAATAAACGATATGTTTCATCATCAATGTAAACGAAGTCTGTTGGGTTATCTGCAACATCTTCACTAATCCATTGATAACCAGAAGAAGGAACATTATCATCAGCCCAAGCTCCTGCTGTTGGGTCTTCTTCCCAGCCAAAATATACATACAACCCTGTATCAACCAGAATACGTTCTTGCCCAACAATATTACCGATATTGTCAAGATGAATACCTTTAGCTGTGTCCAAACTTCTAAGCTGCATTAAGTCTTGCATAGCTTTTTGAATGTTGATTTTCTCATTCAACATCAGCTGCACATACTTATCAAATACAGGCTTATCTGTTAGGAAATCTGTATATCGTGTTTTGGCTTCATCGTAATATTCCACCTTGTTAAATGTGTTTAGAGCCATATTCTCTCCTTACACAACGGTAATGGTGATGAATGTATTTTGTGTGAATGCTTTTTGTGTCAGGGACACAGGGATATTTGCTGTACCTGTTGGACTTGCGCTTGTACCGATGAACATACTATTCACTTGAACGCCAGCGACAGTGTTGATAGGGGTGAATAGGCGAGAATAGACAACATCATCACCAATCTTCAGAGCATCAATATAAGCGACAAGAGCAGCTTTAATATCTGCAACAGCTGTTGGTGGAGCGCCTGTATACGTGGAGATGTTCAAATCAATGTACACGTTCACATCAGCAGCACGTTGAAAACTGATGTTATGGCTAAACCCTTGACTATCAACAACAGAAATAGATGTGTTCCCATAAGCCAATACGCCAGCTGGTTTCTTCTGCCAAATTGCATTAGCAATGTCGGAGCTATTACCACCATCTACAATGCACATGAATGATTTAGCAGGCAGGCCATTACTGTCTGTTGCGTTTGTATCGTTCTCCACCACCTTAACTTCTGCTACACTATCAAGAGCTGTCAGAGCAGAATAGAGAGCTGTTACAGTGCCTGTAGAGCTACGTGCTTTGTTTTGTTTGAAGCGTAGACGTAGTTCTTCGTCTGTTTCCAAATCATTACCAACAACAGCTGCAACAGGGTTGTTTACACTTGCCCAACCAATAACAGGTGTGTCGATTGTTGTAATGGTGTTTGGAGCTTGTTCTACAATACCTGTCTCTGTACACTCAACAGTAGCTACACGGAACACGAAAGAAGCTGCCGTGTTTGTCAGTGTGAAGTCACGACGCAACAGAGGGTCGTTAGCTTTGATGTATATAGTTGTACCATCTCGTGTAGCTGTAAAGGCTGCATCCGAAGCAAAAGCAGCTACAATACCATTCAATACTTCATCTTGTGTTGCAGAGCTATCGGATGTGTAAGAACGTACAGTCGGAGAATCTGTTGTACCATAAGCCTTGTACGCAATACTGTACGTTGTAGAATTACTAATTGTCGGAACAACAATCTTGACAGAGCTTGCAGCTGCAAGGGAGAATGTTACAGTTTCTGTAAGAGCAAATCGTTTCCCACTAACACTGCTACTCACTTGCTGCGCTGTTGTCAGTGTTGTTGCTGGAGCAATTTCAAACAGACATTGTGCAGTTGTTGCCTTAGCCGCAAATCGTGTCAAACCAGAGAGTGTTACAATGTTATCCAGAGAAACACCAAAAGCTTGTTCAGGGTCAAAAGATTGGTATGTAGAAAGCATTGCTTCCCACAGGTCTGCTTCAGAAGGAGTGACGAGAGCGATCAATCGCCCAAGAAGGGAAGAGTTGGACGTATCCACTACCTCACCCTCTGGAACGAGCTCTTGGAACAGAGCTACAGCTTGCGCTCGTCTTTCCGCTAGCAGAGTGTCAAGGCGTTTAATGTCAAACCCTTGCTCTGTAATTCCTGCCATATTAGAGTCCTAAGTTAATTGTTATAGGCTCTGTTATTTCACCTGTGTCTGTAATAGCCGTGAATGTAACAGAATATTTTCTATCGCTGCCAATATCAGAAGAGAATGAAGCAATGGATTTAACGAGTGGTTCGGAGAGAATAGCAGATTGGAACAATGTATCAATTGCACTCTTACTGCGTTTACGTCCCATCACTTGACCAATGTAGTCAATGCCGTAGTCTTGATCTATAAACCACTCAGCTTTGAATGTAGACAAAAGAATTGTCAATCGTTGTGCAACACTCTGCCTTGCTTCATCCGTTACTGGAATTGCTCCATTCTGAAAAGCAACGTCACCTGTCTCTTTAATCAGTAGAATGTCCATTAAGTAGGTGCTCCTGTATTATCGCCACCAACAGATACACCACCATGTGTGTGACTGCTCAAACTAACACCGTCACCAATAACATCACCAACAGCTGTGATAGTGGAAGATGTATCAATTGGGGAATTAATCTGTGTATGTGAGGCATTTACAACAAACTCATTACACTGCACATTGAATGTTGTTGGTGTCTTTGCTACAATGTCTCCATTGGCTTTCAGGTGAATTTCATTCTGACTACCACCAATGTTATGAACCAACACCAAGTCCTCAGGTGATTGTCCGTGTCTTGTCTTTGCTCGGTCACGCGGGAATGTACACGGGATGGCAAATGCGTCTTGAATGTCAAACATTCGAAAGTCTGTTGGAGAAGAAGAGCCATTTTGTTTCCACAAATCAACAGCACGCATTGACCAAACAGCTAAAACAAAGTCACCTTCCTTGATTGGGAAAGTGATTGCGCTGGTACTGGAACAAGGGAACAAGACAGGTACTGCTGCCACCATAGGTCGCTGTAGTTCATCATTAGTACCTGTATCGACCACATTAATCCAAGGGATGATGTCTACACATTGGTTTTCAAAATCAAACCTGACCACTTTTGCAGGCATAGACGTGTACTTATTCACCATCCAACCAGCAGCAATTGAATGCAGGTAGGACATTATTTTACCTCTTCTTTCTTATCTTTTTTCTTCTCTTGCTTCCGTGCATCCTCTGCACGTAGTTTTGCAAACTCGTCAGTGGTTACAAGATCAAGCTCCATTATCCAATCCCCACCCCGGTAATCTCCACGGAAGCTTGCACTCTCCACTTTGTAGACACCATCGTCATCCCCTGTACCACTAATCTTCACCATCCAACCAGCTTTAACTGAAGGGTTGAGGAGTGCTTTCACGTAGAAGGATTTCTTGCGTAGAGGGTCGAGTTTTCCGCGCTTAATTCGTGTCGTACTGTCGTACGGCCCTTCAAGCAACCCTGTTTCATATGTAAGCAATGGAGCTTGAGAAAGTGTGCTATCAGAGGAGACAGCAATATCATTAACGTACAAAGCATTCTTCTCTATGCGATATTCTAGATTGTAGGCATCACATAGGCGTTGAAGTTCTTGTTTAGGACTTCCGGCCACAGACCAACCAAACGGTGCAGAGTAGTTTAATTTATCGCTTCGCCAAATACCTTTAGCAGCACCCAGCACTTTTCTAATACTCTCTAACGCATCTGCAAGTGTGCCGCCAGCAGGTACAAAACTAGAAACATACTCGTAGTCAACCTTGCTCTTCAACGGAACAGCTTTGAATGTTGTAATCCTATCCGTTCCTTGTCGTTTAGTTTCAAGATCATACACCTCTCCAACAAACAAAGTAGTGAGACCTGTCTTTAAATAACCCACTTTCAGGCTAACGACAGGCCACTTCTTGGAGAGAATCTTGATGGTGTCTTCTGCAAGGTTGGTGATGGAGATGGTAGCTTCACTCGGTGTTTCAGCATCGTTGCTAACCTTCTTCACGGTGAAACTCACCTGCAAGTCTTGAATGGCAACACCTTTACTCTCATAACCATCAGCAATAACCAACTCGTATATACGCATGAATTGGTATGCTGTTGTGTCTGTTGGATAGTAGTCTGCATACTCCAAATTCAGAGTGCTATTTTCTGGCACTTCTGTTTTACTACCATCCTCTGCGAGATAGATAAATTCTTCGTTAGCAGACATTCTACCTCCTTAAATTAATTCTGTCTTAGTTACATAGACAAGTGTGTAGTTTTTATATAAATCCCATTTCAAATCATCCCACTTGCCGTTTGAATTATCTCCAACAGGAATTAGGGTGAAATACCCCATTAGCCCTGCAAGTATCGGAACATCAATTGGAAATGAAGGGACAAGAGCTTGATTTAGTAGAATTGGTTCTTCGTCTTCATCATAAAGAGAGAAAGACCAAGACTCATTAAATACAGTCCACAGAATGGAGATTTTGTACGTTTTCTGTTCTAATGTTGTCGTATAAGAGTACGAAACATCTGGGAATAGGGAAAGAGGTTGAATGGACAATAAGGAAGTGTCCAAATCTTTTAAATCATTATAAGCCATGTATATCCTCTATTATATCACATATTTTGAATAAGTCAATATGCTACTGAAAATAGGAGTCTTTTTTAGGATTGAATTTCAGGCGGTCGCCCAACTCCTTACCGGCATCCCATACCTTCCCTAGATTATCTGCACCGCCGCCTAGTTCACCTTTATCTTGTGTTTTTGAACCCTGTGCTGCTGGGTTAGTAGAGGGTTTTGCGTTGCCACCAGTTTTGGAAGGTGTTTTATTCCCTTTGTTTGTACCCTTGTCTCCATTCCCTTTAGACTGTACTGGCACTTTAACTACAACTTCACGCAGGGTCACAAGACGGATTTGCTCAAAACTCATAGTGACATTAGTGCCGTCACCTGTTTCGCTATCCTCGTCAAAAGATAGAGAAGTGAGTATGCAGTTTTGGTGCAAGGTGAAGCCGTCTGTTCCTGACTGGTTATATAAAGCACTAGAGCGTACAGATGTTTCAATAATATCTACAAGCTCTTTATTGTCCCTGATAGCCTTAAGTGCTCTATACACCTCACCACCACCAAACAACGTAGGAGCCTTTTGACCAAGAATTGTTACATCCTCTGTCTGTGATTGAACATTTCTTCCTGCTGTAATACCTGTTTGGTTTGTAATATCTGTCCAAGCAATATACCCGTTAATTGAAAAACGAGCATTTTCACTTTGGACATGGTCGGCAATCTTGCTACCATTCTCAACAGGGTTGTTTGTTACAGAATTGATAAAATCCTTCCCATAACGCACAACCTCTGTTAAATGGATAATGTCGCCGTTTTTCCTTTTAATACTTATGGCACTCATTATTGTTTACCTTTTGCTCCTGCTTTTGCTGCTTCCGCTTCCAAAGATTTCTGGAACGCTTCGACATTATCAGCTGTTACATTCACATTCCCGTTGATAACAACACCGCCTTTTGTTGCGGGGCGTGGAATATCACCTGTGGCTGCCTTCATCTGGTAAGGGGTTGCACCCATGCTTTGAAGTTCTTCAGGTGTCATACCTGCACCAAGTGCATTGTTAATCACCTTAGCGTTGTTCCAAAGTGCTGCACCTTTCTCTTTGAATGCTTCGCGTATGATAGTGCGACGACGAGCTTGTTCATCAGACATGATGTTAGCACCAAGTACACCGCCAATAATTGCGCCACCAGCTGCACCGTAAGCACCACCCACTTTACCTGCGTTTGCACCAGTGACAGCACCACCTACAATACCGTACATCTTACCGTACTTATCGAAGTGGTCAGCCATTTGTTTAGCTGTAATGCCCATGCGCGTAAAGATGGTGTCTGCACCTTCAATTGTGCTCTTAATCTCAGTGAACAAACCAGCTAGAATAAAGAATGGGAGCAGACGTGCCATAGGCAACATCCCTTTCAGTATCTTACCGGCCTTGCTTGCCAGCGTAATAAGAAGGATGAGAACACCTGTATCACTTACAAGATAGTCGAACAGCGTTTTAGCTACTGCAAATGCAAAATCGAATGCTGCCCCGATTGTGTCAATGGTGTCTTTGTTGTTCTGTAGCCATTTATCCAAGTCACGAAGTTTCTCTGTTGTGTAGTCAATGACACGAGCCATCACACCACCCAATCCATTCTCTTCGCTGTTGGACATCAATTCAAACCAAGCATTGCTCAAGCGGTTGACAGAAGACTCAAGATTCTTTGTACTCTTATCAACAACACCACTTTCATACGCCATTTTCTTCATGCGTTCAGCTACAATTGGTAGCCATTTAGCACTGTCGTACAAACCTTTCTTCATGCCATCCATGAAGGTTTTTGTCGCTTCTACGCCTTTCTTGCCTGTAATTGCCTCAGCAAAGATGGATAAACCTCCTCCCATGTGTTCACTAAACTGTGACTTACAATATGTTCAGGGTAGGTCGTTAAGCCACCCCCGCACCACTACGTGCGGCTCTATGTCACCATAGAAGTTCAGACTATATCTTCACCCATTCTCAGGGGCTGTGTGTTTCGCTTCACTTGAAGCTACGCCTTACGGCTAGTCGTTACACGTTCCTATCTCTAGGCTTCGCTCGGTATTGTCTCACACAAGAGAGTTTCACCGAATTAACACAGATTTTACATTGACATTACTGTCAAAGGAGGCTAAATTCAACCTCTTCGCTCATCAAACTACCTTTCAATTTGTTCAGAATCAGTCGTTAAGTGATTCCCGCATCATTACATGCAGCTGTATATCACTATACAGATCAGACTATATCTTGACACATTACGTGTCCTCTCTGTTTCGAGAGCACTTGCTCCCTACCCTATCGCTAGGTAGTCGTTACACACGCCCGATAGCAAAGCTATCTGCTTGGCTCGGTATTGTCTCATTGCTGAGGTGTCCACCGAATTAAGAGAGTTTTAGTTGAGCCAAGGGTTAACTCAACATTTGTGAGAGAGAAGTAAGGGAGCGGCTATACGCATCACCTTTTACGCCACGGGTTTTAGCAAGAACAGAGAAGGATTCGTAAATACCTCTACCTGTATCCAAACCAACTGTATCTTTGGACGCGAACATAAACCGCAGATATTCCTGCATGTTCTTACTTGCATTCGTACCCATCTTGTTACTATAATCCAGATAGGATTGCATACCTGCTTTACCAGCAGCCTCTGTTCCGTACAACGCCTGAAACTGTTGCTTGTACGATTGAATGTCCATTGTCTGACGGAAAGCATCTGTCAGGAAATAGCCAGCGCCAGCTGCACCACCAGCTGCCACCATACCAAGAGAAGGTTGAAGCATTGCAAGAGCGCCTGTAGCACCCCTACCATACCCCATTGCTCTACCAGCCCTTCCGAACACACCTAAGTTCTTCTCGAAACGCTCTCTATTCAAGTCACGAATGTTTGAACGAATGTATTTCATTGCATGGCGGTAGCGTTCTGCCTCCAACTTATTACCTGTTGCTACGGCTGTGTTATACCTCTCTTGCACTTTAGTGAAGTCAGCTTGCTGGCGCATCAGCTTAGATGTGGCGGTGGAGTATGTACGCGATACACGGTTTTGGAAACGACGTTCATCTTCACGAGATGCTGTTTCTGCACGACGTTGCGCCCGTAGAGCATCTCTGTCAATACGAACAGCACTGGCTTTCTCTCGTTGTGCTTTTGCAGCACGAATGTCTGCCATTACACTACGGATGTTAGCTTGACCTGCATTTACAGAACGACGATAATCTTTGCCACCAGCAATACCAAGAGAAGCATCTCTACTTTCTGCCTTACCAAACCAAGCTTCATAACGTGCAAGCTCTGCGGCGTCTGCTGCGCTTCTGGCAGCAACACTTCGATTAGCACCAACAACAATACCAGCAACCTGCCTACTACCAAGAAGAGAAGATCGTCTGTATGCAGCACTGCTACTTCGCATTAACGCTTGTTCTTTTTTAGCGGCTGCGGCAAACCAAGCATCAAGACGGACTTGTTCGGCAGCACTTGCGCCACCTTGCATACCAGCTCGTTTAGCTGTGTTTGCTTTAATTCTATTTTGTAATTCTGTTAATGGATTAGATGCGTTACCTCTGCTGAGAGCTTTATCCAGTTTTTGTTGCTCTTTTATCTGAGCTTGTGTAACCTTCTTATTAGCCCTCACCATCTTGTCTGCTGCTTTATCTACAGCATCACCAGCAACCTTAGCCTTGTCACCAATAGACTTCATTCCGTCTGCAACTTTTTGTATTGCATTGGTAGTGCCAGCTGCTTTCGTCAGACCCTTCATCTGTTTAGCCAAGGCATCAAGTTTAGCGACAAATTCTTTTAACCCTTTATCATCAACCCTAAACCCAAGCTGCCCAAAATAATCAGCTATTTTTTCAGCCATACTATTCCTTAAAAGTAAAAGCCCCTGCCATAAAGGCAAGGGCAATTTTAACTACCACCTCCGCTGTTTCGTTCAGCCTCTTTATGTGCCTCATCTGCGATAGTGGCTCTTGCCTCCATCATCTCATACAGATCAAGCATTTGACTGAATGTATACCGATTGTGGAGTTCCCAATAAGTTGCAAGAGGTTTCTCTGATGTAACTATTGTGAAAACAATCGGGTCAACGGACAAATTATCTTCTACTTCTTTTATTTTCTTACTTACTCTTGGGAGTTGAGCATCTTGCCCGCTACCACCCCACCCACGGCGGTAACGAGATCGGTAAAAACATCTTCAAAGTTGAACTTGACAATTTCAAGTACAAGAGTGAAAAGACCGCCTAGATTACCAGCAAAATGAGTTTCAGCATCAATGGTTTTACCTGCAAAAGTTGCACCTTTAATCAGGTCGATTAGCAGCGGCTCCACTTCTACTTTATCTGTAGAATCCATCAGCACTTCCATAGCAACTTGTGCTGCGCTCTTACCTTCTAGTACATCACCTTCGCCTTGCATTGCTACGAACGCAGGGCCAACAAGACGCATCAATCGTTTGTAATAGTTGGCAGATGTTACACCACCAAATGCTGTAATCAGATAGGTTTTACCCTTTACCACCACTTCTTTTTGAGGAAGTTCATTCATTATTATTTGCTCCTTAAATTATTTAAATATTTGTGTAATATTGGAAAGTCCGCTACCCACAGTTTTTAGTGCATTGGTTGCTGCACCAACAGCAGCAGACAAGACGCCTGAAGGGTTGCTCAGAAGATTTTCACGCAAAGATACACCGGAATAACCTACATAGTATGCTGTAGACTGGAGTGCAATAATCGTCCACTCCCTGTCCGTTGTGTCGTTGTCCCAAACCAAGTCCGGCATACTCTCAATGTAGCAAGTAGCGGATTCAATAGTTGTACCAGCTTTAGGGGCTGCCTGATAACCTGTAGCTGCCTGAAACTCCCCTGCCGAATCTTTATCTGCGTTCTCTTGGGCACTATCATCAAGGATGAGAAAAGTGACAAGTGTTTTAGATAGATTGGCGGCATCTAGGCGGAGCACTTGGAATAAGTCATAGTTAGATTTACTCGTTTGATCTAGACTTAGCTTCATTATCCAACTTCTGTCAAGTGTTCTCACCCTACTACTACTACCGCGAATACCTCTAATTTGCCTAAATGCAGGAGAACTGCGCGTTACAGAAATTCTATTCCAACCAGTAATCTGCTTATTAAACTGCCCGCCTGTCTCGGCATCTGTGTAGAACATGTAGACGGAAACATCTTCTGGTGTGTATGTTCTAATTAAATCCATTATAGAATACCTGAACTGAAGAGTTTGATTGCAGATTCCAAGAAACTTTCACCATCTGTACCACCAGAGACAGAGATAGCTTCGGATGTAAACTCTAGCTCCCACTCCCTAACTTCCATGCCATCAGAGTAAGTGATTGTTGGTAAGTTGCATATCCAAGCTTGAGCTGCTAGAATAGATGTTGCACTTCCACTGTCTTTAATGAAAATCGGGAAAATAGCATCACCGAGCTTTTTATCAAGCGTAAGTAGACGCCACAATGTGTCGTTACTCTCTGACGTTTGATGTAGAGATAGGGTGAGTTTGTAGATGTTGTTCTTGATACGTGTTCTAACAACTTTACCGGAAGATGTACGTTTTGTCTTGAAGATTTCTTCAGGGGTTTCTATGGTGACAAAGCTACCATCATTATACCCCTCGATTGTCATCCCACCAATGACAACATGCACATCCTCTGCTGCATAGCTGTAAATCATAGTGTTCCTTTTATTTCTATTATAACATGAAAATTCTATTTGTCAATAGAACGCTTACGGTATAACAGAAAAAGAGGAAGCGGAACATTGTCCTCTTCCCCTCTTCTACAACTAGATATTAGTTACTACGCCATTTGTTTTCTACAGTGCCGCCCAAGGCTTCAATAGTAGCTACGTCATCTGCGCCAATCAAGGCATTGCCACCAATGAAGGTGTCAAGGCTGTCGCAGAAAATTTGCCATTCACGAGTTTGAACAGAGTTGGAGAAAGAGCTGTCTGGAACAACAGCGATGAACGATTGACTAGACGAGAAACGAGAACGTCCAGACATGTCCAAGATTTGTACACTAAACAAACCACTGCTATCACGACTGTTCTTGTCATTGATGTACAATTGGGATAGAATGTCGTTAGAGGCTGAAGTTTGATTCAGTGTCAGTGTTACAGTGGCGGAGGTGTTAGATTTGTATACACGAGTAGACTGATTATCAGCCGATACAAACATTTCGAAAGTAGGGGAGTTACGAGCAATCCCCACCATTGCATCTTCCGAATAACCGGTGATAGTGTGAGAGAAGTCACCACGGGTGAGCACCACCTTTACGTCTTCTGGTGCAAATGTGGCTAGAGTTTGTGTTGCCATTTATTATTCCTTCTGTGTTTTGTTTGGCCTGTCGCCATAATGAATTTCAGATGCGTTATCGTAAGCCAGTGCCGCTTGGTATTCGTCTTTGAAGTATTTGTGCAAAAGTTTCTCACCTTTTCTGTACAAACGTGCAACGAAAGTTTTCTTAGCCTTATCGTAGTAAACACCCTTGAAACGAGAAGTGCACGATGTGGTGTCTTTACCTTTGTTGTGGTTTCCGATGTCTCGTTCAACCCACCGACAATTCTCTTTGCAATAATTACCGTTGAAGTCGATACGATCTAGATCAAGACCTGAGCGATAAGATTCACCCATATCAGCATAGAACCCTTCAAAAGACTTCCATGACTCTTGCAGGAGAACCCCTCTGCCACCATAAGCATCGTAAGAAAGGTTGTTTGGGTTGGTGCAACGCTGTTTCATACTCAACCACACATTGTAGAGAGGTGTACCAGACATACCGTGTGACTTGTATGTCTCACCCCGTGTTTCGTCATACCAACAACCACAGGACTTAGTACCAGCAGTCTTACCTGCAATCAAATCATAACGTATCTCAAAAGGAGCGGAACCACAATCACATTGAACTGTGACGTACCTTCGTTTTCCAACCGTCTTCAAATCGTCACCCACCACTGCAAGTTTGTGATACTTTTCGCCCACCTTACTCTTCATGTTCCTGCGGGTAGACTCTTTTTGAGCACAAACACAAGCTACCACTTCACCTTTGAGGAACGGGGATAGACGTACTGGGCGAACATCGCTTCCACAATCACACTTTACATCAAGTACCTTCACCTTACTTTTACCGGACTTACTCCAATACCACTCACTAACAGCAACAGTTTTTCCGAAACGCATACCAATAAGAGAATCCATATTACCTCCATGTAAAATTACATTATAACACAGATTCTCTTTTTGTCAATACAATCACTACCCCTTACACGGTAATAGTTCCACGCACCCCGACGAAATGTACCCCTCCAGCAAGACGGAATTCAAACGTCACACCTTCGAATTTACGCATTGCACGCAAATTGGGGTCAAGTGTTACTGGGTCGGGAATAGAGATAATTGGCGGAACGTCATCACTAA
>ERZ724503.603-NODE-603-length-15733-cov-4.726623_pt1 | contig 15733 bp, 14 predicted proteins | sample MGYA00376036_ERZ724503 | MGnify/ENA primary metagenome ERZ724503 (study PRJEB28724, sample SAMN07190885) | wastewater metagenome | isolation source: influent of sewage treatment plant in Hong Hong | place: Hong Kong | collected 2016-03-17 ...
CCCGCCTGATGACCACCCTGCTCCACGAGCTCGAGCGCCAGGACAAGCAGACCGGCCTGGTCACCATGTGCTGCGGCGGCGGGATCGGCACCGCCACCCTCATCGAACGAATCTGACGGACTCTGACGCGGCGACTCGCCGCACCCCGCAGGGATCCGCCGTGCCAAAGAGAAAGGGCCCGCGTCTTGTCCGCAAGACGCGGGCCCTTTCTTCTGGAGGGCACTTCGTTTGGGGAGGGAGGTCTGTTATCGGGCCTTGCCGAGCACCACTTTGTGACTGTGGAAAACCGTTCGGGTCTTGCCCTTGAAGTTCCGGCCGGCGAACTTCCTGGCCTTGATGAAGTCTCGGACCGCCAGCAGCCGCTTGTTCTTACCGGCCATCTGCCTGACTTTGTTCCGGTAGACGGGCTTGATCAGGTACGAGACCTTCTTCCACTTGCCCGAACCGATCGTCACCCGAACGGGCGCGGCCATCGGCTTCGACCGGCGCTTGACCCGCTTCGGGGCCTTGTTGGCGACCTTTTTGGTTACCGGGACCGAAGAGGTGACGCACTTCGGCTTGAAGGCGGCCGGGCAGTAGAGGCGGATGTAGAGGCGCTTGCCGTCAAAGGCGGCGTTCACCCGGTTCAGGGTGACCGGTTTGCCTGGATCGGTGGGACCGGTCGGCCCGGTCGGGCCGGTCGGGGAGGTGGGACCGGTCGGCCCGGTGGGATTGGTCGGGCCGGTCGGGCCCGTAGGGGAAGTGGGGCCGGTCGGGCCCGTCGGATCGGTCGGGCCGGTCGGGCCGGTCGGGCCGGTGGGCGTGGGACGACGGGCGGTCAGGGCGACCTCGTCGTAGTCGAAGGTGCCGCTCGGCAGCGGGGCCAGGGTAGAGGTGGTCACGTTGGTGGTGATCACGATCCGGTAGGCATCGCCGATCGTCAGGGCGTCGGCCGCCAGGGCGCCGCCCGGAACGGTGGTCCATGAACCGGAATCGGTGGCCGGGTTGTTGGCGACCAGCGGGATCACGGTGGAGTCGCTGCTCTTGACCAGGTCCACCTGCCAGTTGGCTCCCAGCTGGCTGAGCAGATCAGATAGCGCCCCCTTGCGGGCGATGTCGAAAGTGAGGCTCTCCGCCGGTTCGCCCTCGGCCCCGTTGTAGGTGAACTCGGGGCTGGTCCAGATGCCGGTTGAAGTTCCGAGGGCCGTGTTGATCAGGCCCCCGGCGGTGTCGCGGAGGAAACCGTCGTCGGTACCGTCGCTGCCGTCAGTGGCTTCGAGGCTGCCGGTCATGGTCGGGCAGAGCAGGTTGATCGGAGGCAGGCAGGCGTCCGGGTAGGCGGTGCTGTGAACCCAGCCGCCGTCGGTGTCGGCGAAGCTGGTTGCGTCACCTCCCGGGTAGACGGTCACGATGCCCTCGTCGATCCCGCCGGTACCGGCAAGCCAGATGTCTCCGGCCCCGCCGATCGCTCCGTCGACCGCGCTGCAGAGGGCGCCGCCGGTCGAGTTCGGCACGGTGAAGGCGCTGTAGACGCTGCCGGCGCCGCTGACCGGGTCAAACGGGGCGGCGTCGTGGGTGCCGCCGGGTTCGGTCAGGGTTCCGGTGGTGGTCAGTTCGAGCGGAAAGGAGGTCGTGCAGGTGGTGCCAAGCACCGTGGCGCTGACCGTCAGCGGCACGTTGATGTCGGTGGTGCCGGTATCTGCGTCGAAGGTGCCGCTGATCGCCGAACTGGCCGAAATCGTCACCACGACGTTCTGCCCCGAGACCTGGGTGGTCTTCTGGGGAAAGATGAAGTCCGCCGCGTTGGCGGTGAAGGCGTCGGTCGCCGTGTCGACCTCGCCCGTAAGCGTGGCCGGGGTGTCAGCCGGCGAGGCATCCGGATCGATCAGTTTCAGACCCTGCGGGCCCGAACCTCCACCCAGGTTGATGATCGATTCGTCGAAGTTGAAAACGACCGGGTCGGCCGAGGCGGCAGCGGTAACGGAACCGAACGATGCGATGACCATCACGGCCAGACCTGCCAGTTTCAGCGACAACCTTTTCATCACTTGCTTTCCCTTCGTGCCTGGGTTTCTCTCCACTCGCGTACGGACGGGTACACATCCAGCCACTACCACCTGAACGGGATTTCAAACAGGTACGCTGCCGCGCATGGGTGCTATGGAGAAGGTTTCGCTCGGGATCATGGGAGACACGCCGCAGGAGATGGCGGCGATGGCGAGAAAGGCCGAGGCCGCCGGGTTTGACTGCGGCTGGGCGATCGAGCTGTTCCGCAACGCCTTCACCCAGACCACCTTTCTCGGGGCCGAGACCGAGAAGATGGACATCGGCACGGCGATCGCCTGGGGGTTCGTCCGCAGCCCGATGACCATGGCGATGAGTGCGATGGACATCGACGAGATTTCCGGGGGCCGTTTCCGGCTCGGCCTCGGCCCGGGGGTCAAGCAACTGATCGAGACCTGGCACAACGCCGAGTACGGCCGGCCGGCCCCGCACCTGCGCGAGACGATCGAGGCGGTCCGGACGATCATTCACGCTGCGGCGGCCGGGGAGCCGGTCGCCTTCAAGGGTGAGTACTACGACCTCGACATCAGGGGGTGGTACCGGGCGACCCCGCCGGTCCGGGCCGACATCCCGATCTACACGGCGGCGGTCCAGAAGGGCATGTCGCGCATGGCCGGTGACGTCGCCGACGGGCTGATCGGCCACATCATCTGTTCCGCGCAGTGGATCGAGCAGGAGATCGTCCCGGCCTTCGAACTCGGCCTTTCCCGCTCCGGCCGCGAGCGGTCCTCATTCACCTACCTGCCGAGCATCTGCGTGGCGATCGATGACGATTACCAGCGCGGGCTCGACGCGGCCCGCAGCACGCTCGCCTTCTATGCGACCGTCAAGACCTATCTGCCCCTCTTCGAGCTTCACGGGTTCGGTGGCAATGCGGTCGCCGCCGGCGATGCTTTCCGCAAGGGCGACATCGGGGGCGTCGCCGCCGCGATCTCCGACGAAATGGTCGAGTGCTACTGCGCGGTCGGCACCCCGGACCAGGTCCGCGAGAAGGTGAGCGAGGTCGCGCAATTCGGCGACGCGATCCTCCCCGGCGCCCCGACCTACTTCATCCCCAACGAGCAGATCGCCGAGTACAACGACCGGATCATCGAGGTCTTCGGATCCGCCTCGGCTGCCTAGGGCGATCAATCGAGAAGCCGGTTATCGGCAAATAGCGCACTCAACTCCGATCTCAGGCAACCCGCCCGTCGATGGTGTATAGCGGTGTATAGTGGTGTCATGGGTCGGACACAGGTCTATCTGGGTGAAGATGAGCTGGAAATGCTGGATCGCGCAGCTGCCGAAACGGGCGCCACGCGATCGGAACTAATCAGGAGAGCGGTTCGCCGGTCGTACGGTCGGGGCGATTCGGATCCGTTACAGGTGATCCTCGAAACCGCGGGGTCCTGGGATAGCGATAGATCCGGGACAGAATTCGTGGAAGAAGTCCGGACCGGTGGCCTGGACGAACGGCTGGCTCGTTTCGGTTTGAAATGAAGCTGCTCGACACCAGTGTCGTGGTTGACTTCCTCCGCGGCAGGGGAGAGGCGATTCGGCTGCTCACCGACCTGACCGAGAGTCGTGAAGCGTTGCTGGCGAGTGAGGTGACGCGGTTCGAGCTCATGGCCGGCGTGAGGGCAAGCGAAGAAGCATCACTGGAGCGCTTCTTCTCTGCGGTCGAGTGGGTGCCCGTTGGCGAGCCCGTTAGTCGATTGGCTGGCGATCTGGCCAGAAGGTTTCGACCTTCACACAGCGGCATCGACACCGCGGATTACCTGATCGCGGCAACTTCGTTGGTCGCGGGATGCGACCTTCTGACCACTAACGTCCGGCACTTCCCGATGTTCGAGGCTCTGAAATCTGCCTATTGAGGAGTTCCGATCGGGATCGGGGGGTTCGCGGCCGGAATCCGGGTCGGCTTCACCGCGGACTATTCGGGCAGAGCGGCGACCCAGGACTGGAACTCGTCCATGTTCGTCAAGGCCGGGCCGTGGCCGGGGAGGAGGACGGTCGGTTCCAGGGCGGCAAGCTTGCGGATCGAGCGGCGGTTCTCGGCCGGGTCGTAGGTGAACATCTCCGGGGGTTCGTCGAGTCCGGGCCGGCCCGTCGCGTAGTTCATGTTGCGGATCACGTCGCCGCAGATCGTCACCCCGTCCGACTCGCGGAAGTAGACGACGTGGCCGCGGGCATGGCCCGGGGTGTGGACAACCCTGAAACCCGCAACTTCGTCGCCTTCCTCGAGCACACGCGAAACCTTGTGGGGCGGGCCTTCCCATGAACCCTGGATCTTCTTCAGGAGTGAACTGGTGATCTGCCCTTCGGAAACCGGACGACGGCCCTCCATCGCGTCGACGTCATCGACGTGACAGGCGAGCGGGATGTCCCGGTCGCGGCAGATGTCGCGGGCCAGGCCCTGATGGTCCGGGTGGACATGGGTCAGGGTGATCATCGAAAGCTTCCGGTCCTTGATCTGGCGGGGGATCCGGAACCGGTCCCAGGTCGTTCCGGCATCGACCAGTATGTCCCCGGCCAGGTACACGTTGACCATCGGCAGCGGGAACTGGCCCAGTCGCTCTACCCCCGGTGCGACCTGTTTCAGTGCCATCTTCCGAATTCCGGGTTCAGTGGGCCGATTCGGAGCCAGGCTGGCCGCTGTGGTGGGCGAGGTCTTCAAGCCTCGCCATCTCGCGCTCGCCGAAGACGCGGGCGGGATCCGAAGCATCGAGGCCCGAGATCAGGCGTCCGACCCGCACCCGCACCTGCTGTGCGAAATGCGGGGTGACCGCACCCGTCAGCTCGCGGATGTCCTCGGGAGTGATTTTCTGGCCGGAGTCCAATACTCCGATGTGCTCGGCTTCGCTCATCTTTGGGGCATTCTCCACTATTTCCACGTGTCGTGTCTGGGCGCAGACCCCATTTTTCAGTGGTATGCGCCTGAGTATCTGACGACGTGACTTTTCCATATGCCGCATGTCTCCGGCCCTTCACGGTAGCCTCTGATGGTCAACCTACGAGAGGAGTTCGTATGAGTTACACCGATTTGCGACATCGGCGTCTTGTGGCGACCGTTCTAGTTTGTTTAGGTCTATTGGGCTTCGCGGGCGCAATTACAACGCACGGCCAATCAACTGCTTCAGCTTCCGAAAACCGAGGTATCGCTATAGAGAATCAAGCGGTTGCGGTGAGCGCGGCAGATGGTTCGGGATGCGCGGAATTTAGGTTTTGTTCCTGGTCTCAGCGGCTCTATCGAGGCGTCAAGAATGTTATTGAGCCCTGTGTAGGGGTGGTCAACGTAGGAGCTCAATGGTCTGCCAAGAACAACTGCAGGAAGGATGTGCGGTTGCTCTTGAGTGAGGGCGGCTCAACCACTGGAGTTGCTTGCATGAACCCTGGAGGGCAACGACCTGACCCGGGAAAGTTCAATCGGGTCGATTCGTCTGACGTGACCTGTCAGTAGTGACTAGGTGTGCGGTCGGATTCGTTTCTGGCCGCACACCCAAGTCCCAACATTGAGAGACGTCCGCGTAGCCGACTACGCAGGCGCCTTTGTAACTGAGAATCCCCGATCTCAGGGTAGCCCAACATTGTCCCCGAAAAGTGGACGAAAGTAGTCCCAACGTTTCGGGTTCATCCCTCAGCCACAGTGTCGACGGGGGCAAGCTCGACCGCGTCATCGACACGCGCCTGTTCGTCCACTGAGATAATCGAGTCGTCGCCCACGATCCAGACGTGGGAGAAAATCGCTTTGGTCGGGTCGGTCTCATAGCCGGGCTTGACATCAAGGAGATAGTCCTCGACCACTTGCGGCAGCTTCTCGCTGGAATCGGTCAGGAGCAGAGCCGCCCAGGTACCACCTGTAGAGAGTGCGGTCACAGCGATCGCATCCATCGGGCGATCTGTCCGGGCCAGGACATAGCCGTGTCCGGGCTCGTTCAGACTCCAGCCGAAGAGGCCGCTCGAGAAGCGGACCAGCTCGACCGCGGCGGATTCAGGGTCATCGCCGCCGACCCGCTCGACCGTTGAGCCGGCCTTGTCGAGTTGTTTCAGGGCCTTGCTTGAGACCACATCCGACGGTCCGAGCACGAAGATCGGGACATCCTTGTTGGCCTTGTCCTTGATCACGTCGAGGGTGGCCTTCGGCACCTCATCCTTTCCGGTGTAGAGGACGACGTCTCCGGATCGGGCGGCCCAGGTCGCGGCCGGAGTGGCGTAATCGGGAGCCTCGGAGGAGACGACCACGAAGGCGTTAGGTGGTGCATCGGTCAGGGCGGCGCGCTCGTCTGCCACTGCAGCGGCAATCTCGGCCGGGCTGTTTCCGTCCAGCCGTTCAACGTCATAGCCGGAAGGCGGGGCGACCTTTCCTACCGTGAAAACCTTGTTCTCGCCGGTATCGGGCGAACCGAGCGGATCGAGCTGGGCCAGCGTGTCCATGCCGGTCGCTGAAAGCGTGCCCGACGGGGCGAGCAGGATCGGCGAGCCAATCGGCAGCGCACTGAGCGAAGCTGCCGCGACTCCCGACTGCCAGTCGTTCGCGTCGATGATCGTGACCGCCGCCGGTGGCGAACCGGGTCCTGAAGTGGGGTAGGCGGCCAGCGCGGCGGCCATCGAAATGTCAACCGGATCGCTGCCGCTGATCCTGGTCGTGTTGCGGGTGGCCGCCGAGGGGAAACCGAGCGGGCCGTTCGAGTGACCGACGATCGCGCCCTGGCCCCCGGTTGCGCCGGTTTCCAGCTCGGTCACGCCTGAGGAGGAATCGCCCCCTTCGTCCTTGCCCACGTCAAAGAAGAAATAGGCGACGAAGGCGGCCAGAATCAGCAGCAGGACGAGCAGGATCGAGAGGCCGAGCCAGGGCACCCCGGTGCCCTGCGGACTCCCTGGCGGTGCGTTGATCGGCCGTCTTGCGGAGCTTGCCACGGCGTGAACCGTATCCAAACGGTGTCGTTCACCGGAAATCGTAAGAATGGCGGCGATGCCATACCCGGTTGGGACAACCACCAATGACGCCGGCCACCTCGAGATTGGAGGCTGCGACGTAATCGAACTCGCCCGCGAGTTCGGCACCCCGTCCTACCTCTTCGCCACGGCCGAAATGCGGGAACGGGCCCGGGCCTATCAGCGTGCCTTCGCCGCACATACCGATCACTTCGAAGTGCTTTTCGCGAGCAAGGCCCTGCCGGTCACGGCCGCCTACCGGCTCTTCGCCGAAGAAGGACTTTCGGTCGATGTCGCCTCGGGTGGCGAGTTGACCATGGCCCTTACCGCCGGTTTCGACCCGGCCAGGATCTACATGCACGGCAACAACAAGACCGACGCCGAGCTGGTGCTCGCCGGCAACTCGGGGGTCGGCCACCTGATCGTCGACTCGTTTGACGAAATCGATCGATGCGAGCGGGTGCTGAAGCGCAAGCAGGACGTGCTGATCCGGGTCACCCCGGGCATCAAACCGTCAACCCACTCCTTCATCCAGACCGGCCAGCTTGACTCGAAGTTCGGCTTCGGGCTGGAGGACGGTACAGCCGCCAAAGCGATCACCCGGGTGCTTGCCTCGGACACCCTGAATCTGGTCGGCCTTCATTTTCACATCGGCTCCCAGATCTTCGAGATCGAGCCCTTCCGCCTGGCGGTCGAGGCACTCGGCGAGTTGCGCGGCGACTGGTGCTCGATCCTCGACCTCGGCGGCGGCCTCGGGATCTCTTACGACGAGGCCGATTCACCCCCGCCGATCGAGGAGTACGTGAACCTCAAGGTCCAGGCGGTTCGCGACGTCTTCGGAGACGAGGTCAAGATCCTGATCGAGCCGGGCCGCTCGCTGGTTGGTACCGCCGGGGTGACGATCTACCGGATCGGGACCGTGAAGGAGACCCCCGGGGTCCGGACCTATGTCGCGGTGGACGGCGGCATGTCCGACAACCTCCGGCCGATGCTCTATGACGCGAAGTACACGGCGGTGATCGCCGACCGGCCCGATGACCCCGCCGGGACCACCGTCACCGTCGCCGGTTCACATTGCGAGTCCGGAGATATCCTGATCCGTGATGTCGAGCTCGCGAACCCCCGGGTGGGGGACATCCTGCTTACCCCGGCGACCGGCGCCTACGGGCACTCGATGTCGAACAACTACAACGGAATGCCGCGGCCGCCCGTGATTTTCTGTGAAGACGGCGAAGCCACCGTGGTGGTGCGACGCGAAACCTGGGATGACCTTCTCAGGAGGGACATGTGAGCGAGAACCTGCGCATCGGCCTGCTCGGACGGGGAACCGTCGGCTCCGCCTTCGATGAACTTGTTGCCGAACGGGCCGACCAGGTCGAGGCGGCGACCGGCCGTCGGCCGGAGGTGACCGGGGTCCTGACCCGCAGCCAGGGTGATTTCGGCGAGATCCTGCCCGATGCCGACGTGATCGTCGAGTTGATGGGCGGCACCGACACCGCCCGCGAACATGTGCTGGCGGCGCTCAGGGCCGGCGTGCCGGTGGTCACCGCGAACAAGCAACTGCTCGCCCAGCACGGGGCCGAGCTCTTCGCCGCCGCCGAAGAAGGCGGGGTCCAGCTCCGCTTCGAGGCCGCAGTGGCTGCGGTCGTGCCGGTGATCCGCGTGGTTCAGGAAAGCTTCGGCGCGGTCGAGTTCAGCAAGGTCTTCGGCATCGTCAACGGGACGACGAACTTCATCCTTTCCGAGATGGCCGCCACCGGTGCCTCCTACGCCGAGGTGCTGAAGCGGGCCCAGGAACTCGGTTACGCCGAGGCCGACCCGACCGAGGATGTGAACGGGGCCGACGCCGCCGCGAAGATGGCGATCCTCGCCCGGCTCGCCTTTCACACCCCGGTCACCCTTGATCAGGTCGACTTCGAGGGGATCGAGGACATCCAGCCGGATGATCTCGCCTACGCCAAGGAGCTCGGCCTTTCGCTGAAGCTGCTCGGGGTCGCCGAGAAGCTGGAGCAGGGGATCACCGTCCGGGTCTTTCCCTGCTTCCTTTACCCGGGCCATCCCCTGGCGCCGATCGAGGGTCCGTTCAACGCGGTGATGGTGGAGGCGCCCGAAATCACCGAGGTGACCATGTCCGGCCCCGGCGCCGGTGGTCTTCAGACCGCTGCCGCCGTGCTCGGTGACGTGGTTTCGGTCGCGGCCGGCGACGCCCGCGTCCACACCGCCGACCGCGACCTGCCGGTGCTGGCCGACGTCACTTCATCCTTTTACCTCCACCTCGAGGTTGCCGACGAACCGGGGGTCCTGGCTGAAGTCGCCAAGGTGCTTTCCGACGGTGGCGTGTCAGTCAAGAGCGTCGTCCAGCGCGGGCTCGGCGACGACGCCCGCCTGGTGATGGTCATCCACCGTTGCCTCGAATCGGAATTCAAGGCGGCGGTCGCGCAGATCGCGGAGCTCGACTCGCTCAAGTCGGGGCCGCGCTTCATCCGGGTCATCGAAGAAGAATTCACAGGTTAGGAAGCCATGCCACAGCCGCTTATCGAGAGGTACCGCGACGCCCTGCCGCTGGATCCGGGTGATCCGGTCGTCAGCCTGAACGAGGGCTCGACCCCGCTGGTCGAGGCGCCGCGCCTTTCCGAGCGGGTCGGGGCCCGGGTCTGGCTGAAGGTCGAAGGTGCGAACCCGACCGGCTCCTTCAAGGATCGCGGCATGACCGTGGCGGTTTCCCGGGCGGCCGGGCGTGGTGCCAAGGCCGTGATCTGTGCCTCGACCGGCAACACCGCCGCTTCCGCCTCCGCCTACGCGGTGCGGGCGGGGCTGCGCGGCGCGGTCATCGTCCCCGAAGGCAAGATCGCGATCGGCAAGCTGGCCCAATCGCTCATGCACGGGGCCCGGGTGGTCGCCCTCGAAGGCAACTTCGATGATGCCCTGACCATCGTCCGGCAGCTGGCCGAACGGAATCCGATCGAGCTGGTCAACTCGGTCAACCCGTACAGGATCGAAGGTCAGAAGACGGCCGCGTTCGAGCTCATCGACGAGCTTGGCCAGGCCCCGGACGCACTGGCGATCCCGGTCGGCAACGCCGGCAACGTGACCGCCTACTGGAAGGGCTTTCAGGAAAGGGGAACCGCACCGATCTGTTACGGCTTCCAGGCCGCCGGCTCGGCTCCGCTGGTTGACGGCGCCCCGGTCGCCCACCCGGAGACGGTCGCTTCGGCGATCCGGATCGGCAACCCGGCCCGCTGGGAAGAGGCGATGAACGCCTTCAACTCCTCGAGGGGACGGGTCGCCGCGGTCAGCGACGAGCAGATCCTCGACGCCTACCGCTGGCTTGCCGCCAACGAAGGTGTGTTCTGCGAACCGGCCTCGGCCGCTTCGGTGGCCGGAATTCTCAACCACGGCCTGCCGACCGTGGAGGGAATGGAGAAGCCCGAGACGGTTGTCTGCGTACTCACCGGCCACGGCCTCAAGGATCCGGACACCGCTCTCGGCAAGGCCCCCTCGGTGATCAACTGCCCGAACGAAATCGGCGCGGTCGAGGAAGCTGTCTTTGGCTAGGCGCCAACTGCGGTAGATTCTCCCGTAGCTTTTTCAACGGGAGAGGGAGAGGTAAATGGGTTCAGGCAGGAAGTTCTCAGCCGTCGTCTCGACGATTGCGGCGTCATTTTTCATGCTGGTTATGGCCGGTCCGGCGTCGGCTGATCTCAGCCAGATTCCGACCGCGACGGTGACCGGCCCGATCGCGGTGACCGCCGATTCACATCCGTTTCTGGCCACCGACATCGACCTTGACAAGTACGGCTACGTCGAGAACGAGTATTTCCTCGCCGGTGACGCCTACCGGTACGACATGACCGGAGCGATCGACACTCCCGCGGCAAAGATCACGACCGGTGGTTCGGCCGATGACGGCAAGTACCCGTTCAAGACCCGGATCGTGGTCAGGCGCCCCGCCAATCCGGCCGACGCGAACGGCGTGGTCATCGCCGAATGGAACAACGTCACCTCGACCCAGGACGTCGAGTTCAACTGGTTCGGTGACCCGTACTTCCTGCTCAAGCACGGTTACACCTTCGTCGGGGTGACCGCCCAGAACGTCGGTGTCGCCTCCCTGAAGGCCTTCGACAGCGACCGTTACGGGACGCTGACGGTCAACGGCAACGACACCGTGCCGACCGGTACCGGCCTGGATGCCGACGCCCTCTCATATGACGTCTACTCCTCGGTCGTCAAGGCACTGAAGGGCAGCCGCAACGGCGTCGATCCCCTGGGCGGGATCACGCCCTCGATGGTGATCGCCTCGGGTGAATCACAGTCCTGCGGTCGTCTGGTCACCCATTACAACCGGATCGAGCCGATTCATGAAGTCGTGGATGCCTATCTGCTGACGGTCTGCACCTCCGCGCTCCGCGGCGACCGCGGGGAGAAGGCGATCCGGATCATCACCGAGACCGAGAACCGGGTTCCGCGAACCGTCGCGTCCGATCCGGACACCGGTTCGATTCGCCACTGGGAGGTCGCGGCGGCGTCCCACCTGCCCCGGGTCGCCTTCGACAATCTGAACCCGGTGTTCTCGCGCGACTTCGCCACCGTGACGGCGAACTGCGTCAAGTTCCCGCTGTCGCGAATCAAGTGGCCCTACACCCAGAACGCCGCGATCAGCGACCTGGTCGGCTGGGTGGGTGACGACGCCGCACCGCCGATCGCGCCACGCGGCGAGTACCAGGCGAGTCCCCCGGACATGGCCAACCAGCTGGAACGCGACGAGAACGGGATCGCGCTGGGCGCAATCCGCTACCCCGACGTGACGGTGCCCACCGCGACCAATGACGGCATCAACTCGGCGGCTCCCGGAGGCTCAATCTTCTCTGCCTTCTGCGGGCTGTTCGGTTCATCGGTCCCGTTCTCGCCCGAGCTGCTTCATTCGCTTTACACCGATCAGGCCGACTACCTGGCGCAGTACTCCGAGGCGGCCGACGCCCTGGCCGATTCCGGCTTCATCCTGCCCGAGGATGCCGACCGGTTGAAGGGGGACTCACGTGAATACGCGCGGCTCCGGCCGTCGCTGCCGAGCGTGATCGGCGGAACATCGAACAAGGGCGGCTTCCAGCTCGTCTGGGTCGGGACCGAAGCCCCCGACACGACCTTCGAGGTTCAGCGGGCCAGCACCAAAAAGCCCAACGCCTGGGCAAAGGTCAAGACGAAGTCGGTGAGCGACAGCACCGCGACCATTGCGGATGCCGCCCAGGGAACCGCCTACTTCCGGGTGAACAGCGCCACCGTGCTGCCCGGCACCAACATCTCCGAGCCGGAGACCGTCGTGACCCCGTTCTCGGAAGCCAGCGTCGCGGTCAAGATCGACCGGACCGGACCGGCGAAGCCGAAGATCGTGCTCAAGGGTCACAAGGTCAAAGGCCAGTTCAGGGGCCCGGTCCGGGTCAAGGTGATCGGCAAGCCGGACGGCAAGCTGCCGGACGGGACCGCCGGCGTCGGGCTCAACCCGAAATCCGTGCCGAAGACCCGCAAGGTCACCCGCAAGGGCAAGACGGTGATCAAGATCAGGACCCGCGACAAGCTCGGCAACCAGTCCCCGGTCGCCAAGGTGGTCATCAGGATCAGGCGCTGATCCGTCGTTATCTCCGGAGCTTGTAGCCGGACTTGAACATCCGGTAGTTGGCGAAGGTGAGTGCGGCGGTGGCCGCGGTGAGCAGGGCAAGTGAAAGCCAGACGCTGATGTCGGCGACCCCGAGAAACCCGTAACGGACCAGGGAGATCATGTAGTAGACCGGGTTGAAATGGGTCAGGGTTTCGTAGGGCTCGGGCAGGAGCGAGGCCGAGTAGAACACGCCGCCGAGGAAGATCAGCGGCTGGAGGATGAAGGTCTGGGCAAACGAGACGTCGTCGAACTGTTCCGCCCTGACCCCGACCAGCACACCGAGGCTGGCGAAGAACCAGCCGACCAGAAACAGGGCGGGAATGAGGATGTAGAAGTGCTTGACCGGCAGGTCGATCAGCAGGCTGGCGACCAGGAACGTGACGACCGAGATCAAGAGGCCGCGCAGGAAACCCCCGAGCGTGAAGGCCAGGAGCAACTGGCCGGGCGAGGCCGGGGAGGAGAGCTGGTCATCGATTGCCCCCTGGAACTTCTGCTGAAGGATCGATGACGAGTTGTTGGTGAAGGCGTTGATCGCGAAGGCCATCATGATCAGGCCTGGGACCACGAAGACGATGTATTCGTAACCGTGAAGGTCACCCACCCGGGAACCGAGCGCGGCACCGAAGATCGAGATGTAAAGGAAGGTCTCGAGCAACGGTGCGCCGACCGTCTGGCGGGGGATCTTGAGAAAGCGGCTGACCTCGCGCCTGGTCAGGGAGACCAGCCGCACCATCGACGGGCTCACTGGCCGTCCTCCGCTTCGATTCCGACATGGGCACGGGAAAGCTCCTTGCGGCCGACCAGTTCCAGGTAGGCGTCCTCGAGGCTGCCCACCCCGAACCGCTCGGCCAGCTCGTCGCTGGAACCGTGGTCGACGATCTCGCCCCCGTTGATGAAGGCGATCCGGCTGCAGAGCTGCTCGGCTTCCTCGAGGTAATGGGTGGTGAGCAGGATCGAGGTGCCTTCGGAATTGACCTGCTGGACGTAATGCCAGAGCTCCAGGCGAAGCTCGACGTCAACCCCGGCGGTCGGTTCGTCGAGGATCAGCAGGCGAGGGCGGTGCATCAGCGCCCGGGCCAGGATCACCCGCCGTTTCATGCCGCCGGACAGGTCGCGGGTCCGGTCGTTTCGCTTATCGACCAGGGAAAAGGATTCGAGCAGCTCGTCGACTCGTTCCTTGCGGTCCTTCTTGCCCATGCCGAAGTAGCCGCCGTGGAAGTCGAGGGTCTCCTCGACCGTGAGGAACCAGTCGATGTTCAGTTCCTGCGGCGCCAGCCCGACCGCCTCGCGGGCCTGCCGGTAGTCGCCGACCGCGTCGTGGCCGAAGACCCGGATCTCGCCCGAGGTCGGGCTGGCGAGACCGGTCGAGCAATGGATCAAAGTCGACTTGCCCGCCCCGTTTGGACCGAGCAGGCCGAAGAACTCGCCGTCGGCGATCTCGAGCGAAACGCCCTTCAGGGCTTCGACACCGGTCGGGTAACGCTTGACCAGATCGGTGATTTCAAGCGCAGGGGGGGACGGATCAGGTGGATTGGCGGAGGACGAACTCACCCCTCAATCATTAGCAAGGTATTTTTGCCGGGTGACTGAACGGCATCGACTCGTCCGGGTTCCCGCTTCGTCGGCCAATCTCGGACCGGGCTACGACGTGATGGCGGTGGCTTTGGATCTTCACCTCGAACTCGAGGTGAAGGAGACGGGGACCTTCTCGGTCAGCTGCGACGCGCTCGACGTGCCGCTCGATCGCAGCAACCTTGTGGTCCGCGCCTTCGAAACCCTGCAGCCCGCGGACGGCATTTCCTTCCGGGTCGGCGGCGAGATCCCCCTCGCCCGCGGCATGGGATCGAGCGCCGCCGCGATCGTCGCCGGACTGGTCGCGGCCGACCACCTGTTTGAACTCGGGCTCGAACGGCAGGATCTGCTTGAACGCGCCACGGCTCTCGAGGGCCATCCCGACAACGTCGCCGCCGCGATCTGCGGGGGCTTCGTGATCTGCACCGGCGGCCCGCGACTGACCGCAACCGTGATCGAAGCGCCGGAAGGCCTGGAGGGGATCCTGGTCATCCCGGAGGTCGAGGTTTCCACCCGCAAGGCCCGCGAGGCGATCCCGGAACAGATCCCGATCAAGGACGCGGTCGCCAACACGGCCTCCGCCGCCCACCTTGCCCTGGGCCTGGCCAGGGGTGACTCCGACCTGATCGGAATGGGGCTCCACGACCGGCTCCACCAGGAACGGCGCCGCCACCTCTTCCCGAAATCGATGGAGATCGTCGAAGTGGCCGGCGAGATCGGGGCGATCGGCGCGACGATCTCCGGGGCCGGACCCACCGTCCTGGTCTGGACCAACTGGCAGGAAACCGGGGGAGTGGTCGAGCAGTTGAGGGAGCGTTGCGAAGGCTGGGCCGAGGTAAGGCGAGTCGGCTTCAGCCCCCTCGGCGCCGACGTCCCCGAGCTCTGAGATGGACCTGCTCGTCCGGATCGGCCTGATCGAACTCGCGGTCGGTGGCCTGCTCGGCTGGGCGGTCGTGGTCAGGAGCCAGCGACCGGACCTGCTTCACCGGATCGGCCTGAAACAGCCACGGGCGGTGCTCCAGATTCACCTCGACTACGTGCTGATGGGCCTGATCCTCATCGCGCTCGGCTCCGTGCTCGACGATCCGCCGCCGCTGCTGGTCGGGCTGCTCATCTACGGGACGATCGTGAACCCGCTGCTCTTTTTGCCGGGGGCGTTCAATCCCGCAAACGAGAAGAAGGTGCTCTTCCGCCTGATCGCCACCTCTTCCTTCATCGCGGTATCGGTCGGGCTCGTCTGGTCCGCGATCCTCGGTCCGGGCTAGGAGCCTCTCGACCCCGGCTAGGCCGCGAGCTCTTCGAAGTGCTTTCTGGCCTCGGCCAGCGCTGCCGGGTAGTCGAGCCGCTCGAGCACTTCGACCGTCAGGGCCGCGTAGTCGAGTGACTTTCGCTTGCGGTAATCGAAGATCGGCTTGGCTGCCCGGGCTGATTCGGGATAGACGATCGAACGCCGGATTACCGTGTCAAAGACGAGGTCCCCGAATTGCTCGCGCATGGTCTCCAGGGTGCTGCGGGCGTGATTGGTCCGCATGTCGGCGATGTTCAGCAGCA
>ERZ724503.637-NODE-637-length-15359-cov-4.009148_pt1 | contig 15359 bp, 17 predicted proteins | sample MGYA00376036_ERZ724503 | MGnify/ENA primary metagenome ERZ724503 (study PRJEB28724, sample SAMN07190885) | wastewater metagenome | isolation source: influent of sewage treatment plant in Hong Hong | place: Hong Kong | collected 2016-03-17 ...
ACCAGAAGAGGTCCCTAAAGCCATCTCTCACCTCGCACTACATGTCGAAGGTGAGCCGACGGGCCCTGAAGAGTTCGTGATCAACAGGAAAGACAAAAGCCGCGTGATCGTTGAGATCAGGAACCATCCGGTGAACATCGGGGGAAAGATAATCGTCCTTGGATCCGCGCACGATGTGACCAGCAGGCATATTGCCGAGGAGTCACTTCGCAGGATGAATGCAAAACTCACCCTCCTGAATATCATCACACGTCACGACATCCTCAACACGGTCACCGCTCTCCTCCTCTACATCGATCTGCTCAAGGAGGACCCAAAAGACGAGGCCCAGAGAGAGACGTTTGTGAAAGTGGAACACCTCGCACAGACCATACGGAGGCAGATCGAATTCACAAAGGTATACCAGGATATCGGGATTGAAATCCCCCAGTGGCAGTCCCTTGAGGAAGTCATCGCACGGGCGTCAGCCACTGCAAGCCTTCATGGCGCAACCGTGAGAAGCGATATCAGCGGTATCGAGATCTACGCCGATCCACTCCTGGAGAACGTGGTGCAGAACCTCATTGATAACTCTTTTCGGCATGGAGGAGGCGTTGATTCAATCTGGATAACCTCGCTGCTTGATGAGTCCGGTATGAAGATCGTATACGAGGACAACGGGCAGGGGATCCCTCCACGCGAGAAAGAGCAGATATTCAAGCGGGGATACGGGAAGAATACCGGTTTTGGCCTCTTTCTCTCCCGGGAGATCCTTTCAATCACAGGACTTGCGATCAAGGAGACCGGGACATTTGGGAAGGGTGCCAGGTTCGAGATCCGGGTCCCGCCGGAGTGCTTCCGCCTGGGTGAGAGCACTGATAAGGATAAGGGAAGGAAAGACGACTCCTAAAGACCGGGAGCCGGTGACTCATGACAGATACAGTCGAGATCGAGGATATATCCATCGAGGACTCCCCCCCCGTTCCCCTGGACCGCACCGCCCCCCTCTAGGACGCGTTTCTCGTCCCCGGACCGGGTGGTCAGCCGGTATTGCACATGGTACTTGTCGCCTGATCGAAGGGCCGACCTCCTCACCTCATCGACCCTGTTGCGGTCTTCCTGAACGATAAGGTGGCTGAATGAAGGGTTTCCCCGCACAAGGTCATCCGCAGGGTATCCTGTGAGGAGTTCTGCCCCCGCGCTCGCAAAGAGGACTGTCTCTTTCCCGTTGAGCCGTATGCGAAAGACCATCCCCGGAAACCTTTCCATAACTGAAGAGAATATCTTCATCTTCTCCCTGGCAACCTGGATGTCAGCGCGGATGGCGACGATGTTCCTGACCTTCTGCATCATATCCGAGAACTGTGTCCGCGGATCCGAGCTCTTCTCGAGGTAGAGATCTGCACCGAAATTGAGCGCATCGATCACCACGTCCTGCCTGCCCTTTCCGGTGAAGATGATGAAGGGGGTGTCGTCACCCATTGCCTTTACCCGTTTCATGAACTCGATACCATTCATGCCGGGCATCGCATAATCCGAGATGATTGCATCGAACTTGTGGTTCCCAAGGAGTTCGAGGGCCTGTTCACCGGAATTGGCGGTGGTCACACGGATGCCCCTTCCCTTCTCGAGAAACATGCGAGTCACCTCCAGGAACTGCACTTCGTCATCAACAAGGAGAATCGATATCATGCCTGGCCCCCGCCCCGTGCCGAATGGTTCATCAGCAGGATGATGACCGGACAACTATTTAAAGCAGGCGGAAAGGGCCATGCCCTGTTACGACGAATACCTCGTCAGACGTGCATGAAGAAAGGTATATGAGATGTTACACCGACATTCTGCCATTTCATGGTATCTGCCCCGGTCATCACGGTGGGAGAGAGCGAATTCCAGCTGAGCGCGTTCCTTCGCTCATACTGGTTCTTGTTTGTGTTCATCACGCTCTTTGCAGCACTCACTGTATTCCTCACCCGGATATTTCCGGCAACTGGAAGCAGCGAACCGGTGTTCGAACTCCTCGGTATTTCGTTTAACCTTCAGGAGATCAGCATTGCCTCATGCCTCCTGATCACGTATCTCGGCATTTTTGCGGTGCTCTGGGCGGCATTCGCCGAGCCCAGAGACAGGCCGATTTTCTATTATTTTATCGGTGTTGAGGCATTCAAGCGCCTTCTCCTCGTCATCCCCCTCGTCGTGCTGGTGCTGACCCTCACCACCTGGATATATCTCACCTACACGCAGGTGCTGGCAGTGATCTTCTCACTCATCGCATTTTGCCTTGGGATGGTTGTCTTTTCATCAATTCTTGTCCTGATCAGCAGGAACACCCGCATCCGGAGGATAGTCCTCGCGACCATGACATATGCGCTGGTTGTCTTCTTTGTGACCCTCGCCTCGCTGCTTGCAGTCAATATACGCAATATCCCGCAAATATTCACGCCTATAATCTTTTTCATGTTTGCGATGGGCATTGCCTCGGTCTTCTACATTATCGCCACGCTCATCTTCGAGATGATCCTCCCTCTCTTTCAGGGCTGGAAATGAGAGAGAAACCCCGACCCCCACGGGATTCATGCATCATTTTGGGGCACGACTTTTTTATACGAGAGAAGAGGAAACGTACTGCTCAAGAGAAAAGGAGCGTTCACCAGTGTTGAGATACAAATTTGTAATCCTGGCGGTTCTTGCGTTCCTCGCGTGTGCTTCGGCGCCGGTCATGGCAGCGAGTTATGCGTTTTCGAGTGAAGACAACGGGAAAACCGTGCACGTCAACCCAGGGGATACTGTCACTCTCTCGTTGAAAGAGAACCCGAGTACCGGTTTTCGCTGGATAATGGAGACGAGCGGGGGATTAAAGACCCTCCAGGATTCATTTACCCCTTCGGGCACCGGCCTTATCGGAGCGGGCGGGGTAAGAACCTGGAAGTTCCTGGTGATAGGGACCGGCAGGCAGACAGTATCTGGAGTCTACAAGCAGGCCTGGATGCCGACAACCGGTGAAGAGGCCCGCTATTCTCTTGAGCTGATCAGCGGCGGGATATCAGTCCAGAGACCAGTTGAGTCGACCAAGTTCAGGACTTATTTAAAACCTGAATTATACAAGACCATCCATTTTTAATCCCACTCGTCCCGTTTTTTCAAATCACGGACTGATCACTGAATTCAAACGCGTATTTTCCGAAATGTGAAAAGAGTGCTTTGTACCCTGGCGGGGTCAGATGCCATCCCTCTTCCCGGCACTCTATTGAATGTGAGACAATACTGCCCCTATGGCTTCTGTGGTGAAATATCCCGCATTTTTTACCCCTGGCTCAGGTGCACCACCCTGTATTTTTCATCCATTCAGAATCCAGATGCTGCATGTCAGGAATGCGGCGAACGTGACCCAGGCCAGGTACGGGACCAGCAGGAACGCCGCTGCCTTGTTGATTGGGTAAAATACAACGATGGTGGCGAGGATGAAGATCCACAAGATGAGTATCTCGACAAGGCCAAGGAACGGAGACTGCAGACCGAAGAAGAGGAAGGTCCAGAGCGTATTGAGCCCAAGCTGGATGAAAAAGACGGTGAGTGCGAGCCTGACATCTCTCCTGCCAGTCCCCTCTATCCATACCAGGTAGAGCGAGATGCCCATCAGGATGTAGAGCGTGGTCCAGACCGGGCCAAACACGAACCCCGGGGGGTTGAAAGGAGGCTTCTCTATTGCTGCATACCATGATCCTTCCCCGGTAGTGGTGACGAGTGCCCCGATAATCCCGGCAAGGTTGCAGACGACTATTGCTGCGAGCAGCTTCAGGGGTGAACGCACCCATCCAGACGAGGGGAGTGTATCCCTGCCGTTCTGCGCTTCCATGGAAACCATGTCTCACGTATCGCTATTTAGTTGTGTCCATCCCACAGTGGTCAGGTCAACCCCGCGGCTTGGCCGCGGAACGCATACTGAGTCTGAATGCCCGCTCCGATTTTCGGAGCAGCTTTATGTTCTGGTCTGCTTTCCTCCAGGAAAAGAGAGTATGCGTCCCTTCATCTTGCCTTTGCCTGCACCCTTGGCTCGATGATTGTCCATATCCAGTCGGCAAGCTCCCGGATGTTCTTGGTCTGGATGAAGACCTCCCCGGGCCCCTGGATCTCAGTTACAAGCCCTTCTCCACCCAGGACCGTCTCCTTCAGCCCGCCTAACTTTGTCACTTTGTACTGGCAGGTGTCGCTGAATGCCACCAGGTGAAAATTATCCACGACAAGTGTTTCACCTTCTTTCAGGGTATGCCGGTCGATTGCACCGAACGTGTTGACAAATACGGTCCCTTCTCCCGTCGCACGTATCATGAACAACCCCTGCCCAAAGAGCCCTTTCGTGAACCCTTCCCACTTGACATCGAGGTTCACGGAACCCTGGGAGGCAATATATGCCGCTTTCTGGAGGATGAACCCTTTCCCCTGGCTGACCGCGATAGTATCAATATCACCGAGCGGGGCAGCGCTGAACCCTGCCTCGCCAGTCCCCGTCGTCGCGGTGAACTCGTTGACAAAAAAGCTCTGCCCTCCGACAAGAGCAAGCCCGAGTGTGCCCCAGAGACTCTTCTCCCGTTTCTGGGTCTTCACCTCTATTGTCGGCTGCATGTAGGTCATCGACCCAGATTCGGCGACAATGCTCTCCCCCGGAGAGAGGGTGACCACCAGGAGAGAGTAGGCGGGTTTATAGCGTATTTCGTACTTCATACCATCATTCTTGTATGGTCCTCCTGATGAAAGGGCTTTCCCAAAAAAGAGGGAAGTGGATTCCGGGTGACCTCATGGCCGGGGGAAACCAGGCCATGAAATGCAATTCGCCAAGATAAGATTCTATCCATCGTCGTAGCACAGAGAAGACCATTTTATCAGAACTTCCAAAGTGCCCACTCCGGTGTCTGGTTCAGATTAACAACCAGATCCACTCTGAGAAAAGTGAGAACCGGTCGATCTACGAACTGATACTCATAAGAGTGAGCAATCCATGATCATTCTTCAACGATGCACACAATGCCCATTCATCATCCAGATGAATATTCATCGCTCTGATAAATGATTGCATGGCAAATTTTTATTAGTAACCCTATCGCTGAATTTCATTGGCAGAATAAGAGTGCAGGATGTCAAAGGCGCGCATACTTATTGTGGAAGATGATGATATCATCGCCAGGCTGGTGGAATGGCGGCTCGCAAAACTCGGATATGAGACTTGTGGACGAGCTTCAGATGGGAATGAAGCCCTATCATTGATAGAGCGAATGTCGCCGGATCTCGTTCTCCTTGACATAGGGCTTCCAGGGAATTGTGACGGCATCTCGGTTGCTCATGAAGTCCGGAGAAAGAATAATGTCCCGATCGTGTTTGTCACCGCCCATTCAAATGGTGAAATCATAGAGAGGGCAAAACAGGCACGCCCGAACGGATTTATTCTGAAACCTTTCAATGATGACGACCTTCGGGTCGGAATCGAACTTGCGCTGAGATGAGCGTTGTCCTGATGCATTGTGTGAATGCAATACGACGAGAATACATCATGCACTGCACGGAAACATCGACAGTAAAATCGAACTTGATGCCCAGAGCCTTTGGGGAACTGGCTTGCCTTGAATCCGGTTCTTCAGTCAAGGTTTTTAAGGAGCATAACAGACGCTGAACTATGACAGCTCGTACCCCACGCGCTATAGACAATGATGCGTTTTATCACATCAAGTCTGACTATCCGGAACGTTCGTTCGCAAAAGCATTGAGAGAAGGCCGCATTCACGAAAGAGACGTTTCTCTTATCAGGGCATTTGTGGCAGAGATGCAGGCTTCACGGAACATCGGCATCAAGAGAGCCTACAAAATAACCTACGTTCTTGTTGGATGGCGCCGCTTCATTGGTCCTTTCGATCAAAACGACATGGTCGCGATATACACTGGCATCGCAACCTTGAAAACCGGCACCAGCCGTCGTGGCAAGCCATTCATGAAAAATTCCATCACCGACCATATGATCATTCTCAAGCAGTTCTACCTTTGGCTCATTGAAAACGGATATTCACAAATTCCCGAGAAGAAACTCCGTAGCCTCAAACCACCGAAACCCGAGGTCATGACCAAAGTCGCTTCAGATCTCCTTACCGCCGATGAGATCACCGCAATGGTGCATGCGTGTATCAGGAGCTGTGACCGTGCGGTTATCATGATGCTATACGAAGGGGGTTTCCGCATTGGTGAGATTGGGATGATGAAATGGGGAGACCTGATTTTTGACAAGTGGGGGGTGATTGTGAATGTGAACTTCAAGACCAACAAACCCCGCTATATCCGGCTTGTGATGGCCAGGGAATACCTCGCCAAGTGGAAAAACGATTACCCCTTCCGGCCTATCACAAACGACATGCCGGTTTTTCTCACCGACCATTACAACGCTCTTACGCACGGTTCCATAAGTCTTCAACTCAAGAGAATCGCGAGGCGTGCGGGTATTCAGAAGCACATTACCCCTCATATCTTCAGGCATTCCCGGATCACCCACATGATCAAAGAGGGAGTCTCAGAGAGTGTGATCAAGCTGATGATGTGGGGCAGTCTCACGACGGACATGTTCCAGACCTATGCCCATCTCACCGGTAAAGACATCGATAGCGAAATCCTACGGACCTATGGGATTAATGAGAACGAAACCGGTGAGGCTTTACAAGAGAAGCGCCTGGAACCTGTCCAGTGCCCGCACTGCCGCCATATCAACGCCCCAATATCAGGGTTCTGTAATCTCTGCGGCCGATCATTGACAGAAGAGGCCACAGAATCCGATGATGAAATTCATGAAAGTATTCTGAATAACCCTGCATCACTCAAGAGATTCGTGCAGAAACTGGAGGCAAGAGCTGCGAAGGGAGAGGTGTAGAAATTTCAATCCATTCTTTCTGAAGTGGAAAGAGTGAGTATCTCCCAGTTTTATTCAAGCATCCCACTAATATGAGCGATATATCGCCCCGCATCTGTAATGTAAATGATATTATTTCTCCCAGATTTTTCCCTGCAGATATATCCAATTCGTTCGAGGTGTGAGAGATAACTTTTTTCTAGTTTCATCAATTGCTTTGTTTTTTCTAACCGCCTTTTCTCATTCTTTTCTGCTTTTCCAATTGAATCCGCATCTATTTCGAAACCTGGAACATTGAGATTATGAAGGAGCCCACGTATGTCCTTTGTTGTCATTCCTTTTCCATAACGACAGAGTTCTACCAAAATTGACGTGCTAATTTTATCGGGGAGATTGAATTCGAAATTTTCAAAACGGATAGTCTTATTTATCGAACATATACTCAGACCGTGGTCATTGAAATCATCGACGTTGAGAGAGTAATCATCAGCTGAAACATAGTATACCGTCACATCATGTGCCATTGCAGCCAGAGTTGCTCCAATTGAGGTGAGCCTTCCACAGGCGGACATATTCACCAACACAAGATTACCATTCGACTTTTCTTGAACGATGATATTTGAAACATGCTTCATAACCTCCAGAATGTCGAAGAGGTCAACATCATGGTGGACAACATGGATGCCTTTTTCATTGAGAAACGTGCTGACTTTACTCGTGAAATATGACTGACGTTCAAGCATTTCTTCTGAATATTTCGGCGTATTCGAGATGGACAACAGGTGTATACGATTTGGTTTACTATCCTCAAACGGTTTGATTGCTCTGTCAAATTCATGACCGAGAGGAATGATGTGAACAATCTCCTGAAGGGGTTGCATGATGATAATTATGTTAATGATGATAATGATAATATTTTTGTAAGCTATTACGTTAATCCGGCTCTGACGCATGGTTGTCCAAGGAGTGGACAAAAATGCGAAAAGAATTACAACCGCTTGAAGGAAGGAGGGCCATGTTCGTCGCGACATTTGTCCGGAACACCTTCGTTAAAACCAAGATAGGTATCCGGAGGAAGGTCTTATTAAAACAAGTAAAAGACCTCCAGGGTCGCCTTGTGGCTCTCCATTTATCTGTCACCAATGGCTCGGATCTGAGAGTCTTTGATGGATTTGATGAGGGAGATTTGCTTCAATTCTCTGCGACTGTCAGAATGTATGTGAAGGGATATCGAGGAGAGGATATCGATCTCAAACTGCAACATCCGATTCGTATTGATTACGAACTTCTGGATATTCAGGATTTGAAATCGTTGAGTTATTATCAAAATCGAGAGCACAACATTACATCCTCACCCACCTCCGATCTGAATAACAAAAAGAAAATTTTCCTGGGAGTTGTGTGATATGCCGCAATCCTGGTCACATTCCCTGAGCCGGTATCACTATCCCGTATGTCTCAAAGAGTTCCGACGAGCCCTCTCATATCCCGCATTTTTTAATCAAACTATCTCGGGGAATCGGGAATCAACCATTTCTTTCGAGAATTACTTCCGAGAGAATGCCGACAAAATCGAACCCTGGTTCGAGGTTGTATTTTGGAAATTATACAGTCAACCCCAGTATGCCCAGAAAAGGACTGAGGAACTCATTCGCCAAATGAGAATGCCCCCCGAAGTAACACCTTCACAGCTCCTTGAAAAGGCGCATGCGTTCATGAGCACGGAATCAAGAGCGGCTTTCGAGTCTTTCCGCACGCTTTTCCGGTTTAGAACTAATGTTATCGCTACAGTTGCAACATTCCCAGCGTTTCTTGATCCTGAACGCTTCCCCATGGTAGATACGCGTGTGGCTAAATGGATTAATATGCACTATCGGCAGTGTAACACCGTCTATCCTGATGCTCCCCCACTTATCCCATCCATATATAATCGCACCCACAGTTCAACCGTTCTTACTACGGCCGACTTTGAATTTTATCTCCGATGGATTCAGTGGTCACGATATATGGCGCAAAAATTGACAGCCACAACCGGTGTTCACTGGCGGGCTCGTGACGTGGAGATGGCGATTTTTACTGCATGGGGAGACAGAGGTTCTATTCACCCTGTGATCAAATTGAATTTCAATCTCAAGGGAGGTGAACACCATGACTGATTCAATTTCTACCTTACTCAATCAGATTGATGCACTCAACCAGGAGGTAAAAACCTCCTATCTGAAATATTCGGAGAGGATAGCCTATCCAAACCAGGGTCTCGGTTCAGATAATAACGGGGTCACTACCAAAATAATCAATGACCATCACTGGTATCAACAATTTTTCAGAAAATGCCAGCAATTGAAGCGAACCATTCGGGATCTTCCCATTCCGGAAAAATACCAAATAACACGCGAATTACTCCTCATCCATCCAGGCCTTCATGAAATCTGGTATTTCAATGGGCATTTTAACTACTTGAGTGGAAATGGCAGTGCAAAATATTCTGCACTCTATCATCGGTGGGGGTTCAATTCCTACCTAACATCTCTGAATAGGGGCACTCTCGATAAAGGAGGGCGTCGATATGGCCTTGCCAGGATTGGTCTCATCTTTACTACACTTATGGAAAACCAATACAGTAGCCACCTTGATAGTTCATTACTAGATGTTGAGCCAGTCAGTGAACAGAAATTGAAAAACAACATCGAACATCTTAAAAAAATGTCATTTTCCAAGCCTGATGATATTCTTGCCGTTCTCCCTTTGATGTTTGAGATTACTCGAACCCTTCTTGCACAAACGCATGATTATGCTCTGAAGAATGATCAGATCATCGATAAAGTGGCTGATGTAAATTGGGCTATGTGTGCAATTAACGAGGGTCCAATCTTTTTCAAGATAACTGACACACCTCGTCTTGACATCGTCAGGTCAATTCAGTCATTTGACCAAGATGCTATCAGAAAGACACTCCGAAATCATTATGATGTAATCGTTGACGAATTCACGATCCCGTTCAATTCGATTGAGATGAATTCCCACAACAACAAATTTGTGAATAAAACTCCTATTTGAGGTCATAGCATGTCATTACACCAGGATATTCCAAAAACGAACCAAATTGCAGAGATACTCTATAAAAATTTTTCAACTTTGGGCATTCATGGAAGACAGGATATGCCAGAGGATATCCTCCCAGAGGGCATGATTCGTGGATCCCTTGAGCATGTTTTATTCCTCACCCTAACAGTTGCAATCGATTATCTGCGGGATGCCCCCTCACTTTGGGCAAGTGCACGGCTCACATTCGAAGACCCCGAAACTCGGTATCTTTTTCATCCTAGAAGTGTTTCAGAAGTCTCCAAGGACAACATAGTCCTGGATATGGGCAAATATTCTCTCTCAAAGAAACCGAAACAAGATGCTTTCATATGGCAAACTGTAGCTGTAACTTTTTGGAAAAAATGGAAGGGAGATCCACGGGTATTTCTTAATGATTGCCATTGGGACGGACCTACGATTCTTTCCCGATTAAAATTGGATACACATCCTGTGAAAGGAACGCCCCAATGGGATTATCCATACCTTCGAGGTGATAAAATTGGACCTTTATGGATTCGAATGTTAAGAGACAATGCAAACATTTCTCATTTTTCGAATCTTGATAAAATCCCTATCCCCGTTGATATTCATGTGGCAAGAGCGTCCGCATGTTTAGGAGTTATCAGAGGGAATTACTCAGGTAGTCTGAATGATATTTTTCCAAAAATTCGAAGTGCCTGGTTTGAGGGTGTGAAAGGTATCCAGATAGACAATAGAGAAATGATTGCGCTGGATGTAGATGAACCACTCTGGCACCTTTCGAAATATGGATGCACATACAGAAATGACATCACCGGTTCATGCCCAAAACAACATACATGTGAAATGAAATCTTATTGCATTGAAGGGAAAATTGCGATAACTCGAAATAATATTGAAATTGACACATGATACCCTGGTTATGAAAAATGACATCAAGATTTAATTGTCTTTTTCTTTCGCCCTCCTCTTTTTCGGCGCACGTGCGGTTTTAATGATACTCTGCCCTTGTTCGCTTGACAACACATTCAGAACCGCACGCTCAATCACGGATTCGTCGAGTTCGATGAGAATTTTCCCTTCACCCGATCTTATTGCCGGAGATATTGCAATAGGTGATGCCTGATCCGGCCCATCTCTTTCTTTGGATCCTGTAGTGTTGATTAAATGCGCGACATCCAAGGTGATTTTCGTAAAATCATCTTCCCGGGCTTTTATCACAACCTCTCTACTACCTGCATTCAATTTTCTTTCTCCATGAGGGTCGTTACAGAATGCCAGCCATTCACGATATCCCTGATTACAAGCAGCACATTCGCAAAAACCAAGTTTAGACTTCCCTTGCGCAAGCAGGGCTATTATCACTAATACATGAGGTAATTCTCCCCATTTCAACCAGCACCATTTAATTACTGAAAGGGGATTTTCATCCTCCCTTTCTTTCCTGGGGTATGAGGGTGATTTCATTTCCGGACTGCGGATTTCTCTTTTTTTCTCACCTCTTTGTTCTCTTAAGTCCAATCCGCATCCGCTACAGTAATTTTGTTGACCGACTATTGGAAATCCGCAAATATCGCATTTGGTGACCATTAAAAGAATTATAGAAAAGATGAAATAAAATTATTGGTGTTAATATTATTATTTTTGTTTCGGGCCGTTAATTAAAGCCTTTCTTAATGATAGGGCACTTGCAAATGAAAAAACTGTTTTTTTAAATACGATATCAGCATTATTCGCATTCTTACCCGTTTTACCAATATCTGACAATTCATGAAATAGTCTCTCAATATCTGTTGAAATATTGAGAATTTGCTTTAATAGTGAGGACTGAATATCAGAATCGGCCATATTATCTTGAATAAAATATTTTGACTCGCAAAAATGTTTTTTCATACCAGTTCTATGCCAGGAAGCTTTTTGAAAATCCTTTTGAGGGCAATAGTGTTCGAAAATCCTATCAAAAATGATACTTCTCAATCCCAATAAAATTGATGCCTTCTCATCGGGATCTTCATAACTACAGAACTTTTGAATCAATGATTCAAATTGAGAGGCTAATAATGGATTAATTTCTGACAAGTCATGCTTTACTTCATCAACAACAGAAAAAAAGTCATCATATTTACCGAATTGATCAAAATTAGATTTCCTTTTATCCTCTGGGATAAAAGCGGCTAATGTTACTAATCCGGAAAAGGAACTTCCAGAATCGTGATAAATTGAATCTGCTGATGCTGCAGTAGTGATATTATATATTGAGAGATCCGATAATTCATGGCTGAAGGTTGTAATAACATCATATCTCCTTTCATCACCTCTTTTTATTATTTCATACTCTGGTAAATCGAAGATAGAGGAGTCCCCCAATTCTATCATATCGAGTAATTCTAACTTTTTCTCTTCTTTTTCAATCATTCTATCAGCGAGTTCTGAAAGATGCTCAGCTGTCTTTTTCAATTTTATACTATGAGTTTTTGATTCTTTTAAAGCAGTAATTGTCATTGTGACAATCTCTCTATGAGTTCCTGCTTGGTCATGATTATCAGTCATATGTATAATTCTGCATTTATTTTTTAAATGAAAAAATTACTGTTATATCCCCTCCTTCTCAGATCTCGCATTATAATTTGAGACAATTAATTGCCGCGCCTCTCCTCTTCATTTCCTATTTCCCCAAAAATATCCTCGTAAAATCAATATTCCGCCGCATTCCATCAACATTACTTCCGCGCCTCATCTCCACCAAACTATTCCCTCCAAAAAATCTCGCTGCGGTTGCACCGAATTTGCGATCGAACCCCATTGTTAAGTTAAATTTATATTCTCCCGCGATCTTGAAAAGATCAAGACAATGATCCAACATTTGTGCAGAGAAATGACGTGGAGGTTCAACCGGTTTTTGCATTCGCCAAAGAAAGCGGCGTATTTGGCCAGGTTCATTTCCATCAACATCATCTCATTCTTTGCACTGATGGGCCGGCTTCTGGTCCCGTCCATGTTACAGAACTCTGCAGATAAGGGGTCCAGGGTAATTTTATTGAGCGCCCGGATCTCTCCATTCTCGCTCTCTTCTTTTAGTTTGCGGCGACGACCGCAGGTTTAAGCTCCGAGGCGATCTCTCGCGGTACTCCTTTGCCAGGTCACGAGCTCCCGCTCACCTGAATTCACCTGACTCATTCCTAGTCCCGCCTCTCGCCCGAGGAGGCTTGAACCGCCTTTCTGTATCCTGGAACCGGATGCTCCGGTCCGATTGTCTCTGCATCGTCGTTGAACACTCACCTCACCACAGGTGACACTCATGAATCACACCACAAAAAAACCCCTCGTCGTCACCCAGGAAGCCGTCGACGCATACGAAAAGAGGACGGGATTCCACGGGATTGGACAGATAATGGTCGAAGATGGACACTGGAAGATAGTAGCCGGAAAGGGATCTGCATGCAGAAAATACTGAGTGGCAGCTCACCCAGCTCGTTACCCCTAACTACCGGTGAGACTGCCAATCAGCATCTGATTTCTGAACATAAATCCCTGACTCAATACCAGGGACTCTCTGGAGGCATATGATGGCCTCCCCTCATTTTAAGCGGATCCGCACGCTCGTACGGGAGGCTGCAGCCAGGCTGGAGGCCCGGGGATACGTCGTCCTCCAGTTCAAGGACCAGGAGGCTCCGGGACACCTCTTCGCCACCCGGGACGACCACGGGCTCTTCATCACCCTGATGAGGGCGCACGACCCTCTCTCCGGGATTGATGATGTCATGACGCAGTACGGGGGCATCATCCGGCACCTCCGGAACTTTCCCCGCCCCGAGGACTACCACTTCGAGATCTGGGTCTTCGTCTTCTCGACCGGGCGCTGGCAGTACTATCGCATCGGGCACGACGAAGTGACCGAGGTGGACCATGGCGGGTAAGAAAGAGGCCCCGATTATCCCGGTCCCGCCGGTCTCGACCATTAGGGAGATCCCGCTCTACCTCATCCCACGGGTGGTTGCGGACCAGATCAACGAGAAACGCGAGTCGGTCTTCCAGATCACGGTGACCCGGAGCAACTGGCATTACTATACCGTGGTGGTGACGACCTCGGAGGTCCGCCAGGCCCCGGCCGCGGTCTCCGGTGAACCGGTGTCGGCGATGCAGGAGGGCCAATGATGGTGAAGCGGATCCTGATCAGGGATGCCCGACGCCTGGAGATCGGTGGTGACCCATGGATGACTCACTTCACCAGGCCATCACACTCCTGATCGCTCCGGGGCAGGTCGTCGAGGTCCGGGCGCTCACCGACCAGGGGATTCACAGCGGCTACTTCGACGACCGCGAGGAGCTGGCCCGGCAGGTGGCGGCTCTCGATACCGATCAGAACGTGCAGGGGATCTACGTCACGCTGAACGAGGTGAACCCGGCCCTCCTCTCCCGGCGGGCGAACCGGATCAAGATGCGGCTTGGGAAGAAGGACGCCACGACCAGCGATGCCGATATCCTGCGGAGGCGGTGGTTTCCCATCGACATCGACCCGGTCCGGCCGAGCGGCGTCTCCTCAACTGATGAGGAGCACCAGGCCGCACTCGCCCGTGCCACGGAGATCGCCACGTTCCTGAGCGAGGAGCACGGGTGGCCCGCCCCGGTCATGGCCGACTCGGGGAACGGGGCCCACCTGCTCTACGGGATCGATCTCCCGAACGATGAAGAGAGCCGGGACTTGGTGAAGAAGTGCCTGGACACGCTTGACACCATGTTTTCGAACAGCGCGGTCACTGTGGACACTGCGAACTTCAACGCAGCCCGTATCTGGAAGATCTACGGTACCACCTCACGAAAGGGGGACAATACACCGGACCGTCCGCACCGGAAATCGCTCGTGTTCCCAGGCTACGACCATGCGAATCTGGTTGATACATCGGCATTACGGAAATTGGCCGGATTATTTCCGTGCGCTCCACCGGAAATAAAGGGGTATAAAAAAGCTCTGGATCTCCGGGAATGGCTCACCTGCCATGGCCTTCACGTTGCCCATGAGAAGCCCTACCAGGGCGGGACGCTCTTTGTCCTGGACGCATGCCCGTTCTCAGGAGATCACCATGACGGAGCGTTTGCGATCCAGTTCCCGAACGGGGCAATCCATGCCGGGTGCCACCACGCGAGTTGCGGCGGGGGCCGGCAGCGGTGGCAGGAACTCCGTGCGAAGTACGAGCGGGGACGTGCGGGACAGCAGGAGCAACACGAGCGTTCCTGGCGGCGTGAACGGGCGGCTGCCAGGGCGGAGCAGGAAGGCCGCGTGGTACCGCCTGCATCCTCCTCTCTTCCTGCGGAACACCGGGCCGAGGCGTGTGAGGTGCTCCGGCATGGGGACCCGCTTGCCCTGATGCTCTCCGCGTTCGCCCAGGAGCATGTCGGCGACGAGATTCTCGCCCGCTGCATGATCCTCTCGATG
>ERZ724503.639-NODE-639-length-15345-cov-14.528450_pt1 | contig 15345 bp, 17 predicted proteins | sample MGYA00376036_ERZ724503 | MGnify/ENA primary metagenome ERZ724503 (study PRJEB28724, sample SAMN07190885) | wastewater metagenome | isolation source: influent of sewage treatment plant in Hong Hong | place: Hong Kong | collected 2016-03-17 ...
GTTGGGTCTGGATGATGATTTGGAAATTCTCCATCTGGAACTAAATGTAAACCTTGGTAATTTAGATTTAATTTATCTAATATTTCACATAAAACAGTATTTGCCACGCCATTTCCACAATCAACGGCGAAGGGTATTTTAAAATCTTTTAGGTGTGAAAATTGATTTACCATAAAATCCACATATAATTTTTTTGCATCAATTTCTATAAAATGTAAGTTTAGTGGGATTTCTATATTTTGATTTTTTAGGATTCTCTCATATAAGGCTAAAAGTTCATCACCAAAAAATGGTTCATTGTTTATTGTGATTTTAAAACCATTATACTTTTTTGCGTTATGACTTCCTGTTATCATAATAGAAGCATTTGGTTTTATTTTTTGATTAGCTATAAAAAATTCTTGAAAAGAAGCAAAATAGTTTACACCAGTTGCAACAAGTCCAATATTAAGGATTGTACACCCAGATAAATTAAGTCCTGAGATTAAAGCTTGAAATAACATATTTGAATGAGTTCTTATGTCATATCCTACTATTACGTGAGGATTATCTGAACTCTTTTCTTTGATTGTTAAACCTAAAAAATATCCAATGAGTTTAGAATTTTCTTGTGTTAAATCCTCATTTACAATACCTCTAATATCGTATTGTCTGAAAATAGTTTTATTAATCATTTTGTTCTAACTTTAATAAGAACTCTTTTTTTTCAACACCACCTGTGTAACCACTTAGTTTTCCATTATTTGCTATTACTCTATGACATGGAACAATAATATCTATCATATTCTGTCCATTTGCGTTTGCTACAGCTCTAAATGCCTTTTCATTTCCTATTTTTATTGCTTGTTCTTTATAACTTATAGTTTTTCCATATGGAATATTTAGTAATTCTTTCCAACATTTAACTTGAAAAGGTGAACCGATTAGTTGTAGAGGAATTTCAAAAGTTGTTCTTTTTTTTTCAAAATATTCGTTTAATTGGATTTTTAAAGCTTTAAATATTTCATTGTTTGCTGGAATTACTTCAGCATTTAATGTTTTTTTTAAAACTTCAATTTTTGCTTCAATATAAAAAGGCGTAAAAAAAGTAAGCATTACAATACCTTTTTTTGAAGCAGCAGCAAACATTTCTCCCAAAGGTGTTGAAAATGTTGTTGTATTTATTATCTCTTTTGTTTGTGTTTTATATTCTCTCATGGCGGAATTTTATCATAATTCTAAATATTGTTAAATTAAGAATATTAATCAATTCCTTCAAATAATTTTGATAGTGGAACTTCTAAAACTTTTGATATTAAAAATAATTGTTTAATATTGTAATGTTTATTTTCTAATCCAGCTTCAATTTTTGAAATCATACTTGCAGAAGAATGACCGATATTTAGGGCTAATTCTTCTTGCGTTATGTTTCTTTCTTTTCTCATTTTTTTTATATTATCTGTTATTTGATTGTATACAGTATTAAAATCTTCTTCTTCAATATCAAGATATCTTAACATTATAATATTCCCTATAAGTGTAAGTTTTTAGGAAGTATAGATAAGCTATAATTTTTTAGTTACTCCCGATAGGGAACTTCAAGGTTTTTAATGAATTTAAGTGAAAGAAAAATTTTGTTATTTATAAAATTTATGCCTCTTTTTGTGATAATTGTAATTTATATTATTTGTTCACTATTCTTATATAAAAATAATTATGAATTATTTGAGAAATATTTTAAAGAAGTTATTTTATTATCTATAATACTTATTTTAATATCATTGTACCTTTCCTATAAAATAACAAATCTTTTGAAAAAATCATTTGTTAAATATCAAAATAAAATATTAGAAGATATTGAAGAAAATAAGAAAAGAGATTTTATGCTTTTTCAACAATCAAAATTAGCAACTATTGGTGAACTTTTATACAATATTTCTCATCAATGGAGACAACCATTAAGTGTGATTACTACTACTGCTAGTGGAATAAAAATACAAAAAGAAATGGGTATTGATAATAAATTAAAAGAAATAGAAATGCTTGATGGTATTGTAAAAAATGCTAATTATCTATCTCAAACAATTGAAGATTTTAGAGATTTTTATAATCCTACTACTTTAAAAGTAGATTTTTTGATAGGAGATTGTATAAACAAATGTCTTAAAATCATAAATCCTCAATTTATGAACAAGGATATTATAATAAAACAAGATATAGAAGAATTTAGTATTTATGGATTTGAGCAACAATTAATTCAAGTGTTAATTAATCTTTTGAATAATTCAAGAGATATATTTGAAACAAATAATATAAAAAATAAGATAATTTTTATTAAAACGAGAATAATAAAAGATAATTTTATTATTGAAATAACTGATAGTGGTGGTGGAATTGAAAAATCAAATTTAGAAAAAATATTTGAACCATATTTCACAACTAAACATAAATCAGCAGGAACGGGAGTCTCTTTATATATGTCATATCAAATAATATCGGAAAATTTTAATGGACATTTAACTGTTGAAAATAGTGAAATAAAATATTTAAATAAGGAATATTTTGGTGCAAGGTTTAAAATAATAATTCCATTTAAATCATAAGTATAATTAAGGAGTAAAATTTTGAAAAAAATACTAATAGTCGATAATTCTATAGTAATAAGAAACATACTAAAAAATTCTTTTTTAGATAATCAAGAAGTAATTATTTTTGAAGCAGACTCTTTCAAAGAAGTATGTAAATTAGTTGTTGAACATACATTTTTTATAGTAGTATCAAATTTAGTATTATTGGATTCTACAAATTCTGAATTATTAAAATTGTTAAAAAAAGAAAACATATCTACTATTATTTTTAGTTCAAATTTAGAGGCTGACTCGTTAGATATAGAATATTCAAATATTATTAATCATGTTATAAAAAATGTAAATGGATTTAAATTTATATATAAATTAGTTTCAGCAATGATATATTGTAATAATGAAGAAATTTTAGTTATTGATGATTCTACAACTCAAGCTAACTATATAAAAGAAGTTTTAGAAAAACTTTTAGTTAAAGTATCTATTGTAAAAAATGGTATAAAAGCTTTATCCTTACTTGAAAAAAATAAAAATATTTCATTAATATTAAGCGATTATGAAATGCCTATTATGGATGGGTTAGAATTTACAAAAAAAATTAGAGTTCATAAATATTATAATCAAATACCAATTATTATTGTGACAAATATCTATGATATTTATTTGAAAAAGCAGTTTTATAAATATGGTGCAAATGATATTTTGATTAAGCCTATTTTAGAAGAAGAACTTATTTCAAAAGTTACTGATATTTTTTTAAATTTAAAACATATTGAAGAAATAGTTTCATTTAATCAATTAGTAAATAAAAGTGTTATTAGCTCAAGTACCGATATTTATGGAAAGACTTTATCAGTTTCTGATGCTTTTTGTAAGATTTCTGGTTATAAAAGAGATGAACTAATAGGTAAAAATCATAAAAAAGGTGATGAAGTTTTAATAAATTTTGCTAAATGTTTAAAAGATAGTTTACATAGGTTTACTGATTTTGTTTTTAGATTAGGTGGAGAAGAATTTGCCGTAGTTTTTCAAGCTGAAAATAAAGAAAAAGCTATAAAGTTTGCAGAAAAAATAAGAAAAAATATTGAAAATATGAAGATTGAACACAAGTATAATATTAGTACTCCTTATATAACTACATCCATGGGGTTGATTTGTAAGTATGCAAAAGATATAGATTATAATGATATATATAAAGAAGCAGATGATTTGCTTTATCAAGCTAAAGAAAACGGTAGAAATCAGATAAAAGTAAATAATTAATTTTACATAACTGAAATTTTTTTAATAATTTTAAGATAATAGTATATAAGATATAATCCAAAATGTTAAAAAATATCAATAAAAATATAAAAATTTTGTATGTTGAAGATGATGAAGTTGCAAGAGAAAATGGTATTGAGTATTTGCAGAATTTCTTTGCACAAATTTATGAAGCAAGTAATGCAATCAAAGCTTTACAATTATATGAAAAATATCAACCAGATATCATAATCACAGATATTCAGATGCCAAAATTAAATGGTTTAGAGTTTGTAAAAAGAATAAGGCAAAAGGATAAAAAAACTAAAATCATAATAATTACTGCTTTTTGTGAAAAAGATTATTTACTAAAAGCAATAGAGTTGGGATTAGTTAAATATTTAGTAAAACCTGTAAGGGAAAAAGAGTTTGAAGAGGCTTTGTTTTTATGTGTAAACTCTTTGCAAGAAGATAGCTCAAATATCGTAAAACTTGATGTTGATTCATATTTTGATACTTTTAATAAAAATTTAGTGATAAAAAATGAGATTATAAAGTTGCGGACTAAAGAGTTGATTTTTTTGGAGTTACTCATAAAAAATAAAAATCGATATGTGAGCTATCAAGAGATTGAGAACTATGTTTGGAGCGATTCTGTTATGACAAAAGATGCCTTAAAAACTTTGGTTAAAAATCTAAAAACAAAAATCCCAAAAGAGTTGATTCTGAATCTTACAAATAGTGGTTATAAAATAGATGTTTGATATAAATCTAGTGCTTTTCTATGGGATAACTTTTGGGATATTAATAATGAGTATTTTATATACTTTTATTAGATATTTATACTCAAAAGAGATATTTTATATCAGCTATTGTTTTATGCAGATTTTTTCTTTACTTTATATAAGTTCATATAGTAAACTTTTCCAAATTAGCTTTTTTATTCAAGAATTGGCTTTGGTAATTGCAAGTTTAAGTGCTGTTCTATTTGCTATAACTTATTATGAAGGAGATTTTTTACCAAAAATCACGAACTATAAAGAGCTGATAATCAATACTTTTTTATTAAATTTAGTAATTTTGACAGCTTTTTATCACTATATTTTATTTGAATATTTGCCTTATACTATTATTTATGGGATTTTATTTATCTCTATTATTTTTAATCTAAAAGAAGGTTTTAAACCAACACTTATTTATGTTGTTGGTTGGTCAATATTTTGTATTTTACTTTTTGTTTTTGATTTTAAAAGTTTGTATAATCAAAGGGGATATTTTGATTTGGTTTTATTAGTTTTTGCAATTGAAGCTATGCTTTTTACAATTTCAATAGCTTATAAATATAATGATTTGAAAAATAAAAATAAGAGTTTTGAAAAAATGGTAATACAACAATCAAAGTTTGTAAAATCAGGGGAAATGATAGCAAATATAACTCACCAATTTAGACAACCTTTAAATAATATTTCATATATATTGATGAATTTAAAAAAGAAGTTTGAAAATAAAATTTTGGATGAAATATATTTTGATAAAAAAATTGAGCAGCTAAATTCTCAAGTTTTATTTTTATCAAAAACAATAGATGATTTTAAAGAATTTTATACAAAATCAAAAGAAAAAGAGATTTTTGTTGTGAAAGATGCCGTAAGTAATGCGATGACTATTTTAAGTGCAGATTTAAAAAATAATAATATAGAACTAGAAGTAAGTTTTGAAACTTTTGAAGAGATTAAAATATTTGGAGTAAAAAGTGAACTTTCACAAGTTTTAATAGCGATTATTTCAAATGCGATTGATGTGTTAAAAAACAAAAAGAATCCAAAAATCCAAATAATAATTTTCTCAAATAGTGCTGAGGTTATGATTTGTATCTGTGATAATGGTGGAGGAATAAAACCAAAAAATTTAAAAAAGATTTTTGAACCATATTTTTCTACAAAAGAAGAAGGAACAGGAATAGGGCTTTATTTATCAAAAATGATTATTGAAGAGAGTTTTGCTGGGAAAATTTTGGTAGAAAATAAAAAAGAGGGAGTTTTGTTTTCCCTCTTTTTTGAAAAGGCACTTTAGTTTTTTGGATAAAAAAATGCGATTTGTCTGCTAAGTTTTACTTTTTCATTTTCTTTTGTAAAAATTTCAATTGAAATTTTTGATGGTTTTTCTTTTAATTTTTCAAAATTTTCTGTAGTTTCTAAAATAAGGATTTTTTTAATTTTCTCACCAGCTTTCAATTCAAAACTATTAAATCTCTTTATTTTTAAATCTTTGTTTTCAACTAATCTAATATCAAAAGTGTAATCTTTATCTTGAGTATTATGAATAGTCAAAATATAGTTATTTGAAATAATTCCATTCTCTTTTTTACTATAAAGCTCAGTAGTTTTATTTACATTTACTAAAAAACTCTCTTTTTCTAGTGAAAAATAAAAGGCTAAAAATAGACATAAGAAAAGTGAAACAAAATAGGTTATATTTCTTTTAGTAAAAATTGATATATTTTGTTTGTTTAAAATTTTGTTTGTACTTCCCCAATTTATCAAACTTTTTTTGCCAAGTTTTCCCATTACTGTTGAACACGCATCACTACACTCAAGGCAGTTTATACACTCAACTTGTAAGCCTTTTCTAATATCTATATGTGTTGGACAAATTTTTACACATGCTTCACAAGTTGTACACTCTTCGTTATTACCCCATTGCTTTATTTTGAATATTGATTTAGCACCCTTTTCATAAATTTTTCCACCACGATTAAAATCGTAAGTTACTTGTTTTGTATTGTCATCGTACAAAACAGATTGAATTCTTGAATATGGGCAGACATAAACACAAAAATTTTCTTTCATAAAAACTATATCGTAGATTAAAAATACAGCGATAGAAATTATAAATATAATCATAAAACTATGATTTATTGGGTCTTGAAGATAAAGAAAAAAATCTTCAGGTGGAACAAAATATAACATAAAATTACAAGCAATAATTAACGTTATAATTCCCCATAAAACCAAAGATAAGTATTTTTTTAATTGATTTGATTTTTTATTATAATCTATATCTTTTTGTTTATTTTTGATTCTTCTTAAATCTAAAATTGTACTTTCTATTAAATCTCTATAAATAACCCTAAAAATAGTTTGAGGACAAGCCCATCCACACCAAACTCTTCCAAATATTGAGGTTAGAGCAAAAATTCCTATAAATAGAAACATCAATAAAAATGGCATAACGTAAAGTTCGCTAACGCTATAGACACTTCCTAAAAAATGAAATTGTAATTTTTCGAATGATAATAGTAATAGATGATTATCATTTATAGTGATAAATGGAATTATCATTATGAAAATAGTGATAATAAAATATATCAAATATCTTTTCTTTGAATAAAACATATAAAACTCCTTTTGTTTTTTTTATCTTAAATAAAAATAGTGTTTGTTTGGTGGTATGTTTTAATAAGTAAAAAAGTTATTGCATAATTTAAACTTTAGATGTATAATTCCGCCAATTTAAAAGAGGATGAGAAGGTGAAAAAATCATATATTTATATATTTTTATTATTTGGTTTTGTAAATCTATTTGCAGAAATCAATAGATATGATATAAAATCAGGAATGGTTGAGTATGAAATATTAGGCAAAGCAGATGGTATGGAAAAAGGTGATACTATAAGCGGAACTAGTAAATTGTATTTTAAAGATTTTGGAAAAATTGAGTTATTGGATGAAAAAATAGTTCAAACTATTATGGGAGAAAAAGAAGAAGAACATGTAATCTCTAAAATTATAGGAGATAAAATGCTCACTGTTGATTTTAATGATGAAGTAATTTATTCTCAGAAATTAGTTCTTGATGAAGAAAACTTTATGCAAAATATAAAAAATTATGAATCTTTTGTACAAATGGGCGCTAAAAATCTTGGTAAAGAAGATGTTTTAGGATATAAATGTGATGTTTGGCAATTGGGAGAAGATAAAATCTGGGTTCATAATTCTGTTCCTTTGAAATTGATTAACCAATCAATGGGAATCATTCAGATTCAACAGGCTAAATTCGTTGTTTTCAATATTGAAATTAAAGATGATAAATTTAAACTACCAAATTTTCCTATAAAACCAATTGAAGAGATTGAAGGTGAAATTGAGGGTGAAGTAACAGATATCTCTAATAAATAAAAAGTAGAGAAAAATTAGGAACTTAAAAATTAAAGTTCCTAATTTCTTTTTTTAATTATCTTCTTTTGTAAGAAGATAAACTGCAATCATAAATCCAAGTGAACCTAAGAATGTATTTGAAAGTATCAGCGACCCAACACTAAAGAATAAAGCAATTATTGTGTATGATTTTTTATCTATGATAAATGCGATGATTGCACTAATAATAGCTACAATTCCTATATAACCAAAGTATATTGAAGCCCCTATAAAATCTTTTATTCCACAAGCTAGAGAACTAGAATCTAGGTTACACTCTATAGCTAAAGCTTTGTTTGCTGTAAATCCAAATTTGAAAGCTGCAAATATAGCAACAAAAGTTAAAGTATAAATAGCAAGTTCTTTTAAATCACATAAAGAAACATCTTTTGTTGTTCCTTTATTTAAAATATATGCAAAAATAAGAGCTAGAATAATCCAAATATTAGAGAAAATATTCAAAAAAGTTTCGTTATAAGCAACTGTAATTGAAGCAATAACTAAAACAACAGATAAAACTTTTTCAAATTTACCAAAATTAAGTTTATTGTATTGATTTTTTAATAACCATAAAAATGAAATTGCTAAGATTATAAATCCATAAATCTCAAAGTTTTCATATCTTCCATTAAAGGCTAAGTTCATTGTTAATATGAAGGCAAAAAAACTTGCCAAATAGAAAAATAGATTTGGAATAACATCTGTTCTTTTTGGTTTTATGATATACGATAACATAAAATAATAAACAAAAATAGTTGTTAATAAAACTAAAATAGCCCAAGTTCCCTCAAAATAGTTTCTAGCAATAATGTTATATTGTTCAACTTGAAGCATATATAAAACAGCAAATGCTGTATTTACAATACTAAATACAAAAAGTTTTGCTGTAGAAATAGAACTATTTCTTAGCATTAAAGAGAATAGTATTATTAATAAAATTGAACCAAATGCTAAAGATTTATAATTAGGAAAGTTAGAAACATCTCCTGCAAAAACATTTTTATCAAGTCTATCTTTATCAAATAATCCCCAAAAACCTCCAACAGCACCCTCACTGATTCTTTTCCATGGTTGATCAAAGGCTTCAATAATATTGTATCTCCAACCTTTTTCTTCAGCAAGGGTTACAAATTCTCTTACAAATTTTGCTTGATTGATTTTACTTGGCATTGCATCTTCTCTCATTCTACCTTCAGATGGCCAACCAGTTTCACCAATTAAGATATTTGAAGTTCCTAAAATTCCTTCAACTTCATGTCTAACTTCAGCTAAATGCTTGATAGACTCACTAATATTCATAGGATCATCTTCCCAATAAGGCAAAATATGAATCGTTACAAAATCTGTTAAGTTTTTAATTTCAGGATATTTAACCCAATACTCCCAAACATCAGCATAAGTAACTTGAATATCTGGAAGTGCAGTTTTTACTTCTTTTATGTATTCAGAGAGTTTTTTATCAGATAAATCACCTCTTAATAAAGCTTCATTTCCTACAATAACTGCTTTTACGATATCTTTATTTTCATTCACAAGTTTGATTAATGTATCAATCTCTTTTCTTGTTGGTTTTTCATCACCATTTACCCACGCTCCCATAAGCATTGTAAGATTATTTTCTCTTGCAATTCTTGGAATCATTTCTAATCCTACAGTCGAATAAGTTCTAATACAATTTGTATATTTAGAAAGAAGTTTTAGGTCGTTTCTTACTAATTCATCAGAAATTACTAAGCCTTTATCCATCATAAAAGGAGAATCATCTTTTCCAAAAGGAGCATATGAAACACATTGAAGTTTTGAAAAAGAGTTTGAATCATCTTTTAAAACGGACTTTTCTCCAACAAAATACCAAAAAAATAGAGCAACAGCGACACTTGAAAGTGTTAATAATATTTTCTTCATTTTACCTCACAATTTAATTTATTTCGTCTGTATAAACACAAACATTAAAGTCTTTTACAAGACCATCTTTTGAAATGCAGTGATTTTGAAAAAAACTTGTAATATAAGGTTTATTACAATGCTTTTCAAAATCCTCTTTTGATGCCCAAATTTCATTAAAAACGATAGGAAAACTTTTTCCTGTAGCATTTGGATGAGATATTTGTTTTGTAACAAGATACTGAATACATCCATCTTCTCTTAAAGTTCTTGATTCAAGACTTTGTAGCACTTCTAATAACTCTTTTTCTTTTGTCGGTTTTGCTTCAAAAGAAGCGATACAATATATTTTTTTTGACATATTTTTCCTAAATTATCTAATTTGACCAGAACCATAAATTTTATATTTAAATGTTGTTAAATCATTTATTCCCATAGGTCCTCTTGAGTGAAGCTTATTTGTAGAAATCCCAACTTCAGCACCAAGTCCAAAAGCTCCACCATCTGTAAATCTTGTACTTGCATTTGCATAAACACAAGCAGCATCTACTTCATTTAAAAATTTATTTACAGTTGTGTAGTTCTCACTTAAAATTGATTCAGAATGACCTGAACCATGTCTTTGAATATGAATAATTGCTTCTTCAATATTTTTTACAATTTTTATATTTAGAATATTTGCTAAATATTCAGTATCAAAATCTTCAAGAGTTGCAGGAATTGCTTTTATAAATTTAAGTGTTTCCGTACAAGCTTTCAAAATTGTTCCTTGTTCATGAAAAGCATCTTCTATTCCATGTAAAATGTAAGGAGCAATATCTTCATGTATTAGTAGTGTCTCAATAGAGTTACAAGCACTTGGTCTTTGGCATTTAGCATTTATTGCTATATCTATTATTTTTGCAGGAGCTGCATCTTTATCAATATAAATATGACAAATTCCTTTATCATGTTTAATAACAGGAATAGATGAATTTTCACTTACAAATTTTATAAGTGCTTCTCCTCCACGAGGTACTATCAAATCTACATATTTATCTTGTTTTATAAGTTTAGCAACACCTTCTCTACTTGAATCAGGTAGTAGTGAAATGGCTTGTTCTGGGAGTTTGTTTTTTGCTAAAACTTCTCTTAAAACAACAGCTATTGCTTTATTTGAATGTTCAGCTTCTTTTCCACCTTTTAAAACACATACATTTCCGCTTTTAAAACATAAAGCAGCTGTATCACTTGTAACATTTGGACGGCTTTCATAAATGATTCCAATTACTCCAATTGGAATTGAAACTTTTTGAATATTTAATCCATCTTTTGTAACCCAACCATCAAGTATTCTTCCTACAGGTTCTAGTTGAGATGCGATTTGTCTAATAGCATCTGCCATATCTTTAACTCTATCTCCTGTTAGCAATAATCTATCTTGCAAAGATTCACTTAGATTATTTAATTTCGCTTCGCTCATATCTTTTTCATTATGGGTTACTATAAAATCACAATGATTCATTAAAGCATCCGCCATTTCATTTAAAACTCTATTTTTAACAGCTGTACTTAAGTTTGCTATAGTTCGGCTACTTCTTTTAGCCTCTTCTAAAAATGCCTGCATAATATAATTCCTATGATTAAAATTTATTTTTTATTTGGTATGTATTTAAAGAATATGTATAAAACAACTAGCATTACTAGTATCGTTGCTATACCTACAAAATTTATTTCCACTTCTGGTCCTACCCCTCTTTGATAGTTTTTAGGTACAAACAAAATCATTGATGAAAGTAGCATAAAAGATGAAGTAATAACAGCTATTAAGTGAGCAAAGATTTTATGCATTTTTGTTATGTAAAAATCCTTTACCATTTTCCATGTTAAAATAGATGCTGTTAGTACAATCAAAAGTACAATCATTTTTTCATATTGTGGCTCCAATAATCATCCTTTATAAAAAATTGCTTATTTACTTATAGTATATCCAAAGAAGGCTTTGCCAACTCTTTTGGAATATTTTTTCTGATTAGTTACAAATTCCACTATCTTTTAAAAGTTCTTTCATCTGTTTACACTTTTTATTATCAATATACAAATTCAACCAAGATTCGACCCAATAAGGGATATTCCTTCCATTATTTCCCCATGAATTTACACTTTGATATTTTAAGCCTAAATGTTCAGAAAATGAACGCTTATTAAAACTAGCTTTTTTGAGTAATTGTTTGAAATTTTCCTTTTCCATCTTTCTCCACCAAATAATATGCAAAAGTATATCATAAATTCAAAAATTATATGCAAAAAAATATAATTTAAGTATATTATTATTAAAACTTAAGTATACTTTTGTCATAAAAATCAAGGGAAATAAAATGAAAATAAAAGCATTTTTATCAAGTGGTAGATTTAAAATAATCAATGTATTTAAAATTAATGAGATGAAAGTAATTACTGCAAATTATCCAAGATGGGAATATGTTTTATAAATAAATTTCTTTACTATTTTGTTTAGATATTATTTTTTTCAAGATATAATAAGCAAAAATAAGTGAGAAAAGATGGGTATAAAAGATATATTAAAAGAAAATTCTTCAAAAGCTTTTGATTATCCAAAAATCAAAAGTCAACAACTAAAAGACGCAATAAACCTAAAAATCAGAGAAAAAGCAGTATTAGCCACAAAAGCCAGACTTGCTTTGAACTACAAAACATTTGATGATTATAATGATGAACAGCTTGAAATAATAATAGCAGATGAAGAGAGAAAAATTATTGATGATTTGAAAACAAAATCCCTTATTGTTGCTCTAGCAGCTTTGGGATTAAATGTTTTTATATAGAGTTTTATTATGTTTAAACAAGTTAAATCAGCGTTTTTTTGGTATTACTTATTCAAATTTAGAAAAAGAGTTATTGTAGTAGTTTTACTTTTGATAATAGCACTTTTTGCAAATGCTATTTATGGCGATGTAATAGAATATCTTAAACTAAAAAACAAGTTACAATATTTGGAAATAGCTTTGATTTGTAAGTGGACAATTATTATTTTTAATATAGTTTTTTCTGTTTATTTACTTTTAACAATGTTTAAAAAAGAAGAAGAACTCCCTATAAAAAAAGAGTTTAAGAAAGAGGAAATAAAAGCAGAACAAGTTATAAATAAAAAAAATCTTACACCAAGAGAAGAACAGTTTTTATATAAAAAAAAGCTAAAAACAAAAGCTGATTTATTGGTAGAGAAATAGCTTTAGTTATTACTTTTTGGAAATTCTATTATTAGATGAGTTCCTTTTGTTTGTTTGATTTTTAAAATCCCACTTAGTTGAATTGTCGCTATAGAGTTGATTAGGTTTAATCCAAGAGAGTCGAGATTTTTTAAATTAAAATCTTTTTTTAAACCTATTCCATTATCTTTTATCTCTAAAATAAAGCTATTTTCTATACTTTTGAAACTTAGATTTATAGCTCCTTTTTTGTTTTTAAAAGCGTATTTAAAACAATTTGTCAAAGCTTCATTTATAATCAACCCACAAGGCATAGCATAATCAATATCTAAAAGAATTTCATCTATTTGAGTAGATATTTGTATTTCATCGTTGTTTTCAAAAGTCTCTTTTATATCTTGTACTAATTGATTGATATAATTTTTAAAATTTATTGAATCAAGGCTTTGTGATTCATAGAGTTTTGTATGTAATAAAGCCATAGTATAAATTCTATTTTCAATATTTGAAAGAGCCTCTTTTGTACTTAAATCTTGAATCCTAAATTTTTGTAATTTAATAAAATTTATTGTTAATGAAAGATTGTTTTTTACTCTATGATGAATCTCTTTTAGAAGAATTTCTTTCGATTTTAACGAATTTGAAAGCTCAATCGTTCTATTTTCTACTTCACTATCGAGATTTTTTATATTATCTTCTAGTTTGTCAAGCATCGAATCAAAAGCAACGCCTAAAACTCCAATATCATCATTTCCTTTTATGTTACTTCTTAAATTTAGTTTTCCTAGACAGATTTGTCTTGCTGTATTTGATAAAGTATCGATATTTTTAATCCATCTTTTAAATAAAAAATAACCAAATAAAACTGAAATCAAAAGTGCCAAAATCGAGATAGGTAAGATTTTTATAATAGGGCTATTTATATTATTTTTAAAATCATCTTCAAATGCACTTAAAACAAAAACAAAACTTTGGTCATCTTTTTCATAGATTTTACTAATCCATGTTAAGGTATTTTTATCATCAATCTTGTGTTTTATATTTTTTGTATTTTCTACTTCTAAAATATCTTTTATAGTTAATTCACCACTTTTTGGTAGTCTATAATTTGAGATTTTACTCACACAAAAGTTTTTATTATCTTCATTGTTTATAGTATCAAGAGATTTATTTAGATCTTCATTTTTAATTTTATTGTTTATCCACATAATATAAATCTTCCCGTTATGGATATTTTCACTCAAAGAAAAGCCTTCTTGGACTATTTTTTTTACATCCTGTTCAATATTTTTATAAGTATTATCAAAGTGTGAACTGCAAGAGAGTTGTAATTCTTGTTGTTTTATTTTTGTTTTAAAAATATGATATGTTGGGTGAGGGCAAAAAGTTTTTATAGTATCTACATTGTTCCAACTATCATAAGTGTAGCTTTCAAAATTAAATTTTTTATTTACTTTTTCATTTTTTAAAGACAATATATTTTTATCATTTTCAAGTAAATCTATACTACAATTGAACCTTTTAGCTAGATTTATCAAATCATTTTCTATATTTTTTTGAGTATAGTTTTTATCAAGATTTATATTGACTTTTATTTTATCAATTAGATTTTCTATCTCTTGTTTAGATTTATTTTTTTCAACTATTCCATACTCTTTGAAATAATCAACTACTAAACTAATTTGAGTTTTTGTCAGAAGAACCATTTTTTCAGTTTGAAAAAGAGCATTTTCATACTGCTCTTTTTCAATTTTTGGGATTAATAAAATAAATAAAATGGATAAAAGTAATAATCCTAATAAAAAAAAGCTAAAACCAATTTTTAGGCTAATAGGTAGATTTTTATAATTTGCCAATTATTTAACTTTTAATTTATAACCAGATTCAAAAACATTTTCCACAATTTCAAATCCAATTTTTTGTTTTAATCTATAAATCAAAGTTCTTAATTTTCCTAAATCATACAAATTTTCTCTCCAAATATAGCTACTAATTCGTTCAAATGAGACAACTTCTTTTGGATAATCACAAAGTAATTCGATTAGTTTTACTTCGTTTCCTGTCAATTTTATAGCCTCTTCGTTTTTATATAAAATAGATTTTCCTTTGTGAAATTTTAAATTATTTTCTAAAAAGATAAAATCTTCGCTAGAAAATAGCTCTTTGTTTTTAAAAAAATAGTTATGTTTGTTTATTGTTGTTTGAATAGTTGCATTTAATTCTTTATCTTTACAAGGTTTTATTAAATAT
>ERZ724503.641-NODE-641-length-15339-cov-4.057315_pt1 | contig 15339 bp, 8 predicted proteins | sample MGYA00376036_ERZ724503 | MGnify/ENA primary metagenome ERZ724503 (study PRJEB28724, sample SAMN07190885) | wastewater metagenome | isolation source: influent of sewage treatment plant in Hong Hong | place: Hong Kong | collected 2016-03-17 ...
CTTCTTCGTGAAGGATCTGCAGGTGGAAGACCTCTCGGTTTTATCCGAGACTGCCGTTCTGGTGTCAGAAAGAAGCATGTAGAAGAATCAGTGCTGATTCTTCTTTTGACCCGGCGGTCTAATGGCACTGTCTTCAGTCTGCCTGCCGCCGCCGCCGCCGCCACCGCCCATGCCTTTGCTGGGTTCGCCCTGGGCTGCTTTTAAGTCATTCAGCATGGTGGCGGTGCAAGCCATCTCGTGCAACCGTTTGGCTAGTTGCGGGTCTTTCACCACTTCCCCGAAGCTTTCTTTATTGGCAAGGGAGCGGCCCTTTTCGTCATGGGTTTTGATTACTTCCGGTGTCGAACCCTGGTTGTCCGTGGTGACTGCATAGCGGCTTCGGTCGGAAGCAGCTTGCTCTGCCGGTCTCAGGTTCGACACCATGAGAGACTCATAACCGGAAGAATTGCCGCCGCCTGAGAAATGAGCTTCTGAGGCATTCTTCAAGTCACGCTCCATAGGGCTTTGAAGTTTGGTGTTGGCCCAACTCAAGTCGGGAGTTAAATTGGCGCAAACATCGGGTCTTTCGGTTTTAGTAAGTTGGTCGGATGGCTTGTGATTGTCCATAGAAAAGTTCCTGCTTAAGGGCAGTTTCAGTCTACCTATGTAAAATGTCAGTTTTGTGGCAAGAAATTCCTTCCTTGAACGATTTCATGCCTTAATGGTTTGTATCGATCAGCCAAGTTCACCCAATCGATCGGCGGCGTCGATATGTCCTAGCTCTTGCGCCCGCAAAAACCACACCCTGGCCGACTTGCGCTTGCCCTGCTCCATTTCTTCCAGCCCCAACTCATAGACTGCATCGATGACGTCGCCATGGGCAGCCTCTTCCAGCAGTTCCATATAACGCTGGGTGTCCTGGTTGACGCCGCGGCCGTCCCGGTATAGAAGCGCTAGATAGTATTTGGAGTCGGCGTCATTGAGTTCCACGGCCTGTCTGTACCAGTGGGCGGCCACTTTGGCATCAGCCGTCACTCCGTAGCCCCTGTCGTAGTGGTAGCCCAGGTAGCGCATGGCTTTCTCCGAGCCGTTTTCAGCAGCTTCTTTGTAATATCTTACGGCTCTTTTGTAATCAGGGGCCAGTTTGCCCAGTCCCTCAAAGTGCCAGAAACCCAGCCAGACGAGCGCTTCGTTGTCTCCGGCATCGGCTGCCTCTTTCATCAACTTGACCGCCTGGTTCACATCCACATTGACGGCGCTGCCCTCGGCATAGTCGATGGCTAGTTGCCGCAAGGCAACCGGATTTTTCTGCTCGGCAGCATAGGCGAACCAGGCATGTGAGAGCGCCGGGTCGGCATCCACACCGTTGCCGTTTCTGTATATAAAACCAAGCTCCAGTTGTGCTTCAGCGGAGCCAAGCTGGGCTGCCGCCTCATACCATTTGATTGCTTCGTCTACGTTCCTCTCTACTATTGCCCCTTCCAGGAGATGATCGGCTAGTGTGACCTGCGCGTCCATGTCATCATGCTGGCAGGAAAGGCGCAGCCAGAATAGCCCCTTTTCTATGTCCTGGCTCACGGCTTCGCCGTTTAAGTACATATGCCCGATCAGTCTTTCTGCACCAGGATGCCCTTGCAGAGCTGCTTTGGAATACCAATAAAAGGCCATATTGAGATCTGCGGTTGTTCCGAGCCCGTCTCTGAAGAAATCTCCCAGCAGGGCCTGGGCTAAGGAGTTCTCGGCGGTGGCGGCTGCCAGCGCATATTGGAAGGCTTTATCCAGGTCGCAGAGTTGATTGTTAGTGTCACTGTAGAAATAAGCCAGTTCCAACTGTGCCTCAGTGTCACCGGCGGAAGCCGCGGCTTCCAATCGCAGTTTTAGTTCTTCTTCTTCGCCTGCGGCATAGCTGCTTTCATATTCGCTAAAGGATGAGACATCCTCATTTTCCAACAGGCACAGGCAGTACTGCAAACCCTTTTTCAGTTCTTCCATGGAATCATGTCTATCCGCCGGGTCTTTAGCCAGGGCTTTGAAAATAACGCTCTCCAGCGCCATTTCCTGCTCGTCACCGGCAAATGACTGGGGCTCGTCGTTGACGTGCTTCATAACCACTTTCATGAAGCTGTTACCTTCAAAGGGAGGCTCCCCGGTCAAGCATTCGTAGATGACGCAGCCCATGGAATAAACATCGGAGCGATGATCCAGGCGCTGTCCCATGCACTGCTCCGGGCTCATATAGAGCGGTGAGCCAAAGACTTCGCCGGTCTGGGTGAGGTGTATGGAGACCTGGCCGGGCTGGGTGAAAATCTTGGCTATGCCGAAATCCACCAGCACAGCCCGCCCGCCGTCGGCAATCATAATGTTGCTCGGCTTCAGATCGCGGTGAATGATATTACGCCTGTGCGCGTGCGAGAGCGCATCGCAGACATCAATCAGGTAACGCAAAACGGCGCTGCGATCCACGGCGCTGCTATCGAGCAGATCGGATAACGGCAGTCCGTTTATGTATTCCATAACTATGTAAGGCAAGCCGTCCTTCGAAACTGAATACTCTTGCACTTTTACAATATGGTTGTGGGAAAGTGCGGCAGCGGCCCTGGCTTCGTTGGTGAAGCGCTGTCGCATCATTGAGCCCTCTGTCGTCTCCGCCAGCAGGAGTTTGATTGCCACCGGGCAGTTTTCCTGGTGATCGAAGCCTTTGTAGATGATGCCCATGCCGCCCCGACCAATTTCCGAGACAATCTCGAAACGCTCTGTGAGCATATGGCTGAATGGGTTGGATGCTACCGTGACGGAGAGGGGCGCGCCGTCGTGAGGGCAAATCTGGGTTTGCCTGGGAAAGGTTTTCTGGCAATCATTGCATTGTTTCTTTAGAAACTCTGTCATGGGCGCTCTCTTGCAGTCTCTCGCTTGCCGGGCCGTTTAAGGTTTAAGGTAAGGGTGAAGGTTAAAGACCCTGCATTTTCGACCTGCATAGTAATTTCCCGCTTCTGCCGACTTTTACGCAAGATAGTTATGCAGAGCAAGTCAGCTCACCTTCAAGCGGGACAAAAGCGATAAGAAGAAGTCCCGCGACCAAATTGCCACAGCCTCGTGATCTTTGATAAACGGGAGGATGTCTTTTCTTGCCGACTCTACGTCCAGATTCAAGAAACGCTGCTCCAGCAGGTCCAAAATATCTTCTCTTGTCATTTGCTTCTCTGACATCCACGTGTTTGTTTGCCGCAAGCGCTTTTCTAAATGACCCATGTGAACGGGCACACCACGCCCGATATACGAAACAAAGTCATAATAGTCACGGCCTTTGACGCGTTCACTCAGTCTTGCTCGGGCCAGCACAGCATGTATCTTGCCCGCGAACAAATCAGGTTGCTTGTAGGTCTTAACGGAAAATGCGATTGGTTGCAGAAGAAGCTTCGCTTCGGTTTCAAATCCACCAGGTGGCTCAGTATCGACCTCAAGTTTAATCTTCATTTGTTCTTTGTGGTGAATCCGCTCAGATAATGCTGCTGGTACATCGATTCTGAGCAGATGCTCTTTTGTTTTGGCTTTAATAAAGGCCGAGTCGATGGATGTCTCGATGCTCTTGCTCCTCTCATCGACTTCAACTACAAAGCCCATGGCAGTCAGCTCGACCTTCACTGCATCAAGATAAGGCGCCAATTCGAAATCTTTGCGTGGCTCAAGCAACGAGAAGTCTATATCTTCAGAGAAACGGTCAAGTCCATAAAGAATCCGCAATGCTGATCCACCATAGAAGGCCGCGTGCTCGAAGAACTTTGCACGCCACAGACCAAGAAGCGCAATTTCCTGAATGATCTCCTTAAGTGCGTTCTCGTAATCTTGACGAGTCTCGCACCTGTACTTCTCTAGCATAGATTGAATTGCAGGATTCAAAGCGTCTCCAGGAGTACCAGCAAACTGCTGTTTTTATAATACTTATTTAGCTGAAGCAGCTTTCTTAGTTCAAAACGATGCCAGCTTTCTGGCTCTATTCGAAGATCAAATTCTAGGAAAGTCTTTACGCTTGCGCTTGAATGCAGCGACACATCATTTAAAACGATGTAGTCACAGAGGGCTTTTTCAGGCGAAGCGATAAGGATAGGATGTTCTGGATCCAACCATTGTTGTTCTATGCCGTGCGGATACTTTGACAAAGGAAGATGTCTGTAAGTGAAGAGACCTATGGGTGTATTGAACTCTTTGTTCTTCTTGGGCGTCACGCTTGTGACAATTTCCACTCGCTCAGGAATAAGCCCATGATAAGAAAGAGCATATTCCATTGAGATGCAAGATGGTCCGTAAATGAGGTTGGCCAGGCTTTCTTGGGAAATTGGTCTCTGTCTGATTTTAGGACCGAATGCGTAAAGACCCTTCTTAACTCGAATGATGATGCCGGCTTTCAATAGCTCGTGTATCTTCTGCTGAACAGCTTCGTAGGCTGACAAAGCCGAGACCAATTGAGGATGATCGAACTCTTCCCGTCCTATGGCGTTACGCAAGTCGAATGTGTTGAGTTTGGTCATTTTTCCGGCATCTTCGAGCTGGTATTTGTAAATCTAACATACTGGCATGAAAGTTACTAGATGAGACTTGAATGTAAGTAAAAATCTAATATAGTGGACGGGTTGATGCAAGAAAAGTCTAAAAGATTAGAAAATATCTTAGCTACTGGTCCGATGATTGTGCCAGTCGTGGTTAAAGTAAGAAATAGTTTCTATGTCGATATAACCCAGTCTGTCTGGTGTTCCGCTCTGGTATGCAGTTTAGCGGCCAGTTCTTCCCTGTGAATCTCTGGCGATTCACTTAGCAGCCGGTCTTCGGGAGTTGGCAACTTCAGTCATAGAATTCCTCAAGTTCCGCTAGTTCTTCGGTTTGGCGTCTCCATCGTGCGAGTAGATTTAGCGAAAGGCCTAGCAGTCCGAAGCAAATACAGTTTGTCAAAAGCTTTCTTTCTACTTCTGGATTACCCAGGTCCAGTGCGACTGATTGCAGTGGACCGAGAGATACGGTTATTGGAGCCTGATGAGTTGTGGAAGCAAAGAGGCAGGGTTTCTTGGTATATTTCTTAGTCTCTCGCAGTCCTTACTGTTGAGTCTGGGTGACCTCCTGCGACATTAGCCGTCACGCTTTGGGTGTGATGCATACGAAATGAGGAATTATAGAAGTGTCAGCGACTTATGTGAAAAGCCTTGGATCGTTTTTGAATCGCAGTGCAGGGCAATATTGCATTTGGCTTGATCCGTTGACTGTTTCTGCTAAACAGCAAGACGTGATAAGGAATCTTGCATCGGCAAAGTGTCTGCGGTTTGTGTTTGTTCGAAGGAACTCAGGAACTTTTGTAATGAAGCTAACTGATTCTTGTTCAGATTGGCATCATGAGGTTGGAACTGCTATAGAGTTGCCGGAGGAGTCGGGTGAACTTAGTGAGAAAACGCTGGGTAATTTGCTTGGCGTTTTGAGAACTAGCGGACAGATTTTTCTGGATGGAGACGGTTGGCCTGTTGCAGACTATTTTGCTAAGTTTGCAGACTCTGGTCTGACTAATTACTTGGTAAAGTCAGCCCCTGTCCAAAAAGAAGGGTCAGTGGCTGGCGACGAAACAAATGGAGATAAGGAAGACGCGGTCCCAAACCAACTGCAGCTGAAAATGACAAACGATGAATTCATTGGTCAACTTGCAAGTTCGATTAGATTCACTAAAGCAGCATTGGTGGCTACCGCTTCTACTATTCAGCAAGATACGCTAATGGCTGCACAGGGAATAGCAGTCCACTCCACCAAGGAGCAGGCGAAACAGATACGAATTTTATCCATTGATGGTGGCGGAATTCGTGGCGTTATACCGGCGTTGATATTGGCTGAGCTTGAAGAGCGCATCAAACCGAAGGCATTGCATGAAGTTTTTCATGTTATTGCCGGGACTTCGACCGGTGGCATATTGGCTCTAGGCTTGACCATGCCATCATCCAAGGATAGTGTGATAGCGAATCATTCCGCCAAATCGCTTGCGAAGATGTACATTGACCATGGACTGACTATCTTTCCGAAAAATGGACGCCGCATGTCAAATCTCATTGTGCAAGGAGCTGCGAAGGCTGTGTCTAAAGTGCCTTTTGCGAGGGCAAGAGAAGCTGGACTGGATGCTATTCAGCAAGTATGTGGTCCTTACGACGAAGCTGGTATCGAGAGCGTCCTTGAAAAGTCCTTTAGGTTTAGATCGAACGATACACCAGCAATGCTGTCCGACGCGTTGTCGGACGTGTTAGTTACCAGCTATGATATTGGAAAGCGGACTGTTAAGTTGTTCACCAAGTGCGATGCCATAGGGAAGGATGATAATTATCCAATCACCGATGTCGCACGTGCAACATCTGCAGCACCTGCCTACTTTAAGCCGCATGTTGTCTGTCACGGCACGCTTAAGGAATCTTGTTTGATAGACGGCGGAATTCCTGCGAATAATCCGGCAGCTCTCGCCTACACGCATGCTAAAAAACTGTTCCCCGGCAACGAGTACGTAGTTCTTTCAATCGGCACTGGCTTTAGCTTCAAAACATTGTCGAAGGAGGAAGTGGATACTTGGGATGCTCTTGGGTGGGCCGTACCTGTGATGGGAATGTTCTTCGATGGAATGAGCACCGCTACCCACCTTGCTCTCGAGAATCTATTGCCCCGGAGTGGCGGACTGAGAAGATATTTTCGCCTGCAACCAAGACTGTCTGGAGTTTCCGATCAAATGGATGATGCAGAAAACGTTCAAAAATTGAAGGAGCTTACAGGTAACTATATCGCAGATGAATTGGGACCGCACATTGATGAGTTTATGCAGGTCATTTCTAGCGATCAATCTTTAGGAATTTCAGTTTGAGTCAAAAGGCTCTTCTAATTGCTATTTCCAAGTATCGCGATGAGAATCTTCCGATCTTACCCAAGTCGATGCTTTCCGATGTGAGAAGGCTCTCGCTTTTACTGCGAAGTCCGGTCGGCGCGAAGATGAAAAAGGAAGATGTTGTTGTAATTTCCAATCAGCTTGCCACCAGAGAGCAGATTATCGATCGACTTTTGAAGATAGCTGCAGTGGAGAACCTTGAAAGGTGTATTATTTACTTTTCTGGGCATGGCGGTCTCGTTGACCGAGGTGACTCGCTTAGTGGTTGCATTCTTCCATTCGACGCGATTCAATCCTCTGATGGTGTTATCGATATTGAATCTGTGATTACAGTTCAGCAGCTTTCTGAATACCTAAGCAACATACGAACCCGGCAGCAACTCTTAATTCTTGATTGCTGCCATGCTGCGGCCTCGGGACTTGGCTCCAGGGGTGATGTATGGTCAAGTTCAAGCACCGGATTCTCGACAGATCTACTTGATCGGACCGCACGAAGTATGGGAGAAGAACGTGCGATTCTCGTATCGTGTAAGCAGGATGAATACTCGTATGTTTCGGCGAGTGGGGTGAGCTATTTTACAAGTGCCTTGCTAAGTGGGCTGTCTGGGAACTGCAAACACAACCAAGGTGAAGTTTTCATCTCGGATCTTGCCAAGTACATTAAAGAGAGTGTGGAGAAGGATACTGGGAAACTTCAGTCACCGCAGAGTTATGTCATAAATGACTTCCCTGTTGTTAGGCTGGCAATTCCGAAGTGTCCTTACCCAGGCTGGGAATCTTACGACGGTAAGAATTTAGCGCATCCGTTTTGCGGTCGGGAGAAAGAAGAAAAGGAACTGATCTCTGCCATTACTAAGCCTGGTGGTACCGCCATAATTGGTGGCTCGGGGGTTGGAAAATCATCGCTAGTACTTGCAGGTCTGATTCCTAAGCTCAGAGTGCGTGGTATCGAAACCTACAGCACCAGACCGAGTAGTGGTGACATCGAGCGGCAACTCGAAAAGCTTTCCGAGAAAAAGCAAGAGTTACTATTTATCGATCAATTTGAAGAGTTCTTCGCGCTTGATATCGAAGAGCAAGAGAGACTCGATGAATGCCTTTCGAACTACCTGGCTAAAAATAAAATCAGGCTGCTTCTTTCGGTGCGTGGTGACCTTTACAGTGATTTGAAGGTGACGCGAATAGGGAAGCAGTGCTTGCTATTTGACTTGTATCCACTCGAGAGAGAGCAACTGAAAGAGGTAATTTCACGACCAGCCAGAGATTGTGGTGTGACTATTTCCGAGGCTCTTGTGACTCAGCTCATTGAAGACTTGCGCGAAGAGAAAGGAGCATTGCCTCTCTTGCAGGCTGTCCTCGAAAAACTCTGGGCGACGCTCGAACCTGGGCAGCAGGAGATTGGTCTGGAAACATATGAAAAGAATATTTGTGAAAGGAAGGAAGGCAAGCGTATAAGCGGAATTGTTCGCTCGCTATCGCAGCGTGCTGATGAGGTTTACAGGAACGAATTAAAGACTGATGATGAAAAACGGATCGCTCGATCTATATTCTTGAAGTTAATATACTTTATTCCTGCTCGAGGTGTAGTGCGGTGGCAGCTTTCAAGACCTGAACTTGCTAAAGGATTGGTATCCGGTTCAGTTAGTACTGGCCTTGATAAACAATCCTTCGGTATTGTTTTGAACAAGTTGCTGAAGGGGAGGTTGGTCGCGTTCAAGGCGGACGAGGCCACTTCCAGAACAACTGGTGACTCGCCGGAGGTGGACGGCCTGCTCGAAAATGTGGATGGAATGTATAGCGTAACGCATGAAGCGCTCATTCACCATTGGCCGGAATACCAGACGTGGATTAGGAATTTTCGCCAACATGAAGTTGATAGACTCTGGCTCCAGGGGAAAACCGATGCTTGGCTTGAGTGTAGAAAGGCAGACAGCAAAAGGGCGGATTCTTGTTTGCTTTCAAAAGCTGAGTTGGTTCGGGCAAAAGCGTCCTTGTCCAATGAATATGCCACAGTGGTTAGACCTTCGACGCAAGCGAAGGAGTTGTTTGAGATAAGTCGAATCAGGGTTCGCAATGAGAGAATCTTGGTCGCTGTTGTGATTGCAGTGTTTGTTTCAATTGGGGTGCTTGCAGTTTGGCAGGTGAAGAGAGCGCGGGAAGAGGCGAATACCAGTCGACTTGTTACAAAGGCAAGCGAACAGATGCAACTACACCCGCATATTTCTTTGCTTTTACTTATCGACGCTATGAGAAGAGGTCCATCGATCGAGGCATCAATGCTGCTTCGTGAATGTGTAGATCGATTGGCGCCTCACTGGCACCAGATTCGGGAAGCTTCTAGGGTTTGCTCCCTGGCAGTCAATGAAGGTGGAAAGAAGCTCTTTGTTTTCACTGAGCGCAACGGGGTTCATTTGGTAGACATTGAGAAGCGGAGTATAGCTAGCGAGCGTAGATTTGATCTCGGTAAGTATTCTTCGACAATTTATGACAAGATGGTTGCGTCGCCTGATGGCAATTGGTTCTGCTGTTTTGGCAGTTGCGGCTTGAAGCTTTATCGAGCAGATTCGAGTACTCCGGTCTCAGATATTGATGTAAGTGTTCAGGCAGTTGTTTTCAGCCCAGACTCTTCACACTTTTCGTTTGCTGATTTCGATCACGTTTATCTTTACAGGCTTGGACAAAAGGCAGAAAGGATTGCTTTATTCCCGGGTCCGATTGGTATCAGAGCTATGGGTGTCGGTAAGCGACGGTTAGTAGCGGTTGCGGGGAACAGTATTTATTCATGCGATATTGCTTCAAAGGAAGTTAGAAAGTATCCTTCTGCACACCTTGAGAAGGTGTGCGTCTCGAAAGACGACGATTTTGTGTTTTACTCACGGCAAGAGCTTGCTGCAATGCCCGCTGGTGCCAGTGCACCAGTGTCGGACTTGCTGAAACTTGGAGATTCCGAGCCGATTTACTTCGCTCGCTTCGAAGGAAGCAATAGAATTATCGTAAAAACGTCACTTCGAAACATTACTCTCGACAATCAGGGCAACGTATTGTTTGCTGACGGGTACGTGCAGGATTCGGCTCAGAAATTCACAATTGACAACGATGGCGTTACCTTGCTGCGGGCTGAGCCGGAGTATTTCGGTCGGAATGTTGCAGCAAAGAATCTTATCGCTACTATAAGTGACGATCAGACAGTTACGCTATGGGAGCCGGACTCTTCGGAAGTTAATGGGATCTCCGACATTTCTAATTCAAGGGTAATCGATGGGCGCTACCTATTGGCTCCTTCAAAGACAAGTGGTTTGCGATTGTTTGATCTCGTTTCCGGCAGCATGCTTTGGCGTCTTGGGTTTGAGAAAGACTACTCGTTTAGTGGAGTACTAAGCAATACGCATAAGTTTATTGCGATACCTTCGCGTGGCGAGGTTTCTGATTTCGCTGGTCACACTATGTTTAGGTATTCCAACCGATTTGGATTTGAGCCTTCTTTTTCGAAGGACGATTCTCTCTTTATATCTTCTGAGAGGGAATTTGAGGTAACTGTGCATTCCGTGAGGAATGGCACTTCGAAAACATACTCTTGCCCCCTTGAATGGAGAATTCTTGCGGCGAAATTTAGCGATGTTGAGCCGAATAAGATAATTCTTCAGCTTGGCTCGGAAAATGAGTCTATTCTTCAGTTTCTGAATACTGAGAAAAACGAGATTACAGTCAAGCCCTCAGTTTACCTTGGCTTCAAGAGATGGGCTGTCGCTCTATGTGATGGTAAGTTCATCGGACACGATGAAAGTGCGAATACTCTACTCATTGATGACAGTCTGCAAAAAGAGAATGCTATTGAATTTCCTCCGCTTCGTACAGACCAGGTTTACAGAATTCCTCAAACAGGTGACATTGTATTTAGTCTTGGGGCGGGAGTGTCGATGTTGAATCTTCGCGACCGGCCGCTGCGTTGGAAGAAACTTGAAGTGCCTGGTCGAGTCGAATATGTGACTGCGTCGTCGGACGGTAGATATGTACTGGCGAAAGGCGAGAGAATATTTGTCTTTGAACCGGCTAGATCGATCTATCCAATTGTTGCTCTTGATGGACTGATGGTGAGTGCCTGTTCATTTATCGGTGATGGAAGTGAACTGATTATCGCTAGACCCAATTCAGTTAAGCGGATTAGATGGAGTGTGAAGGATTTATTGAAGGAAGCTAGCGCCACGGCAGTTCGTAATTTGAGTCAGGGCGAGTGGTCGACGTATGAAGGAGCGACGCCGTATCGCCGTATCATCAAAGATTTGCCAGAACCTCCTAATCAAGGTAGGTAGAGTGAACGAGCGAATCCCCCGCCGATCACCAGATCCCCAGCTTACTTCTTAGCCACTGAGTCGACTTGGGAAATGCCTGTATCACCTGTTTGCACTCTTCATTGTTTGTGTTATCGCCGATGAGTGCGCCGGTTATCTCGGAGCAGGCCTCCATGGGCTTCAAATAGTATCCGTTCTCAGATTTGGATTCTTCGCTCATCGCCGCAATATCATCTTTATGCCTCAGCAGAAATTCCGGGTTGAGCGAGAGTCGCATCAGGTCGTCAATTCCATGTCCCATTTCATGAATTGCGCAGTTGTAGATAGCAATATCCGAAAAGGGTTCTTTGAGTTGCGTGGTGCCTCTCACCATAGGTCTTTCAAATAGACCGATATCCGGTCCGCCATTCTCTCGGTGGTAGGTCTGCCCGCCCACCTCTCCAATCACCAGGTCGGCACCGTCTATCTTCGCTTCTAATTCTTTATGTCCCGGCCATCTGTCCATGCTATTTGGTGCAATGGTGAAAGTGGCACCACTGTCGCTGAGCATCTTGTAATAGGGCGCTCTTATTTTTCGGATGGCGCGCTTGACGATTTCCACAGTGCGAGCACTGACCGGTGTGTGCCCATATTGTGGCGGAATCAGGATAATCCTGTCGATAAAGTTTTCCTTGCCGGCCGGGGAGACAACCTTCTTGGCCTGCGGCAGAATGGAAGCGTATCTACTGGCCGTGAATGAGTCTATGCGCACGGCTTGATGAAAGGCAAGCTGTGCTTCCGGGCTGGTTGGATACTTGCTCATGAGCTGGCAATATGTGTTCAAGGCTCGCTTCTGATCGCCGCAGCCGTTGTAGGCATAAGCAACATAAAGGTAGACCGAGGGCTGGGCGGTGCCTTTGGCAATGACGGTGCTCAGTTTTTCTGCGGCGGTGCGATAGTCCCGCCGGTTGTAGGCGGCCAGTCCTTCTTGCAAATTCGATGTGCCCTGGCCTAGGGCAGAGTTGTGATTCAGTAGTGTTGCAGTTATGGCAATTAGCCAGGTGCTTGTGGATATGTTCTTGATCAACTGATTTTCTTTCAAGGGTCGAGGGGACTTGTGGCGCATTTGTGCAAATTGTCTGCTTCCGGGCAGGAGGGTCTCCATTGCAATTAATACCAGTATGGTGCCTTCTGCGTCCATTTGCCGGTGGGGAAATGTTTGTGCAGCAGGTTGTGAGCCTTGTGGGAATACTGGCTGGCAAGCTCGGTGCGGGGGCTCCACTTGGCCAGTTTGACTATTCTGTAGAGCATCTCTTCCAGATCCTGGTCGTGCGGAGCATTTCTCTTTAGTTTATCGAAGACTGCTTCACCAAGGAAGTTTGACGGTGATAGACGGCTCAAGGCTAATGCTTCCTCTTGCGCTTGCTTGCGTTCAGCGGCAGATAGCTTGCCGCTGATACCGGTTTTGTAGTATTGAAGCAGCATCTGATCGTAGCCGCTTTCGCTTTTGAGCACGGCGCCACGGTCTTCGTTTTCTCCTTTGAAGAATTCCGAGTACTCTTCCTCTTTGGTTAGCACGGGGGCTTTGGCTTGCATGGGCACCCAGAAGTTTTGATTGTAGTAGTCGAATTCATTTATCTTGAGACCGTGGCGTTCCACTCCTGACGCCAGGTAGGGACTCAGCCCGAAATTGCGCAGAGCGAGCTTGGCGAGAATATAGCGGCTTTCGTTTTCAGGGGCGCTGTCGCAGGCGCGAATCAAGGAAGCCAGACTCGGATAGGCTCGGCACAGGGGCTCGGTCAGCTTTCTTGCCGCAGTTCTATTGCCGAGGAGGTGGGCTCGCATCCAGGTCACTCTCGTAAGCTTTGAGCGGCAGGCGGCATCGAGTGCGGGGTCGAAGCAGAGCTTGAGCCAGAGGGAAAGGGGGAGGTTTCGGTTCAGATCGGAAGCCACTTCGTTATCGAGAGCGGCGCTTTCTCTTGTATAAGTACCTGCGGGCAAGTTTTGCTTCTTGAGCCAGTCGGTAGGCACATAGTCATCGTTTTCATTTTGCTCGGGGGCTTGCATAAAGGCAGCATGCAGGTAGTCGCTTTCACCCTTAGCGACTGCCAGGTACTGGGCTTTGAAGAGGTTCAAGGTGGTGGGTGAAAGCTGGTTGCTCTCTTTCAATAATTGGCTCAGTTTGAGCTGGGCTTCAGCTGCTTTGCCGGCTTTGATCATGTCGTCCAAAAGAAAGAAGCTGGCGGTCAGATAGGCCGGTGAAGTCGGCGTAAGCTTCTCGGCTGCCGCCTTCACATCAATTCTTTCCGGTCCCGATAAGCCGCCCGTCAGAAGAGCGCCTATAAGCCAGGTCTGACTCTTTTCTTTGCGGAATTGAGCGAGGGCATGGGCGGCCTTGCTTTTATTGATTTCTTTTTTCTTTTCTTGAAAAACAAGGCTGTCGAAGGCATAGGGGTCATAGCGCGATTGTACCGTCTCCAGCCAATCAGTAAGATCCTGTTTGCCCATCAAGGCCAGGCGTCCTTCAAAATATTTGTTCCACTGGCGCTTTTCCTTCTCCAGTTTGGCTGCTTCCATTTCTTCGGTGACGATATCTGATTTCTCAGCTGCCGCGCCCTCTTTAGGTTTTTCTTCTTCCACTTCACCGTAGCAACCTGAGCTTTCCATTTCATCCATGGCGAAGGTGAGGTCGCCTACTTCCGCACCGAATCTTTCCTGCCCCGGTTTGAGGATTTTCTCCGTGGTGGCTTCCAGGAGCTGCTCTCTTGAGAGTTCGCCATAAAATAGTGGTGCTTTCAAATCCAGAAGGGCAAGTCGCATTTCTAGATCTTTTTCTTGTTTGAGTTGTTTGTCGATAAAATCAGTGGCGGTTTCCCTGCTCAGACTCTCATCCTGGCCGAAGGCACCATTAGCTAGTGAGCGAGCCGTCATGTAGACGGCTAGAGTTTTGTAGCGGGGATTGTTTTCTTTGGCTAGCTCCTGGTAGAGGCGGGCTGCTTCTTTGAATCGACCGCCATAGAACATAAGAGAGGCTTCCTGATAGAGGCGATCCTGGCGTGCTCTTTCGCTAAAGTTGCTGCTCAGGGGTGGAAGTTTGGGCAGGGCGGCATCTTTTGTTTCGGCGCCTGCCACTTCAAAGACAATGTCCTGGGCGGCAATCCAGTTTTTGATTTGCTCTTTTGAGACCTGGCTTTTGAGCAGGCTCTGAAGCGTGTCATAGGCTTGTCGGAAGGCGTCGGGCTGTAAATTGGAGGAGCTATCGTAGTAGTTCTTTTCTTTAGCCTTTGGACCAAGAGCGCTTTTGCGCAAGCTCAAGTAATCTTCCGTGATTTTGTAAGAGTAGTCGCTATTGCCGGACAAATTGCGCAGTCGCTTTTGCCAGAGGCGCAGCATGCTTCTTTGCTCGACTGCACTGAGGGGGCTACCATTGAGATAGCGGTAGGCCACAACCAGGTATGACTTGGCATAGCTTGGTTGCAAAATGCCGAGGCGGCCTGCGGCGAAGTTTTTGAGAGGCAGATCGGGACGCGCGGTGTTGAAGAAAACCTGGTAAGGAAAGCCGGGGCTGCAAGCCATCAACGGTGCCGGACCAGCTGCCAGAAGGAGGCTTGCGGCGGCGGCCAGTGCCAGTAATTTGTGGAGGGGTTTGCTTTTCACTTTCAGTTGTTCCTCAGAATTTCTTTTGCGTGATCGAAACTTTCTTTCGTCCAGGGATGGGCGTTAAATAGATAGATGGTTCTGGCTGTCTTGAGGGTACCCAGTTCTTTCAGTCTGCGATTGACTGCTTCTTCCCAGGTGCCGATGCCTACGGTCTGCGGCTTTTGCCTGGTGAAACTTTCTAGATCGGATTTGCCGACCTTGCCCAGGCTGAAAAGCATGGTTACCCTTTCATCGCAGATGTCTTTGGGCAACCAATTGTCGGTGCTCCAGGAAGCCAGGCTGGTGATACCGATGGTGGTGCGGTCACTATGCGCTAGCCGCTGCTTTGGCTGCTCTTGCTGGGGCTTCTCTTGCTTCTGAAGACCATCGAGGCGCCGGCGTAGCTCTTTCAGCAGGGTCAAGTAGAAGGGGCGCTCATCCTGGGCGGCATCAAAATCTATTTGTATATGTTCGGCCTTACTTTTGTGCAATATTTTGAGAGCGATATCGCTAATGGCCAGGCGTTGCTGTGCCGTGAGGGCGGCTGCTTTTGTCTCTATG
>ERZ724503.644-NODE-644-length-15319-cov-4.120414_pt1 | contig 15319 bp, 13 predicted proteins | sample MGYA00376036_ERZ724503 | MGnify/ENA primary metagenome ERZ724503 (study PRJEB28724, sample SAMN07190885) | wastewater metagenome | isolation source: influent of sewage treatment plant in Hong Hong | place: Hong Kong | collected 2016-03-17 ...
CCGTTTTATTTTGACTGAAGCGCTCCAAAGCATTAGAATAGAGGAAACAATAGGGATTCATGAAGGATGATCAATATGAACATAAAAAACAAAAGCCTGCTGAAGACTGCCGTTTTGGCGGGCACAGCGGCCTATCTGCATCTCCAAAACACTTGGATCCAGAAGAGCGAGTACACCATTCCGGTAAAGAATCTGGCACCGGAAAACGAAGGGCTGAAGATAGTCCAGCTTTCCGATATCCACTTGCCGAAAGAAAAAGTCGATCTGAATAAGCTGATCGACATGACCAAAGCAGCGGATCCGGACTTTATCTTTCTTACCGGTGATCAGATTCAAGGGGATGATACCTTTGATCCGTCAGTCGCGGAAAAACTGTTCCGGAAACTGACGGCGATCGCACCGACCTATGCCATAACAGGTAATCATGACCGCCATTCTCCGATGTTCACTATCGTGTTGGATTTGTACAAGCAGACAGGCATCCGTTTTCTGGACGATGAAGCAATCAGCGTCCTTGCAAAGGGTCGCAAGCCTGTCGTGATCATGGGACTGAGCGACAAAAGCTCGGCCATTCAGAAAATCGCGAAGGACTTTCTGAAAAAGATCAGGCTGAGAAAAGATTGGCAAGGCCAAACACGTCTTTTGTTGGCGCACCGACCTGAACATTTTCTGAAGTACCATATCGATCCGGAGAAATCAGCTGATATCACCTTCGCTGGCCATGCTCATGGCGGCCAGATCCGCATCCCGAGATTGGGTGGGCTGTATGCTCCTGGACAAGGGCGGATGCCACGGCATACCGAAGGCGTTTATCTGTTGCCTACGGATCCGGAAAAGAAACTGGTCGTCAGCCGGGGCATCGGTGGGTCCTCATTCCCGTTCCGGATCAACAACCGACCGGAAATGGTCGTTGTGACCTTAACGAACGGCTCCACTTCAGAATCTTTGGAAATATGACCGTTTGGATTGGTTCGGGGAGGAAAGGAAAGTGTTTTTCCTCCGTTTTGTTTTGTAAGCGCATTAATAATTTTTGTGTTTCTGAGGAAATTGCGTTACACTTAAGGTAATAAGTAGAAGGAGTGTGAGTTATCATGGTGAAGAGCTTAATGGATAGAATGCCTTTGAATGATGGTTTTACAATCCCCGGAATCGGATACGGAACTTGGAACGTGAGCAATGATGAAGCTGAAGAGATGGTCTTCATGGCCATCATGCGTGGGTATCGCCTGATTGATACAGGCAGCATGTACGGAAACGAAGTCGGCGTAGGCCGCGGTATCCATAAAGCCATCAACGCAGGCATTTCCAGAGATGATATTTTTGTCGTGACCAAACTCGGTAAAGACGACATGGGCTTCGAAAAAGCGACAGACGCTATCCGTGCAAGCTACGACCGGCTCGGACTAAAGTACATTGATCTGTTCCTGATCCACTTCCCGAGCCCTGATGAAGGTGTAACTGCAGCCACTTGGAAAGCCTTGGAGGAAGCCAAGGATTCCGGAATCGTCCGCAGCATCGGCGTCTCCAACTTCATGCGTGGGAATCTGAAAGAACTATTGGAGAACTCCCGCATCAAACCAGTCGTGAACCAATTGGAAATCAATCCATTCAACCTCATGGAGGAAGTGGATGACTTCGGCTACGACAATAACATTATGACGATGGCCTACAGCCCATTGGCTAAGGGAAGAGCTTTGGAAGACGGCAAAGTTATGAAAATAGCTGAAAAATATAATAAAACACCGGCACAGATCATACTGAGATGGGCCGTACAACGCGACCTCATTCCGATTCCGAAAACAAAGGATGCCGACCGAATGAAGGAAAATCTTGATCTGTTCGATTTTAGTTTGACGGATGAGGAATTAGAAAGAATCACCCGCATCAAGAAAGACAGCAACTTCGTGAAGGGGCACCAAGACCACAATCTCGGTAAGAGAATCGGGGTCGACATCCGTAACAGTAAGTGATGCCAATCAAATCAAAGCTGGGGGCTTCCGAGTCTCCAGCTTTTCTTATGGGGGAAAGGGGTTATGGTTGAAAAATATGCAGAGCAAGGGTGGAATAAATGAATTTTTATTATGATGAAGAAGCGATCCGCTGTCTGAAGGCCAAGGATCCGATTCTGGCGGACGTCATCGACCGGATCGGACCGATCGAGCGGCCGATCGATGCGGATCTTTTTTCCGCGCTCGTCAACAATATCGTCGGCCAGCAGATTTCAATGAAAGCTCAGGAAACCGTCTGGAAAAGGATGCTTGCCGTTATTGGGGCGATAACACCGGATCGCATCTGCCGGGCGAGCATCGAAGAAATACAGCAGTGTGGTCTATCGACCCGTAAAGCAACCTATATCCGTGAGGCTGCCGAGAAAGTCATTTCCGGTGCCTGTGATCTGGAGGCGCTGAAGGATATGAGTGACGAAGCGGTCATCGCCGAGTTGTCGCAGCTGCGCGGCATCGGTAAATGGACAGCCGAGATGCTGCTGATCTTCTCGATGGGCCGTCAGGATGTACTGAGCTGGGATGACCTCGCTATCCATCGCGGCTTGCGGATGGTTTATCATCACCGCAAAATCACCAAGCAACTGTTCCAGAAATACAAACGGCGTTTTGCGCCATACGGTTCGGTCGCGAGTCTCTATCTCTGGGAAGTGTCCGTCGGCGCTCTGCCGGATCTGAAGGACTACGCGCCGCTGACGGAAGCCGAAAAGCGAAAACGCCTGAAGCAGCGCCAAGAACTGAAAAAAGCGGAAAAGCAACAGTCATAATCTACGCCGCCAGCATCCGGTTTGTGCCGGGATGCTGTTTTTGGGTTCAAAATAATGGCTATCAATAAGCAATCCACCTTCGATTAGTGTAGAATGGGAATAGAATGTTTCAAAACAAACAATGAGTGAGGGGATCAAACCATGATCAGATTAGGCATCATCGGAACAAGCAGCATTGCGCATGCATTTGCAACAGCGGCCAAAGCATCCGGACAATTCGAAATAAAAGCGGTCTACAGCCGCAACCAGTTCACCGCCCAAAGCTTTGGAGAAGGCTACGGTGCGGATATTTTCGTCACGGACTTGGAAAAATTCACTGCCTTGGAGGAAGTCGATGCCATCTACATCGCATCACCGAACAGCCTCCATTTCCAGCAAGCCATATCGGCCATCGCCAATGGCAAGCATCTCATCGTCGAAAAGCCGATCTTCTCGAATACAAAAGAATGGGAAGCTGCCTTCTCGGCGGCCAAAGCCAATAATGTCTTCCTGTTTGAAGCCGCTCGCCATCTGCATGAGCCAAACTTCGAGCTGGTCCGGAATGAAATCGCCAAATTGGGAGAAATCGACGGTGCCAACTTCACCTATGCAAAATACTCTTCCCGCTATGACCAAGTCTTAGCCGGCGAAGAACCGAATATTTTCTCGCTCGCTTTTTCCGGCGGGGCGCTTGCAGATTTGGGCGTATATTTGCTGTACGCTGCTATCGCTTGGTTCGGTGTGCCTGATGACGTCGATTATGCCGACAAGAAAATCCAGACGGGCGTGGACGGGGCCGGTACGATGCTGTTGAAATATCCGTATTTCTCCGTCACCTTGCATACGTCGAAAATCTACAATTCCTTCGCCGATTCGGAAATCTACAGCGGCAAAAAAACCTTGCTTCTCGATGGCGTCAATTTGATCCAATCGGTCGAACTGGTGGACGGCGAGACTGATGAACGGTATCAATTGGCCGAAAAAGCAACCGGCCATTTCATGGACGATGAAGTCCGTGCCTTCGCGCGCGTCTTGAATGATCCGGAAAATCCTGATACTATAGAAGACTATGAACGTTGGACGCAGATCAGCCGGGACGTTAACCGGACGATGGAGGCCTTGCGCAAAAAAGCGGGCATCGTTTACCCAGCGGATCTGGACGAGGCGTAAGACAGATTGTTGTACCTGCAACAGGTATGCGCCGCAGTATAAGAAATGAGGAAATGAATGATGATGATGGAAGAAATGGCAATGCCATTCGAAAAATACTGGCACGAGATGAGTTTTCAGTTGCCGACCCCAATCCAAGAGAATGTCTTCAAGCCGCTGTTGGAAGGCAAGGATGTCGTCGGCCTATCGCCTACCGGTACGGGCAAAACGTTGGCTTATGCCATTCCGTTGCTGCAGAAAACGGATGCCAACAAAGAGCTGCAATTGTTGGTGCTTGTGCCTTCGCAAGAGTTGGCTCACCAAGTAGGCCACGTTTTGGCGGAGTGGGGTTCCCTGAAGGACTTGAGCGCGCAAGTGATCATCGGCGGCGCGAACGTCGGCCGTCAGATCGACAAGCTGAAGGAAAAACCGGAAATCGTGGTCGGAACACCGGGACGATTGTTGGAATTGGCCAACCAGAAAAAACTGAAACTGCACAACATCAAGACGGTCATCCTTGATGAAGCGGACTATCTGATGCAGGAGGAGCACTTGAGCGCCCTGCGCGAGTTGATCAAAAAAATGCCGGGTTCCCGTCAGATGGGTTTCTTTTCGGCTACGAACAGCGAAAACCTGAAGGACATCCAAAAGTGGTTCAACACCGAGCCGCTTTGGTTCGACACGACAAAAGAAGGCCAGTTCATGGACCAAACGATTCACGGCTTCATCGAGGCACCTACGCGCAAACGCGCCGAAATGTTGCGCCGTTTGGGCAATCTGGAAGAGATGCAGGCGCTCGTTTTCGTAAATGCTACGCAGGAACTTGATTATTTGGCGCAGAAACTGCAGTTCGAAGGCATCAATGTCCGCATGCTGCACAGCGATTACGGCAAAGCCCAGCGCAAAAACGCCATGGATGAATTCCGCAAAGGCAATGTGACCTTTCTGCTGACAACGGATGTTTCCGCGCGCGGGATCGACATCCAGGATCTGCCTTACGTCATCCATTACGATCTGCCGCTATCGAAGGAAACCTACCTGCACCGCTCCGGACGTACGGGCCGGATGGGCAAAAAAGGGATTGTGCTGTCATTGGTGAATGATCGCAACAGCCGCGATATCAAACGTTTCGCCCCGCATCCGGAAGAAGTGAAGGAATTCTTCATCTACGGTGGTGAGCTCGTTGATCAGTTGCCGAGCCGCGAATCCCGCGACGCCATCCGCGATGCGCAGAAACCGGCCGTCGCCAAAGCTGCTAAAATCCAGAAAAAAGCTGCCTTGGTTGCTTCGAAAGAGGAAGAGGCTAAGAAGGAAGCAGTCGCCAAAAAAACGAAAAAGAAAAAAATCCGCTCCAAAGATCAGAAAAATAAAGGCGCACGCCGCAAGCCAACAGAGAAAAAGCTATCTGAATAACTGATTAACTTTCCGCATTCTGCCGGAAGGACAGGCCGAATCCGCCTATGCGGAGGCTTTCCCCGGTGGCGTGCGGATATTTTTGTTTTTTTGTGAATATGTGGGATGGAACTCCGGTTAAGCCGGGGGTCGCCGGAGGACAGCAATGCAAAATGCGTCCAGTTCCGATAAGACTGCTGCGGTCGGAGGAGACGGATAATACCGGATTGCTCCTCCGGTGGCGCATCCGCTCGCCGGAGCAGACACCGAAAATGTGAAGATTTCCTTCCCCGGTCCGTTGCGGCGCATCCCTTGCACCTGTATAATCAAAGGTAGAGACCTAACCTGTATTCGGATACGGCATAGAGTCCGTTTTGCAGCAACAGAAAGGGGTGGACGCTATCCATGGTCACAATCAATGACATCGCTAAAATGGCCGGCGTGGCGAAGAGCACCGTTTCCCGCTATCTGAACGGCGGGGCGGTCAGCGGAAAAACGAAGGCGAAGCTGGATGAGATTGTTGCCGAGAACGACTATAAACCGAATAAATTTGCCCAAAGTCTGAAAGCGAAGCGCACGCATATGGTCGGGACGATCATTCCGCGTCTGAATTCCTTTGCGACGAATGAAGCGTTGCGGGGCTTGGAGAACAGTCTGCGCCTTTCCAAAAACCAACTGTTGATCACGAATGCGGATCAGAGCCGCGAGCGCGAAATCGAAGCCATCTCCACCTTGGCGAAGCAGCGCGTCGACGGCATCGTCTTCTTCGCCGCTGCCATCACACCGGCTCATGTCAAGGCGTTCGAAGAGGCTGATGTTCCCGTCGTCATCGTCGGGCAATCGCATCCCGATTTCCACTGCATCATCCACGATGACGAGAAGGCGGGCCGTTCGGTCGGAGCGTACGCGGTTGCGAACGGACACAGGAACATTCTTGTCTTCGGGGTCGACGAATCCGATACGGCGGTCGGGGTGACCCGACGCAACGGCATCGAGCAGGCTTTCGAAGGCCATGATATCGACTATACCTTCGTCAAAACGAGCTTTGCCATGAAGGACGCCTACGAAAAGGCACTGGAAATCCTGCCGCAATCCAAAGCGACTTTCGTGATCGGCGCGACCGACAATATCGCGATCGGGATCATGCGCGCTGCGCATGAACTGCAGATTGAAATCCCCAACCAGCTTTCCTTGGCGGGATTCGGCGGCTACGAAATAACCGAGGCGGTCTATCCACGCATCACAACAGTGCATTATCCTTTCCAGGAATCCGGCGAATTGGCGGCCAAAATACTGATGGAACTGATCTTGGAAAAAGAAGTTGACCTGATCCAAACGTTGGATAACGAGTTGTTGGTCAGGGAATCGACTCAAAAAAATGCTTGGACATAACTTAGGCAACGATCAATAAATAAAAACCGACACGCAAGCAACCTAATGCTTGCGTGTCGGTTTTTTGAGCCTTCCACAATACACAGGAGAAGCACAACCCTTCACAACCGCTTCAAAAAAACGAAACTGAGAATCCGTACGTTTTCTCCACATTTTTATTGTCACCCTTTAAAAATACGGGTTTGCATCTATTTTTTGCGGTAACGTGTTCGATGTCTGCACGACCCATACTTACGACGACAAAATCGCCGCCATCCGCGCTGCGCAAAAGGCAGGTCTGACTGTCTGCAGCGGCGGCATCATCGGTTTGGGCGAGACGATGGAGGACCGCATCGATATGGTCATCGACCTGCGCGACGACTGACGGTACCATATAGACCCGCCTTCTCCTCTTCGCAATATCCTTTTGAATACAGCTGACAGAAGGGGTTATCTGTTGAATTATTGTTTATCGCGGTTGATTTGATAATTTAATTGCGGATTATCATATAATAAATGGATATTGTTTTTGAGGGGGAAGATCGGAAAAATGAATAATGCAAAAGGATTAACAAAAGTTTTGGCGGTTCTGGGGGCGTTCGTTTTATTGGGACTGAGTGGCTGCGGCCAAGAAGAAACGGTAGAAACGGACAGCAGCGCACAGGAAACGACGGAACTGACCTCCGAAACGACGACTGAAGAAACAACCGAAGCAGCCGCTGAGGAACATTTGGATTATGAAAACCAGGATGAATGGGACTTCGAATCCGGCGCGATGCAATCTCCGATCAATATCGAAACGAGTGCAACCGAAGCGATGACCACGGACGGTTCCTTGACATTGGACTATGCGGAGGAGATCATCGATGTGGTCGATAACGGGCACAGCATCGAAATCGAAGACGGCGGCCAAGCGACGATTGCAGGACGCGGTTTTGAATTGGCGCAATTCCATCTGCATTCTCCGAGCGAGCACACGGTGGATGGGGAGAGTTTCCCGATCGAACTGCATTTTGTCCACAAGGCACAGGATGGCCGCTTAGCAGTCATCGCGGTCTTCTTTAAAGAAGGAACAGAAAATGCTGCTTTTCAGGCGATCCTGGATGATGTGCAGGCGAACGAAGAATCAGACGTTGCGAGCGGCCTCAGCCTGAACGTTGCCGAACTGCTTCCAGCCAACAAAAGCTACTACCATTACCTAGGTTCCTTGACGACACCGCCGCTGACCGAAAATGTCGAGTGGTACGTGATGGCGAACCCTGTGGAAGTTTCCGCGGAACAAATTGCAGCCTTCAACGAATACTATGAAGGCAACAACAGAGAGGTCCAACCATTGGGCGAGCGTTCCGTTCTGAAGTACGAAGAATAGCAAGCCTATCAAAGTTCCGCCTGAGCCCACTCCAGTGGGAAAGGCGGAACTTTTTTTGAATGCTCTGACCCGCGGATGCAAAGGAATCCGTAATGCGATTACAAAATGCGAAAGAAACGGATGCAAGGGTACTTTTTTTGATATAATTTAAGGAAAAACGCGAGCGGGGGGAACGTAATGGGGGAAATAGCAGCAAAAGCCGCATCATTGATTTTGATCATCGTGATCGGCTACGTCATCAAACGGATCGGATGGGTAAACGCCGAGGATTTTCCGAAATTTTCGAAAATCGTTCTGCGGATCACGCTGCCCTGCGCACTGATCACCAGTTTCAACACGTTCGACATCACCTCCAACTTGCTGTTTTTGACCGCAATCGGCCTCCTCGCTAACTTGATCCTGCAAATCACCGGCTATCTGGTGAACCAACGGAAAGGCGGTATAGCGCAGGCTTTCGGAATCATCAACCTCGGCAGCTACAATGTCGGGGCCTTTGCGATGCCATATATCGCCGGATTGATGGGCCCGCAGTCGATCATTTTCGCATCCCTTTTCGATGTCGGCAATTCATTCGGAGCTGCCGGAATTGGCTATGGTTGGTCCCGTTCTGTTGCGGATGAGAAGCAAAAAACAACCTTAGGCGGCTTCCTCAAACTCATGTTTCTTTCGCCGCTGTTCGATACATACTTGATCCTGTTGCTGATGCGCCTCCTCGGGCTGCAATTACCGGATGAGGTCATCACCTTTACGTCCACGGTGGGCGGCGCCAACACATTCCTGGCGATGTTGATGATCGGAATCGGTTTGGAATTGGGCTTGGATGCGCACCGCTTCAAGCTGGCCTTCAAATACTTGGCCATCCGCTACGGCTTTTCGCTGATTTTCTCCATCCTGACCGTGCTCTTCCTGCCGGTATCAATGGTCGTGAAGACGATCCTCTGCATGCTGTTCTTTTCGCCGATCGCATCCATGGCGACCGGATTCACCGACGAAGCAGGCGGGGACGTCGAAACCTCCGCCTTCATGAATTCCGTTTCCATCCTGATCGGAATCTTCGCGCTGCCGCTCGTTTTGGCGGTCATGGGATAAAAATGTCAAATGAAAAAAATTCAAAACCATCCGTTCTTGTGTAGCGGGTGGTTTTTTGTTGGGCGGAATTTGTTTCCTCCGTCGAACGCAGGTTACGCCGGAGTTCGGTCAACATATGCCTCTTTTCCTCCGATGAGGGGGGGCTCGCCGAAGTTGGCCCTAAGATGTTACTGTCGCCCTCCGGTGAGCACCCCCTCGCCGGAGCAGGGCGCCGCACGTATCGTTCAGCTCCGGCCAACCTGGCCAGCAGCACAAACATATAACATCAACCTATAACTGAATATATCATTTAAGTGTTACCCTATAACCGGATTCCATGGCATACTGGAACAACCTTCATAAATGAAAGGCATCAGCAAATATTGGGATAGCGGCGCAATTATTTGCACCGTTATCCCTGATAATACAAAACAACTAGGAAAAGGGGGAACAGTAATGAAAAAAGAAACAAATCGTTGGGTGGTCCTGATCAGCTCGATGGGGATCTTGTTGTGCACCGGTATCGTCTACACGTTCAGTGTTTTCGCAGGACCTTTGGCGGAATTGCGGGGATGGGCGGTACCGGATATCATGATGGCGTTCGCAATCAACTCCGCAGTGGGGCCGATCCCGATGATCTTCGGCGGCTATTTTACGGACCGTGGCTGGGCAAAATGGATCGCCCGCATCGGCGTCGTCCTTTTCGGTATCAGCTTCGCGTTCACCGGGCAAGCGACGAGCATTTTCCAGTTATATCTGATCTACGGGATCTTCGGCGGATTTGCGCAGAACTTTGCCTATTCCGCCTGCCTCAGCAACACAATCCGCTTTTTCCCGGATAAAAAAGGCTTGGCTTCCGGTCTGATCACGGGGGGGATGGGCGGAGCGGCGATCATCGCGGCACCGATCGCGAACACGCTGATCGAACGCTACGGAGTCAGCCAAGCCTTCTGGCGCATGGGCTTGGCGTATGCGCTGATCGGATTCTTTTTCAGTCTTTTCATCCGCTCGGCACCGAAACAGGCAGTTCCACAAACGGCTGTGGCCTCCGAAAAGGCTCCAGCACCAGCAAAAACCATCATCGCAAACAAAAACTGGAAGGAAATGTTGGCGAGTCCCGCATTCTACCTGCTTATCCTGATGTTCGCGATGGGCGCCTTTTCCGGTCTGATGATTGCTTCGAACGCATCATTGATCGGGCAATCGATGTTCGGTTTGTCGGCATCGGCAGCTGCCGCTTATGTCAGCCTCTATTCCTTGAGCAACACGTCAGGCCGGGTATTCTGGGGCGCGATTTCTGATCGCATCGGCCAAATCCGCGCGGTCATCATCATCTACAGTGCCATCATTTTTGCCTTCATCCTGCTCGTCAGCGTCAACCAAGTGTGGGCCTTCGCTGTCGGGATCGTCACCTTGGGCCTTTGCTTCGGCGGCGTGATGGGCGTCTTCCCGGGATTGGTCATGGATAACTTTGGTCCGGCGAATCAGGGCGTCAATTACGGCATCGTCTTCATCGGCTTTTCGAGCGCCGCATTCGTCGCTCCGAAAGTGACTGCGTCATTGGCTGCCGCGAACGACGGTGACTTCACGAAAGCCTTCTATGTCGCGATTGCCGTCGTCCTGCTGGGACTGGGCTTGAGTCTTGTCTATGCGAAAAGAAAAACATTTGTTGTAAAAACGGCCGCATAGACAGTTTGATAAGAATCCTAACATATTAATAAAAGCACCGAAAAAATCAGATAACCTGCTGATTTTTCCGGTGCTTTTTCATGAATATAAATAGTTGACTGCTTGTTCTTTTGGGAATTGTTACCGGAACTGGCAAACGTGTCGCTAGTTCCAGTAACAACTGTCCACAAACATTTCAAAACGACTTTACTATCTGTCTAAAGTAATCTAAAATATAGTAAACACCGACAATTATCTTATAGTTGGCTTTCAGGGAAGAGGAGAAAAAAATAATGCGCTCAAATAAACAAAATAAGAACGGTTTGAAAATATTTGTCAGTATCCTTGCAATTCTGGTGATCGGTATTATGGGGTATGTCTACTCAATCTACGCAAATGTGAGAGACTCGATGGACACGGCCTATACGCCAGTCGAAATCGAGAATTTCCGAACAACGAATACCGGTACAGTAGTCGATTCTTCAGAAGTGGACGGAGAAAGCAGAGCTGATGCTGGCTCATTAACACCTTCGCAACTCCTGGAAGCGGGTGAGCCGGTCTCCATTCTGTTGCTGGGCGTTGACACAGGTGACCTGGGACGTACGGAACAAGGACGTTCCGATTCGATGGTAGTCGTCACGATCAATCCCCATACCCAACAGACGACACTTTTGAGCATTCCGCGCGATACGTACACCGAAATCGTCGGCCATGGTACCTCGGACAAAATCAACCACGCTTATGCATTCGGTGGCACCGCGATGTCTATCAATACCGTGCAGCAGATGCTGGGCATCCCTATCGATTTCTACGTGACGGTGAACATGGCCGGCATCCAAGAAATCGTCGACGCGGTCGGCGGCATCTCTGTCGAGAGCCCGCTTACCTTCACCCAGAATGGCTACGATTTCGTCCAAGGCACAAACCAACTGGATGGCAAGGCAGCATTGGAATTCGCACGCATGCGCTATGAAGATCCAGCCGGCGATACCGGTCGTCAAGGCAGACAACGCCTGGTCATCGAGGCTGTCATCCGTAAATTAGCGACACCTGAAACACTGCTGAATTACCAGACTATTCTTCAGTCACTTTCATCGAATGTACAGACTAGCTTCCAACTTTCTGATTTCTACACGCTCCAAAGCCAAGATTATCTAGGTGCAGTCGGCAACATGAACCAGCAGCAACTAGGCGGTACAGGCGGCATGATGAATGAAATTTACTATAACTTCGTGGACGAAACCGAGATGGCGCGCGTCCAGGACCTCCTGCAGGCAGAACTCGAACTCGAATAAACGTCAAGGGCACCTCTTTAAGGAGGGACCAACATGAATCGGGAATGTGGAAGTGTTGAACGCTACCGACTGCACATTCAATGAGGTTACCTTCGCGGTGACTCCGAGCACGACGGAAGATGTGAATGGTGTAGTTGTGCGCGTCATCGACAGTTTCAACGATCTGCCAAAAGACGATTACCAAACGACTTTCAATGATTGCACTTTTGAGCGCGCAGACGCACAGGACTTGCTGGAGACGGACAAGGAGGTAGTCGCCCTGAATGGTTATTTCGGCAAAATGACGCTCAACGACTGCGTGTTCCGCTGCGGGTTCACGACCGGCTACTTAAATTTCGGTGTGGCCGAAAGTTACTTGAATGATGTCTATTTCGATGCGGAAACCGCGGTATCGATGCAGCCACTCGCATGGGCCCGGATCGACAAGTTCGTCCTGGATAATGTGACATATGGCACGAATACGCTGACACCGTTCCTTTTTGTGAATTATATGATTACAAAACCTTATGCAACTGTCTCTTTCAAAAATATGGTCCTCGACAGCTCGCAAGCGGGCTACGCCGGTGCCGACCAGATTGGCACGACGAAGATTGTCAGCGACCGCCTGATCTATGTCACCGCTGATCCGACAGTAGCGGATGTTCCTGCATTTAAGGGCGATACTGCTCGGCTCTACACGGTGATCGCAGGCGCTCCTTCGGAATGGGTCGCCGTCACCAGTGATCCGGTCGCGGCCGATTGGAAAGTAGTGGTCGAGTAAAGGGTGAATGAATGCGAAAAGATAACAAAAATACAGCTCGGTAACATCCAATACGATGTTGCCGAGCTGTATTTTTGTCTTCTTGTCGGCCGTTCCTTGTTATCCCTTAACATAATAATGCTTCGGTCTCAATGGATTGCGCGCATGCCGAGCAGTTCGACGTCGCAAGCGAGATGATCCGCAGAAACGGTTTGTTCGTACATCAGGTCGGTGGAGAGGTATTTCTTGTTGTCGTCGGCAAAGACGGTCGCGACAACGGCATCCTTATTTCCCAGCAGATCTTGGGCCTTCAGGACGCCCAGGAAGTTCGCGCCCGATGAGATTCCGACACCGAGCCCGAGCACGCGAGCGAGTTTGCGGGACATGTTGATGGCGTCGCAGTCGTCGATAAGGAGGATATTGTCCAGCTGATCCAGTTTGATGATAGCCGGCACGAACTCGTCGCCGATGCCGAAAATCCGATGCGGGCCGACGACTTTTCCGCAAGTTGCCATAGTCGGGGAGGAGGCCGGATCGAGCGGGAAGGCGAGGCAATCCGGATAGGTTTCCTGCAGAATATCTTTGACGCCCATCAGCGTTCCGCCGGTACCGACGCCGGCGACGAAGCCTTGCGGCCTTTTGCCGAAAGCCGCCAGCTGAGCCAAGATTTCTTTTCCGGTAGTCGCGTAGTGGGCGGCACAGTTTTCAGGGTTGGAGAATTGATGCGGCAGGAAGGCGCCTTCGGTTTCGCCCATCCGATCAGCGAGGGCAATTGAGCCGGTGAAGCCGCCTTCCGCTTTGGAAACGAGCCGAATCGTCGCACCGAAACTTTCGATCAGGTTGATCCGCTCCTTGCTCATCCAGTCGGGCATGAAAATCGTGACCGGATTACCCAGGTAGGCCCCACTCGCAGCAAAAGCGATGCCTGTGTTTCCGCTGGTCGCCTCCGCGATTGGCATGCCTTCAGCGATGGCGCCCGTTTCGTACGCCTGGCGGAGAATGTGGGCGGCGACGCGGTCTTTGATGCTGCCAGAGTAATTGTAGTATTCTGCCTTCGCGTATACGATCCGCGGTTCGCCTTTGTAAAGTAAGGAAATTTCTAGCATCGGGGTGTGGCCAATCAAAGCCGCCAAACCATCAAATTTTTCGGACATCTTTTCATTTATCGTCATGGTAAAATACCTCCCATACTTATGTCATGTCTTTCTTTGTATTCATTTTAACGCTTTTGCCGGGGAAAGGCCATCGCCAGCAAGTCCATAAAAAATACAAAATATTTTATTAGAAAACGCTTGACTTTATCTTTGAAAGGGTTTACTATTTATATCAAGAGGAACCGGTTTCACTAAAGAGTAAAACTTGATCCTCCTCATTTTCACCCTGAAAAGGAACCGGTTCCTTTTCGGGGTGAAGCATAGCTTGTATTGCACTTATTCTTAGGCACAACATATCAAAAGGAGGAATCATTAATGAAAAATGAACAAACTATCAAAGACATTCTTGACGCTGTGGGAGGCCAGGATAATGTCAAAAATTTTGAACACTGTGCTACAAGACTTCGAATTATCTTAAGAGATAACAGCAAGGTGAGCAAGGAAAAAGCGGAAGCTGTCACTGGAAGCAAAGGTTACTTTTTTAATACAGGACAACACCAGTTTATTTTCGGAACTGGAAAGGTAAATGAAGTCTATTCTGAATTTAAGCAATATACAAAGATGGATGAATCAGCGGATACAGCGTTTAAAGAAGACGTTTACTCCAACATGACTCCCGTTCAGAGAGTCGTTCGAACTTTGGCGGATATTCTAATTCCTCTAATTCCTGCACTGGTTACAACGGGACTATTAATGGGTTTAAGAGGACTTCTTGTGGAGCTGGGTGTAGAATTTAGTCCATTTATGTTGAGCATGTTCCAGATGCTGACAGATACCGCATTTGCTTTCCTACCAGTACTTATTGCCTATAGTGCCACTCGTAAATTTGGTGGAAATCCCATCATCGGTATCGTAGTTGGCCTTATGATGGTATCTCCTAATTTGCCTAATGCTTGGGCTGTAGCCGGTGGAAGCGCTGAAGCAATCAAGGTTTCTTTCTTAGGACTGAATATTCCTATTGTAGGTTATCAAGGATCTATCATCCCCGCTATCGTAGCAGGGTATCTAATATCAAGAATTGAGAAAGAGCTACGAAAAGTTGTTCCTCAAATCATCGACCTGATTGTAACGCCGTTTGTAACATTAACAGTAACCATTTTTCTAATGCTCTTTATCTTAGGTCCTATCACTCATACATTCGAGATTGCAGTCAGTGACTTTATCGTTATGCTGATCAATGCACCTTTAGGTATTGGATATATCCTTTTTGGCGCACTTCAACAACTCTTGGTTATTACAGGCCTTCATCACACTTTATCAATCATTGAGCTTCAGTTACTTGCCGATACGGGTGAAAATGTGCTGAATCCACTTATGACAGCCAGTATGGCCGGACAATTAGGGGCAGCGATTAGTGCAGCTTTA
>ERZ724503.651-NODE-651-length-15247-cov-5.672064_pt1 | contig 15247 bp, 19 predicted proteins | sample MGYA00376036_ERZ724503 | MGnify/ENA primary metagenome ERZ724503 (study PRJEB28724, sample SAMN07190885) | wastewater metagenome | isolation source: influent of sewage treatment plant in Hong Hong | place: Hong Kong | collected 2016-03-17 ...
GGTGCGCGATGACTGCCGACGACGTGCGGTGGCTGGCTCAGAAGCTGGTGGACGGGGCTTTCGACAGCGTCAGCACCGAGTCGGTGAAGGCGATGGCGGAGCGACTCGTGGCGCTCGAAGCGAACCACGCAGCCGCCGCAGCCGAGGCGACGCGACGTGCACAGGCGGAGGCTGAACTCGCCGATGCGCAAGAGGAGGTCGCCAAGTTGAAGGCCGGCGTGGCTGAAGAGCGCGAGGCGTGCGCGCAGTTGGTGGGTGACGTCTGCGTTCTCGGCAGCGGCAACGAGGTCAGGACGGGCTACGCGACCGCCATTCGCGCGCGAGGTGCGAAGTGAGACTCACCGAACGCGGCCACGTCGTCTTCTTCGGCCTCTCGCTGTTCTGCTCGGGCATCGGCTTCGCGACAGCAGTGCTGCGGCCCGAGCCATTCACCATCGGCTGCGGCGTCTTCAGCGTCGCGGCGTCGGTCGTCTACATCACGGCGATGGCCGTGACTGCGAGGGACGAATGAGCGCCCTCGTCTGCTGGCTCTTCGGGCACGTGTGGCGCGAGTGCCCCTTCGTTGAGATGACGAGCGACGTCGTCCGCAGGCATCTGGCCGCGGGCGGAACGGACCTCGACCGCTGCCGTGGTGCCTGCACTCGCTGCGGCAAGCACAAAGGCTTCGTGACGTGCATCGTCTGCGAGCGGGTGGCCCGATGAGCGCCCTCGTCGACCTGCGCCGCAGAGAGGACGCGCACGCCATGGCCATCGAGCGGGGCAAGGCACAGCTTCGCGTGTTGCAGTCGGTGCTGGTGCACTTCACCGACGGCCTCAGCGCTCGCGAGTCTGGCGACCGACTGGGGCTGTCCCGCAAGTCCGTGCAGAAGTACCGCAACGTGCTGCACCTGGCTTGCTGGGACGCAGGTGTTGCAGCGGTGACTCGCGCCTCTGGAGGCTGACGCCATGTCTGAGCTGAAGGCACCTGAGACAAAGGGCAAGCGCCGCGCACCGAAGACGGCGTTCAAGAAAGGCCAGTCCGGCAACCCGGGCGGCCAGTCGAAAGAGAAGCGCGCCTTCCTCGAGCAGATGCGTGACGAGAGCGGCGACGCGAAGAAGATCTACGACGGCTTCATCAAGCTGGTCGACCAAGGCAACCCGGCCGCAATTCTCTGGGCGATGGGCCACATCGTCGGCAAGCCGCCCGACAAGGTGGAAGTGACGGGCAAGGGCGGAGCGCCACTGAAGTCTGAGGTGAAGCATGTCGACGACGAAGGCCGAACCGCTCGCATCCTTGCAGTCCTTCAGCGCGCAGGAGCGCTCCGAGCTCTCGCGCCTGCTGACGCCTCGGCTGACGAAGTACATCCCGTGGCAGCCGACGGAGACACAGGCAGCGTTCCTCGTCCTTGACTGCGGTGAGGCGCTCTACGGCGGCGCGGCAGGCGGTGGGAAGTCTGTTGCGCTGCTGATGGCTGCGCTGCAATACGTCGACGTGCCCGGCTACAACGCGCTGTTGCTGCGGCGCACCTTCGCAGCGCTGTCGAAGCCGGGCGCCCTCATCGACTTGGCGCACGACTGGCTGCAGGGCACCGACGCGACGTGGAACGAGCAGCAGAAGGTGTGGCGCTTCCCCTCGGGCGCGACGCTGTCCTTCGGCTACCTCGACACCGAGGGCGACAAGTACCAGTACCAGGGCGCGGCGTACCAGTTCGTCGGGTGGGACGAGCTGACGCAGTTCACCGCGACGCAGTACAAGTACCTCTTCTCGCGCCGGCGCCGCACCAATGCGCTGAAGGGTGTGCCGATGCGCACGCGCGCAGCCAGCAACCCGGGCGGCGAAGGACACGAGTGGGTGAAGCATCGCTTCTTCACCGAGGGGCCGGACAAGGGACGGTTCTTCATTCCGGCGAAGCTGGAGGACAACCCGCACCTCGACATCGCGGAGTACGAGTCGAGCCTTGAGGAGTTGCCTCTCGTCGAGCGCATGCAGCTGCGTCACGGCGACTGGGAGACGAAGGAGCCGGGCGAGTGGTTCCAGCGTGAGTGGCTCGAAGTCATCGGCGCGGCTGAAGTGCCCACCGTCGGTCTGACGAAGACGCGCTACTGGGACACCGCATCGACGAAGCCACACGCGCGCAACAAGGACCCCGACTACTTCTGCGGCGTGTTGCTTGGCGAATGCCGCGGCACCTACTACGTGATGCACGTCGTGCGGTTCCGCTGCGGGCCTGCCGAGGCTGAAGCGAAGGTGGCTGCCGTCGCAGAGCAGGACGGGAAGGACGTCGACATCTGGATGGCGCAGGAGCCCGGCTCGATGTCAGAGATGGCGCTCCACGCGTACGGCAAGGGCCCACTGAAGGGCTTCTCGTTTCGAGGCGACAGGCAGACGGGCGACAAGCGGCAGCGCGCCAAGCCCTTCGCTGCAGCTGCGTCACGCAAGGCGGTGAAGGTGGTTCGCGGCGAGTGGAACACGGACTACCTCGACGAGCTCGAAGCCTTCCCGCGGCCGGGCGTGCATGACGACCAGGTGGACGCGTCGAGTGGTGGCTTCGACAAGCTGCATAGCGTCGATCGAGGCAAGGTGGAGACGTCGGTGAGAGAGCCGACGCGCGTGGCACCCCTCCGCGCCATCGGCATGTGACTGGTGTACCAGCGGTGACACCTCACGTCGCAGCTTGCGGCCGTGGGCCTCTTCGACTTCCTCCGACGCCGGCCGTTGGCTGCTGCGCAGGCCGTCGTTGAGGCGCGTCCGGCGCCGGCGCTGATTGCGCCCACTGAGACGGTTGGCGTCAGCGGCACCACCAACTTCGGCGGGCGCCTGCAGACGGAGAAGAACCCGCTCCTCCGCGACCAGCTGGCCTACGGCCGCGCGGGGACGACGGACTGGGGTGAGTGGGAGGACATCCGCCGCACCAACCCGTGGGTGGCCGCTGCCGTCGAGTTCGTCACGGCGCCCATCGAAGACGCCAGTGTCGACGTCGCCGTCGCCGGGAAGCACCCGGACGCGAAGCTGGCGGAGCAGCAGGCGGCTTTCGTGCGGTGGAACCTCACCGAGGCGCTAGAGCCGGAGTTTCACGCGTCGCGCAGCGCGGCCGCGGACGGCATGCTGACGAGCGGCTTCTCGCTGTTCGAGTACTTCTTTCAGCAGCGGTACATCGAAGAGTTCGGCCGCGAGATGTGGATGGTGCCGTCTCTCGAGGAGCGGCTGCCGTCGTCGCTGTCGTCGACGCCGTGGAAGGAAGACGAGCGCGGCAACCTGGTGGCGGTGCAGCAACAGGCGCCGAAGCCGGGGCAGGGCGCGTGGTTCACCGGGGAGATTCCGGCCTCACAGCTGTTGCGCTTCGCGTGGAATAGCCGCGGCCGCAACTACGCCGGCTTCAGCGCGTTCCGTCCCGTCTGGTACATCGCCGCGCGCATTCAGCCCGAGTTGCTGAAGCTGGTGGGTGTGACGTACCAGCGCGAGGGCGCGGGCGTTCCGGTAGCCACCGCGAAGGACCCACAGACGCCGCTGACGAAGGGGCAGCGCGAGGAACTGCAGGTGCTGCTGGCGAACCTCGTCTACCACGAGAACGCCAACGCGGTGATGCCGGCGGGCTGGGACATCAACTGGGTCTTCTCGCCCGCGGCCAACAAGGGGCACGTCCTCGAGGCCTGGCGCACGCTGGGCGTCGTCGTGCTGCAGCAACTGGGCGCACAGCAGCTGGCCCTCGGCACTTCGGACACGGGCAGCCGCAGCGTTGGCGAGGTGCACGACGCACGCGCCGCCACCTACGTGAAGAAGGTGACGCGCACGCTGGCGTCCGGCTACTCGCAGTTGGCGAAGCGCCTCGTCGAACTCAACTGGGGCCCGCAGCCCTGTTACCCGACGGTGAAGCTGACGCTGACGCGCGCGGAGATGGGCGGTAAGGAGCTCGTCGACGCGATGGCGGCCGCGAAGAATGGCGGCCTCATCACCGTCACCTGCGACGACGAAAACACGGTGCGCGAGAAGCTGGGCCTGTCGCCCATCTCCGAGGAAGGGCGTGGCGAGGCCGAGGGGGTTGAGGGCGTCGAGGGTGGCGAAGAAGGCGAAGAAGGCGTCGTCCCTGTTGGTGTCGACGGAGCAGAGAAGGCGCAGGACACCGCGCTCAACGGCGCACAGGTGCAGGCCGCGCAGTCCATCGTCGAAGCGGTCGCTGCGGGACGGCTGCCCCGGGAGACCGGTGTGGCCATGCTGGTTACGTTCTTCAACATCCCGCAGGCCGTCGCCGAACGCCTGATGGGTCCTGTGGGCGCCGGGTTCGAGCCGAAGGAGTCGGCCCCGCCCGAGCGACCCGAGGAGGGCGACGAGAAGCCGCCCGGCCTGAAGGCGTCTGCCGACGGCAGCTTCGCCTCGTGGCGTCCTCTGCGTGCGTCGGAGAAGCGCACCGACTGGGCCAGCATCGACGCGTACCTCGCCGGCCGCCGTGAGGCCTTCGAGCGCGCGGTGAAGCCCGTCGTTGTCACAATGCTGGCGCGGGCACAGACGGCCATCACCGAGGCGATGAAGGACGGCGACCCGTCCGAGGTGGCGACGCTGCCCCTCGACGACTCGGAGTTGAATGCCGTCGTCGCCCAGTACCTCGCCGACGTGCGCAAGGCGGGCGGCGCCTTCGCGCGTGCCGAGCTGCGCAAGGACTCGGGCCCGAAGCTGGCTGAAGAGCGCCGTGACGTGTTGTCGGCCGCGGCCGAGGAAGAGCAGGACGACAGGCAGCCCGTCGACGACGCAGAGGCAATCGACGACACCGACGCCCTCGTCGACGCGACGCAGAAGGCCGTCGTACGCCGCATGACGTCGCGGCTGCGCAGCGAACTCGAGTCGGAGGCCCTCGACGTGGTGCGCACGGGCGGCAACGTCGGTGACGTGCTGGCGCGCGTGGTGACGCGGCAGCTCGAGTCGGGCGCTTTCCGCAGCGACGCCGGCGCCGTTGTGGCGCGCATCTTCAATGGCGGGCGTGACGAGGCGGCGCGCCTGGTGGGTGGCGTCGCTGAGGTGGAGCGAAGCGCCGTCCTCGACTCGAAGGTTTGTCCGGCGTGTCGAGCCGCAGACGGCCGGCGCGCCGCATTCGGCAGCGCAGAGCACGACGCGCTCGTTCCTCCTGACCGCGACTGCGACGGCGGGTCGAACTGTCGCTGCCTTCTTCTGTACCTGCCCGACGGAGGCGACGAGTGAACACGCTGATTCTTCGCGCGCAGTTCGCCACGGCCTTCGCTGCTGAGTCGGCGAAGTGGAACGTCCTTTTCCCGCGCGGGAAGTGGCACGGCGCCAACCTGAAGCCCATCGGCGGCAGCATCGACCTCGACTCGGGCCTGCTCGAGGAGATGGTGGCCAACTGGGAGGCGGCTGGCCGCCCGAAGCTTCCCGTCCGCAAGACGCACCGCCACCTCGACGACGACGTGCCGGCCGTCGACAGGCCGCAGCTTGAGCGGGCCTTCGGCTGGCTGACGGACTTGCGCGTCACCGCCCAGGGCCTCGAGGCGCTGACGGAGTGGACACCGGAAGGCCGCTCGGAAGTCGAGGGTGGCGCGTACGCCTTCTGGAGCCCCGAGTGGCAGCCGAAGCACGTCGACCGCCGCAGCGGCGAGGTGAAGGGTTGGTGGCTGTCCGGAACCGCGCTCACCAACGACCCCTTCTTCAACGAGATGCCGCCCGTCGCGGCCGCAGTCCTTCCGACGGACCAACCCGCAGAACAGGAGCAGAGCCCCATGAATGAAGAGCAGCTGAAGCAGCTGCGGGCGTCCCTCGGCCTCGCAGCCGATGCGTCCGTCGAAGTCGTGCTGAAGGCCGCGTCGCAGGTGACTGCGGACGTCCGCACGCTGAAGGCCACCGCCGAGAAGCAGCCCACCCTCACCGCCGCCGTGCAGGAGGCCGTGAAGGCCGCCGTCGAGCCGCTCAACGCCCAGCTGAAGGCGGCTGACGCGAAGCTGCTCGAGCTCGAGGTGACGGGCCTCATCGCCACCGCGAAGCGCGGCGACGGGAAGCAAGGCCGCGCCATCGTCGACGAGAAGGTGAAGCCCGTCCTCCTCAAGCTGATCGCCGCCGAGTCGTCGCGCGACGAGGGCCTGAAGGCCGCGTCGGCGTACCTCGAGGCCATTCCCTGCACGGTGCCGATGGCCGCGAAGGGCTACGGCACGAGGGAAGAGGGCGCCCTCACCGCGTCCGTCGCGCACGAGAAGCTGAACGCCATCGCCAACGAGCTGGCGGCGAAGGGCACGAAGGCCCCGATGGAGCAGGCGCTGCTCCTCCACCCCGAGCTCGCGCAGGCCGCGCGCGCTCTCACCGTCGGCAACCACAAGGAGAGCTGAGCCATGGGCGCACCCACCTACGTCGAAGTCAACGTCATCGCCATGAAGGCGAACGGCACCGTCACGGCCAACCGCGTCGTGAAGGCGAACACCACCGAGGGCGAAGTCCTCCACACCACCGCCATCACCGAGGCCGTCTTCGGCGTCGCGCTGCAGACGGTGTCCACCGGGCAGGCCGTGCCTGTCGAGACGGGCAACGGCGCCATCGTGAAGCTGACGGCGTCGGCGGCCATCTCGGTCGGCGACCGCCTCATGCCTGGGGCCAACGGCAAGGTGGCCACCGCGGCTGGCGCCACGGCCGTCGACTGCGGCGTGGCCCTCTCGGCGGCTGGCGCCGACGGGGAAATCATCACCGCGCGGCTCAACCCGATGGGCAAGTCGCCCGTCAACACCTGATTCGAGGACACGCACATGTACAACCAGGCAACCCTCCGCACCCGCACCCCCGTCGAGCGCCTCCTGTTCGACTTCATGGTCGACCAGACGCAGTTCCTCGCGCCGTACCTCTTCGATCCGAAGATGGTGGACACCTCCACCAAGAAGGTGCCGCAGTCCGACACCTCGAGGCTGCGCGTACCCAACACCCTCAGCAAGACGAACGCTCGCGCGCAGAAGATCGACGAGCAGTTCTTCTACCGGGACATCGACCTCGAGGAGCACAAGCTCGCGGCCGACATCAACCCGCACGAGGTGTCGAACTCGGACAACCCGATGCTGGTGGACGAGGCCCGCAAGTCGAAGATCGTCACCCTCGGCCTCCTCATGCAGCGCGAGTCGCTGGCGGCCACGCTGGCCACCACGGCGGCCAACTACAACGCGTCGCTGACGTCGGCCCTCTCGGCGGGCGACCGCTGGGACGACACGGGCGACCCTGAAGCGCAGAAGATCACCGCCGACAACGCCCTCGTCCTGAAGTGTGGCCGGCCGGCGAACGCGCTCGCCATTTCGGGCACGGTGCTGCGCAAGCTGCGCACCAACTCGAACTTCCGCGACCGCGTGAAGTACACGACGGGCGGCCCGGTGACGAACGACGCCATCAAGGCGTTCTTCAACATCGACTACCTCTTCGTCAGCGACAACGTGAAGAACACGGCGAACGAAGGCGCCACGGACAGCATCTCGACGTTCTGGGGCACCAACGCCATCTTCTTCGTCTACAAGCCGGGCGTCGACATGGAGTCGGTCGGCTTCGGCGCGATGTACATGCGCACGTCGCCCCTCTGGCAGAAGGTCGTCATCGACGAGAAGCGCCAGGGTCCGAACGGCCCGATGCGCGAGGTGCAGGTGGGCACGGAGTACCAACTCGCCAAGGGCATCGTCGACGGCGAGGCCACGGGCCTCTTCGCGGGCGGGTACCTCTTCCGCACCGTGACGAGCTGATTCATCTCGAGGCGGGCGCCGTCGTGGCGCTCGCCTCACTCTCTCTCAAGGAAACCACCATGCCTTCATTCATCATCAAGCGCGGCGGCATCTGGGCCGGCGGCAAGCTGCACACCGAGGGCGACGTCGTCGAGCTCTCCGACAAGGACAGGGACGCCATCGACCCGCAGCACGTCGATCTTCAGTCCTCCATCGAGGCGAAGGCCGAAGCCGAGAAGCTGGCCGCCGCCGCCAAGGAAGCCGCCGAGAAGTCGAAGTCACTCGCCGAGAAGTCGAAGGGCGGTGCCAAGTGAAGCGGCTGGCACTCTTCCTCGTCCTCCTCTCCACCCTCGCCCTCGCGGCGGCCGGCACCATCTCCGGCATGACGGAGGGCGCCCAGTGGTTCAAGTCGGGCTTCTTCGTCGGCCCCGCGGCCACCACGACGACGGCGGCCAACCGCATCGACAACGTGCTGGCGGGCAGCATCACGTTCGACTTCGCGTCGGTCACCATCACCTGCGAAGACTCGACGGGCATCACCGTCGCGGGCGCGGCCGTCAACGACCCCTGCTTCGTCGGCCCTCCGACGACCATCAGCGGCGCGGGCACGGGGCTCCACTCGTCCTTCACCTGCTACGTCAGCGCCGCCGACACCGTGAAGGTTCGCCACTGCGCTGCAGGTACGGCCGACAACCCCGCCTCGGCCACCTACACCGTCCGCGTCATCTCGCCTGGCACCTGAGGAACCGCCCATGAAGAAGCTCGCTCTCGTCTCTCTCTTCGCCGTCGGCGTCCTCTTCATGGGCGCGCTGTCTCCCCTTTCGCCCGCCGCCCAGCTGGTGGTGGGCCGGGTGGCCGACATGACATCGCTCTTCATGCTCCTCAATGGCACGCCCGTAGCTCTGGGCGTGCTGACGTCGACGGGCACCAGCGTCAACCAGGGCACCACCGCGTCGACGTTCACCTTCAGCGGAGGCGGCTGCTACCAGGTGACGTGCGACGGCGCGGCCGTCATCAACATCGGCTCGACGGCATCGACCGACTACACGTCAGCCAACTTCGGGCGCGCGCTGTCGGCGGGGCAGGCCTCGTACTGGTGCGTGCGGGACACCGACACGAACATCAGCCTCGACACCGCGGGCACCACCGTCAACTGCGCCGTCGCACGCATGCGCTGAAGGAGGCCACGTGCTGACGTCCGCACTCCTCGTCCTCGCTCTCGCGCAGACGCCGCAGCACCGGCTGTTTCTCCAGCCGAACCTGCCGCGGACGTCCTTCGTGTCCCTCGCCGATGCGCTGCAGGCGGGCGACAAGGCGGGGGCGTGGTGGGCGATGAAGGGTGACGGCACGATGCTGGCGGGCTCCTCCGTCACGCTCGTCCCCACGGGCACGCCCACCAACACCGTCGAGAACGGCTGGCCGGTGCGCACGTACACCGCCGCGCAGAACGACCAAGAGCCCGCAAACGTCGCCTTCCCGGCGTCGGACTTCAGCGTCTGTTACCACCGCCGCAACGTCGCGCTGCCCAACACGCAAATCATGGCGTTCGGCACGAGCGGCCTTCCGGCCAATTTCAGTGCTCTTCCGTTTGAACTCCAAACCAACGGCACACTCACCTCCGTCACGTCAGATGGTGTTGTTCAGGCTGCATTCAACTTCTCCAGCGCCCCCCTGCCCATTGTTGCTGGTGCATGGAACGTCCTCTGCTTCACGTATCAACGCGTCGGCGGGGCGGCGAACAACGTCGGCACCCTCTACGTCAACGGCGTGCAGGTGGGTACGTCCTCGACGATGCGGTTGGCGCAGGCCCTTGCCTCGGTTTGGTCTACCAACGGCTACGCTGGCGTCGTCGCAGCAGGAGCCGGAAGCACACGTGGCGTCTTCGTCACGTACAAACTCCTCAGCGCGGCGGACATTGCCCGCATCTCTGCAGCAACCGGACCATGAGCTTCGACATCTACGCAGATGACTTCCAGTCGCTCCAAGACGCCCTCAACGAGGCGGCAACGACAGGCAAGACACTGCACCTCACGCCTCGCGCGCGGTACGCGGTAACGGCGCCGATCGTGCTCGACAACGTGTCGGTGCGTCTCGATGGGCACGGCGCGTCGATTCTCGCCGACGTGCCGATGCTGGCCCCGCTGGCGCTGAAGAACGGCGCGTACCTTCAGGCCAAACACCTCGTGCTCGGCGGTGGTCGAGTCGCGCTCTACGCGATGCACTGCGCCGGCGCGGGCGGCAGCCACTTCGAGGACTGCGAGTTCTACTTCGGCATTCGCGACGGCGTGCATCTCGCGGCCGAAGGCGCGGCGGGCGGCAACGACTGCATGCGCTTCGAGCGCTGCCGGTTTCAGCACAACGGGCGCATGCATCGGCTCACCGTCACCATCAACCAGACCAACTACCCGCCCGTGCCCGGCTACGCGACAGAACCGAACGTCGAAGCACCCGACGCGCAGTTTGTGACGTGGGGGACGCGCATCGGCGACCTCCTGCACGTCGGCAAAGAGTGGTTGCTGGTGCAGGAAGTCATCGACGAGACGCACCTTCGCCTTCAGTTGTACCCGGACACGTCGGGCCACAAGGAGGCGCCCGCGACGCTGCACGTTGGCGACGGGTACCACGAGGAATCGTTCAACGACAACAACCTGTGCGTGCTGCGCGACTGTCTGTTCCGCAACAACGCCGGCGCGGGCGCGAAGCTGTGCGGCCTTTTCGGTGCTCGCGTGCAGAATGGCCAGTTCGACTTCAACCGCGCCTATGGCGCCGTCGTCGGGCACCGCAACGGACCCGTCCTCATCAGCGACTTCCTCGGGTGCTACTTTGAGGGGAATGCCTCGCCAGCCGCCATTCTCCTCGGCGCCGCACAGGGCGTGCATGCCGTCTCCACCAACAGCGACGTGACGCTCTTCGACGTGACGAATCCGACGCCGAACTGGGGCACCAGCCTCAACGCGCAGAAGGCCGCCGGCTTTCGGCAGGCCTCGCCCAACTCCGTCGACAGCACGCTGCCGTACACCAAGGGTGACATATGAGCGTTTCCGCCTTCGGCGTGACGGCAGCCACGGTGCGAAGCAACCGCTTCCCGCACCTCTCGGGCAGCTTCGGCACCGACACGGCGCCGTCGGCTGCGACGGTGGCCAACTTCATCAACCAGCGCGCCGCCTACCTCGAAGGGAAGCTGCTCCTCGAGGCCATCGTCGCGTCCTCCATCTCCGACTCGGCGAGCGCGGCCTATCTCTGGTGTCAGGAGACGCTGGAGTTGATGGTGGCCATTCGCATCGCCGAGGTGGCCACCGGCTCCGACAACGGCCTGTTGCAGGTGTGGCGCAACGAGGTGACTTCGCGCTTCGCAGAACTCGACGAGGACGGCGCCGCGGCTCTCGGCAGTGGCGCCACCTCCACCAGCAGCTCGGACCCGGACGGTCCGACTTCGCACATCAGCGAGAACGGCCTCGAGGTCGACCAGTCGGCCGACATGTCCACCACGGTTCCGCGGCTCCGAAGGGACGACATGCTGTGAGCGCCGTCGCCATCACCCTCGAGTACCAGCTGGGCGGCGAGTCGGGCGAGCAGACGCTCGAGCGCCTGGCCGTGGGCTTCGAGCGTGCTGGCGCCGAGGCCGCCGACTTCGGCAAGTACGTCTTCCCCGAGCTGGTGCCGGTGCTGGAGGACGCGGTGGCGCAGCAGTTCGACGCCGAGGGCACAGGGCCGTCCGCCGGCGCGTGGCAGCAACTGACGGCGGCGTACGAGGCGTGGAAGGAAGGCCGCTACCCCGGGCAGCCGATTCTCGTCGCGACGGGTGCGCTTCGTGACGCCCTCACCATCGACGGCAGCACGCACGCGCTGCGCGACTACTCGTCGACGCAGTTCAACTTCGGCACGCAGGGACTCGAGTACGCCAGCTTCCACCAGCTGGGCACCTCGCGCATGCCCGCGCGTCCGCCCTTCGACTTCGGCCCCGACGTCGAGCGCGAGATGGCACGTGCTGCCGCCGACGGCGTGCGCAAGGCCGTGCGCGAGGCGTCGGACGGCCTGCTGGAGGTGACTGGCGATGAGTGACGTCAACCCCGAGCAGCTGGCCTGCGAGAAGCTGCGCGACTACCTGTTGCGCTGCCTCCCGTCGCGCATCGCCACCATCAACGCAACGCGCGCTGCGGTGCTGAAGGCGGCGAAGGCTGGCCCGTATGACTTGCCCGTCGGCACGCTGGCGGTGCGCTCCGCGGCTGGCGACACGACGCTGATGGTGTCTGACGGCACCAACTCCGCCGTCGACCTGGCCACCGAAATCAACTCCCAGTCGCCGGCTGGCCTCGTTGCATCGGCCGACGACGAGGGGCGACTCGTCCTCACTGCGACGACGGCTCCGAGCGGCACGACGACGTCAGTGGCCGCTGTGACGGAGGCCTCTGGCGCCGACATGAATGCCGCCTTCGGGTGGCCCTCGTCTGGCTTCGCCGTGCGTCGCAGCCCGCTTGCGGCGCCCAATGCTGCGGGCGTGATGGACGGCTGGCCCATCGGCATCCCAGACATGTCGCAGTCGATGGTGGTGGTGCTGGGCGACAGAGACACGGCGCCCCTCGGCGGCTACCGACGAGACGAGTACCTCGTGACGGTGGCTGTCGCGGTGTGGGCCATCGAGCCGACGAGTCAGGCCCACCGCAGCCGCGACTTCATCTCGTCCGCCGTCCGTGCGGTGCGCGAGGTGCTGGAGTCCGACGACGGCCGCACGCTGGGGCGCGGCTCCGCGGGCGACATCCAGCACACCAGCATCGGCAAGACGCGCGTTCGCGGCATGCCCTTCCGCATTGCCGACGAGTCGAAGCGTCTGGTGGGCCCAGCGGCCGACGTCGCGGACATCACTGTGCAACTGAAGGTTTTCCAGCGCCCTCCACAGGCGCCTTGACGAGGAGAGACACATGGGTGCCGTTCCGATTCGACAGTACGACGCACGCGTCCTTCCGGTGGTGGAGTCGACGTTCGGCACCGCGCCGGACCCGGCCGCCGCGCAGTACCTGGAGATGGCCAGCATCTCGATGGGCGCCGCGTCGTCCGGCGTCATCCGCCCGAAGCAGGACCGCCACCTCGGGCGCGGCATGCAGAACGACTGGGTGGAAGGCAGGAAGGAAGCCGTCGCCTTCGCACTCGAAGCAGCCGTGCGCGGCCGTGCGGCCGTCGACACCACGCCCATCGAAGATGCGCTGTACCGCTGCGGTGGGCTGGCGCGCACCGTCAACAGCGGCGTCTCCGTCGTGTACGCGACGCAGGGCGCCTTCACACCCATCGGCCTCACCATGGACGTCGTGCGCGGCGTCGGTGCCAACACGCAACTGGCCGAGCGCGGCTACGGCGGCGCCGTCGAGTCGCTGAAGTGGAGCGGCGGCGACAGGGAGTTGATGCTGGCCGCGTCGGGGAAGTTCATCGACAAGGAACTCCGCGGGAAGCTGGACAGCATCACGCTCGCGTCGGGCGTGGCCACCACCCTCACCATCACGGCCGAGGAGTCGTACCGGCTCGGCCTCGGCTACTACCTGTGCGAGTCGGAAGTCATCAAGGTGACGGCCTGCACGCCGGGCGGCACGTCAGCCACCATCGCGCGCGCGCAGCTGTCGACGTCGGGCGTGGCGCACACGGCGCAGCCCCTCGTGCCGTACTGCCCGACGCTCACCAACCCGACCGGCGCGCCGCTGGCTGAGTCCACCTCGACGTTCACCTGCGACAGCGTCGCGATGCGCGTGCAGTCGTGGGAAGTGACGATGCAGACGGGCATTCAGCACCTGCCGGGCGAGACGGGCAGCAGCCGCATTCAGGGGCTGAAGGCGGTGCGGTACGACTTCGGCGTCACCGCGAAGGGCGTGCTGTACGAGGACTACGTCAGCTTCATCGGCCGCAGCACGGCGCGTCGGCTGTCGGCGCTCTCCATCGTGCAGGGGACGGGCACGGGCAAGGTGGCGACGTTCGCCCTGCCGTACTGCGAAATCATCCCGCCCACCGTCTCGGACTCGCGCGACGACATCGCCCTCATCGACCTCTCGTTCCGTGTCCGCGACAACTCGGCCAGCGATGCCTTCTCCCTCACCCTCACCTGAGAGGCCGCCATGACGACGCTGACGCTGACGAAGTGGGAGAAGTACTTTCCGGACATCGGCAACAACCGCGAGCTGCCCGCGGAGGAGCGCGTGTGGCTCGAGGTGGAGCGCGGGCTGTCGACGCGCGCGCGAGAGGGCTTCGGCAAAGCGCTGGTGGAGGTGCTGCAGGGTGCGGGGGCAGAGCAGTCTGAAGGCGCGCCCAGCTTCGCGCACCGAGTCTCGGCGGCGCTGTCGATGCACGTGCGCTACGGCAAGGAGCCGCTGAAGCACGAGGGCGGCGAGGTGACGACGCTCGAGGGGTACGTCGAGCTGGTGATGGTGTTGCTGCTCAGCGGGCAGCGCCAGCACTACGAGGAGCTCCTCGGCCTGGTGCGGAAGGCAAACAGCTTCAGCAAGGAGGACGCTGATTTTTTCGTGCGGCCCTCTGGTACGGCGCCTGGTACCAGCGGTGGTCTCGCCCCGGCGACGGTGTGACGCCGTGGGACGCGGGCAGCCAGTGGCGCACGGACTCGGAGCGCGGGTTTCTCGGCCGCAAGCCTCCGTCTCGCCCTGGCGGCACGCCGCAGCCGCTGCACAAGGACGTCCGCGTCGACATCGAGGAGGCGCTGCGAGTGTCGGCGCCGGCGTTGCTGGTGTGGCGTGCGCAGGCTGCCGCGCCTCATGCGCCGCTGTACTCGGGCGGCATCCTCGACTCGTGGCCCGCGTGGGTTGTCGAGGTGCTGCAGGTGGCGGGGCCCGAGGTGGAGCACCTGAAGGCGTTCCTGTTGTGGGAGTCGACGGCGAAGGGAGACGGTAATGGCTGACCTGCTCATCAAGCTGCTGGGCGACGCCACGGGAGCCGAGGACGCCTTCACGTCGGTCGAAGGCGCGGTGCGCAAGGCTCAGTCCGTCATCATCGACTTCACGAAGCAGTCGGTGAAGGCGTACATGGAGTCGGAGCGCGTGCAGCGGCAGCTACAGCTCGTCGCGAAGGACCTGACGGGTGCCTTCTCCGCGCAGGCGACGGCCATGGCACAGGCCAACAACATCTCGGACGAGCTCGTCCAGCAGATGCAGACGCTGTTGCTGCGCTACGGCGAGGCACCGGCCGCGGTGAAGGGCACCACGCAGGCAGTCCTCGACTACGCGGCGGCCACCGGTACGGACGCCCGCACGGCCACCGAGTTGCTCACTCGCGGCGTGGAGTCTGGTACGGGTCACTTCAAGGGGCTCGGCATCAGCATCGCGGCGACTGGCGACCGCACCAGAGACCTCGCCGCGGCCACGGCGGAACTCGCGAAGAAGTACGGAGGCGCCGGCGCGGCTGATGCGGAGTCACTGACGGGGCAGGTGCGCGGGCTCGAGGAGGCCTTCGGAGACGTACAGGAAGCGTTCGGCGGTTTCATCGCAGAGATGGCCAACAAGACGGGCGTCATCGGGATGGTGACGGCGCAGCTGCGAGAACTCACCGCGCTGATGGGCCAACTGGCGGCGATGGACCCACGGCAGGCGATCTC
>ERZ724503.652-NODE-652-length-15233-cov-18.314468_pt1 | contig 15233 bp, 16 predicted proteins | sample MGYA00376036_ERZ724503 | MGnify/ENA primary metagenome ERZ724503 (study PRJEB28724, sample SAMN07190885) | wastewater metagenome | isolation source: influent of sewage treatment plant in Hong Hong | place: Hong Kong | collected 2016-03-17 ...
GCAGGAAGTTCTCCACCAGGGTCAGCGAGTTGTCCGGGTACAGGAACGGCTGGCCGACCGACTTCTTGTAGGCATAGGCCGCGATGGTGGGCAGCTTGGCCAGCAGCCGGATCGTGGACAGTTCGACCTGCTTGTTGTCCAGCGGGTCCAGCGAGTCCTGGTAGTACGCGCTCAGCGCGTTGACGGCGCTGGAGAGCACCGGCATCGGGTGGGCGTTGCGCGGGAAGCCGTCGAAGAACCGCTTGAGGTCCTCGTGCAGCAGGGTGTGGCGCTGGATCTGGGTGGTGAACGCCTCCAGCTGCTCGGGGCTGGGCAGCTCACCGTAGATCAGCAGGTAGCTCACCTCGATGAACGTCGACTTCTCGGCCAGTTGCTCGATCGGGTAGCCGCGATAGCGCAGGATGCCGGCATCCCCGTCGATATAGGTGATGGCGCTCTTCGTCGACGCGGTGTTGACGAAGCCCTGGTCGAACGTCGTGTAGCCGGTCTTCGCCAGCAGCGGCCCCAGTGCGATGCCGTCGGCGCCCTCGGTCGCGTGGACGATCTCCAGATCCAACTCGCCGCCCGGGTACTGGAGGCTGGCGGTGTCGTCGGTTGCGGCCACATGAACCCCTTCTGCGCAGTTCGACGCCTGACACGGCAGTCCTATCAGGGAAAGGTAGTCGCTGTCGTTCCGGAGCGCCCGCGGGGGGCCGCTCCCGGCGGCCCGGCCGACCCGCGTCGCCTATGGCGACGGCGCCGCCGAGCGCACCACCTCGGCCGAGATCTCGATGAACGCCTCGACCGTCCGCTCGATCGCGTCGGCCATCATGTCGGCGGCGGTGTGCACCTCGTCGGGGGCGAACCGCAGGTCGGCGCAGGCGGCCAGGATCAGCGCCGACCAGGTGCCGGTGGTGACCTCGACCCGCTTGTCACCGGGCGGGACGCCGAGGCGCCGGGCCACGTCGGCGACGATGACCGGCGGCCGGGACTCCAGCGCCGCCGCGCGCAGGGCGTCCGAGGAGTTCAGGACGTTCAGCATCAGCGCCACCCGGCCCGGGGTCAGCCCGGGCACCACGCCGGAGGCGACCCGGCGCAGCATGTCCACATGCGCCCGGGCCAGGGCCAGCAGAGCCGGAACCGACGGCGCGATGGTGGCGAGTTCGGCGCTTGCCGCGGCGAGGAGGTCCTCGATCATCGGCTGGGCGAGCGCGTCCTTGGTGGCGAAGTATCGGCTGAAGGTTCGCGGTGAGACGTCCGCGACCGCGGCGATCTGCTCGACGGTGGTGTCGTTGTAGCCCCGTTCGAGCGAAAGCCCGACCGCGGCATCGATCAGCGAGGCGCGGGTCCGCTGCTTCTTGCGCTCTCGCAGTCCGAGAGCGGCCTCCCCCTGACTCACAACAGGTGATGGTAGCGGCGGCGGCCGGTCCGGACGGCTACTTCTCCGGGTGATCACTGCGATCGTGCTGCGGCGCCGCAGCCGGGACGCGGTAGCGCACGAACGCCGGCGCCAGCACGGCGGCGAGCAGCGCCATGGTGGTGCACGGTCAGGGCTGCAGCCGCTCGATCAGGTTCTTTGCCGGGGTGACCCGGATGCGGTTGTGGATCCGGTTCTCCCGGCCCTGCCAGAACTCGATGACCTCCGGCGCGATCCGGTAGCCACCCCAGTGCGGCGGCACCGGCACCTGCTCGTCGCCGGCGAAGCGTTCCGTCATCTCGGCGAGACGGGCCAGCAGATCGGCGCGTGACCCGATGGGCTGGGACTGCGACGACGCCCAGGCGCCCAGCTGGGATCCGCGCGGCCGCTTGGACCAGTATTCGGCGGTCTCCTGCGCGCTGACCTTGGTGACCGCGCCGCGGATGTGCACCTGCCTGCCCAGCGCGAACCAGGGAAAGGTCACCGCGGCATAGGGCGTCGCGGCCAGGTCGGCGCCCTTGGCGGAGTCGTAGTTGGTGTAGAACGTGACGCCGGTCTCGTCGACGCTCTTGCACAGCACCGCCCGGCTCACCGGTTTGCCGTCCTCGACGGTCGCCAGAACCATGGCGTTCGGCTCGGCCACGCCGGCCTCTTCGGCGTCGGTAATCCATCTGTGCAACAACGCAAGCCAGCCGTCGGCCAGCCAGTCCGCATCGAGGTCGCTGCTGCCATCCTTCTCGACGGAGCCGTACTCCACTCGCATCGCCGCCAGGCGATCACCCGCTGGAAAGTCCACGGGCCAACGGTACGCCGCGGCGGCGAGCCCGTTGGTTACCGACCGGTAGCAACCGGCCGGGCGGCGGGTGCGAGAATCGCTTCATGACTGCGGTACCGGAAGACTTCGTCCCCGGCCTGGAGGGCGTGGTCGCGTTCACCACCGAGATCGCCGAGCCGGACAAGGACGGTGGGGCGCTGCGGTATCGCGGCGTCGACATCGAAGACCTGGTCCGGGATCGGGTCACCTTCGGCGATGTGTGGTCGCTGCTGGTCGACGGGCGGTTCGGCGAGGGTCTGCCACCGGCCGAGCCCTTTCCGCTGCCGATCCACACCGGCGATGTCCGGGTCGACGTGCAGGCCGGGCTGGCGATGCTGGCACCCATCTGGGGCTATGCCCCACTGCTCGACATCGACGACGAGACCGCCCGCGAGCAGCTGGCGCGCGCGTCGGTGATGGCGCTGTCCTATGTCGCCCAGTCGGCGCGCGGCATCTACCAGCCCGCGGTGCCGCAGCGCGTCATCGACGAATGTGCCACGGTCACAGAACGTTTCATGACCCGCTGGCAGGGCGATCCGGATCCGCGGCATGTGGAAGCGATCGACGCCTACTGGGTGTCGGCAGCCGAGCACGGCATGAACGCGTCGACCTTCACCGCGCGGGTGATCGCCTCCACCGGGGCGGACGTGGCTGCGGCGCTGTCGGGTGCGGTCGGCGCGATGAGCGGTCCCCTGCACGGCGGCGCCCCGGCCCGGGTGCTGCCGATGATCGAGGAGGTCGAGCGTTCCGGTGACGCCCGCGCCGTGGTGCGGGGCATCCTGGACCGCAAGGAGAAGCTGATGGGCTTCGGCCACCGGGTGTACCGGGCCGAGGATCCGCGGGCGCGGGTGTTGCGCGCGACCGCCAGGCGCCTCGAGGCCCCCCGCTACGAGGTGGCCGCCCAGTTGGAGCAGGCGGCGCTGGCCGAACTGCGGGAGCGCCGCCCGGATCGGGCCATCGAGACCAACGTCGAATTCTGGGCCGCGGTGATCCTGGACTTCGCCCAGGTGCCCGCCTCGATGATGCCGGCGATGTTCACCTGCGGCCGCACGGCGGGCTGGTGTGCGCACATCCTCGAGCAGAAGCGGCTGGGCAAACTCGTGCGCCCGGCGGCCGTCTACGTGGGGCCGGCGCCGCGCGCACCGGAGTCGGTGGAGGGCTGGAACCGGATCGCGCACGTCGGCGTCTGATTCTGCCCCGGCTCGCCGGGACCGATGATTCCTTTCTCCCGGGTCGGTCAATACGGGTAACGGCCCGTGGTGGGCCGCTACCCAACCCGAGGAGGCTCACATGGCGATCGATGCCCAACCCGCACTGTCACCCCACCTCGTCGTCGATGACGCCAACGCGGCGATCGACTTCTATGTCAAGGCGTTCGGCGCCGTCGAGATGGGCCGGGTCCCACGCCAGGACGGCAAGCTGATCCACGGCGCCGTGCAGATCGACGGCTCGCTCGTGATGCTCGCCGACGACTTCCCGGAGATGAGCGACGGCAAGTCGATGACACCGAAAGCCCTTGGCGGAACGCCGGTCACGATTCACCTCACCGTGACCGACGTCGACAGCCGCTTCCGGCGGGCGGTCGACGCCGGCGCCACGGTGGTGATGCCGTTGGAGGATCAGTTCTGGGGTGATCGCTACGGCGTGGTGCGCGACCCGTTCGGACATCAGTGGTCACTGGGCCAGCCGGTACGCGAGGTCAGCACCGAGGAACTCCGGCAGGCCGTCAGCCGGATGTGATGGTCAACCGACGGCCCTAGCGGCGAAGGCCTGCCCGCAGTCGGGTGGCGATCGAGGGTTCGGCCGTTGCCGCGGCGGCGACCATGTCGGGCACCGTGGTGAACTTGGTTCGGGGCCGCCCGGCGGCCTCACCGCGGAGGCGTTCGGCGGCGTCGATGGCGCGCCAGCCGGCCGCGTCCACCACGTCCGGGCGGCGCCCCCGGATCAACTTGTTCAACGCGGCCGGGCCGGCGACCGGATCGCCGAGCCGCTCCGCGTTGAAGTCGTCGACCAGCGCCGAAACCGTCTGCATCGCACAGGATTTGTTGGTGCCGATGAACCCGGTGGGGCCGCGCTTGATCCAGCCGGCTACGTACACACCGGGCACCGGCCGGCCAGTGCCGGGGTCGATCACACGGCCGCCGGTGTTGGGAACGACGTTCGCGTCGTCGTCGAACGGCAGGCCGGGGACCGGCTTACCGCGGTAGCCGATGGAGGTGAGCACCATCCCGGTGTCCAGGTACACCGGTTCGCCGGTTCCGGTACGCCGGAACTCGATGCCTTGCACCCGGTCGGCACCGCGGACGCGGTGCGGTGTCAGCAAGTAGGCCAACCGGATTCGCGGACGCGGGGACGGTTCGGCGGAGTCGGCGAGTTTGGCCAGGATCTCCAGCTTGGCCCGCGTAGCGGCGTCGTCGACGACTTCGAGGTCGCGCTGGACCCGCTCCCGGTCGGCGGCGTCGAGCACCACCGTGGCGGTCGCGGTCAGGCCGATCAGTTCGGGCAGGGTGAACGCGGAGGCGGCCGGGCCGCGGCGGGCGGCGATGACGACCTCGCGGACCGACGAGTCGCGCAGGGCCGTCAGGGCGGCCGACGAGATGTCGGTGCGCGCAAGGTCATCGGGATCGGTGGTGAGGATCCGGGCGACGTCGAGTGCGACGTTGCCGTTGCCGATCACCACCACCCGCGGGTGGCCGAGGTCGACGGGCAGCTGCGCGAAGTCGGGATGGCCGTTGATCCATGCGACGGTCTCGGTCGCGGTGCCGGCACCGGGCAGCGTCATACCCTCGATGTCGAGCCGGCGGTCATCCGGCGCGCCGACCGCATACAGCACCGCGTGGTGGTGCGCCAGTAACTCGGCGTGCATCACGTGGGTACCGACCTCGACGTTGAGGTAGAAGGTGAATCCCCGGCGGCGGCTGATCCGGTCGAACAACCGGATGACGCCCTTGGTGTTCTGATGGTCCGGCGCGACACCGGCCCGGACCAGGCCGTACGGGGTCGGCAGTTTCTCGAAAACGTTGACCCGCACTCCCTTTTGGGTCAGCAGCTCGTCGGCGGCGTACATCGCCGCGGGTCCCGAACCCACGACCGCCACCGTCAGCGGCGCGGCTCCGCGGCGCGGCTTCGGCGCGGGGAGCACCGGCGCGAGCTTGGAGGTCGGCGGCAGCTTCACGTCGTCGGGCCGGTCGGGGTAGCGGGCGGCATAGTAACCGGAGTTGACGGCGATGAACGGCCGCTGGTGCGGGGTCAGTCTTGTTTCCGGTGCGATCGCGCCGACCGGGCAGGCGCTGACACAGGCACCGCAGTCGACACACGCCACCGGGTCGATGTAGAGCATCTCCGCCGTGGCGAACCCGGGCTCGTCCGGAGACGGGTGGATGCAGTTGACCGGGCAGGCGTAGACGCATGACCCGTCGCTGCAGCACGACTGGGTGATGACATGTGGCATGGGCGTGCGGCGCCGGGCGCTAGGCGGCGCTGACGACGTGCCGGCGTTGCGGCTCGCTGCGGTAGCGACTGGGAGGTCCGTCGATCTTGCAGATCCGCCACATGATCTTCGCGGCCGGGTTCATGAGTTTGGTGTCGTAGCAAAGCATCCGGACGTCGGCGAACATGTCGCGCAGCAGCTGCCGGGATTCCGGCGCGCGGAAGAACAGTTCCTTGCGGACCTCGCGCGGGATGTCGAACCGCCGGAAGAAGCTGCGTGGCGGCACGATGATCGCCTGGCACAGCACCCGCATGATGATCGGCACGTGCAGTGAGAGCCAGAACCGCTTGCGGGCCCGAAGATAGGGCAGGCGCTTGCGCAGGTATTCGTGCGCGAACGAGATGTGGCGGGCTTCCTCGGCGACGTGGATGGCCATCACCCGCTCCATGATGGGGTGCAGGTTCTTGCCCTCGCGCAGCACGTTCTTCTGGGTGTGATCGATGGGCTCCTCGCCGGCGAGCACCCCGAAGAAGAAGGGCACCGGCAGCGGCCCGGCGATCAGCGGGATGAACGGGGAGAGCCAGCGCAGCAGGCGCGGCATGCCCGGCACGTCGGCGCCGATGTGGTTCACCATCTCCTGGAACATCATGGTGTGGTTGCACTCTTCGACCGACTCGTGCAGGCAGTACCGGTATTCCGGCGAGCCGTTGGGCACCCAGAACGCGTAGTTCATCAGACCGCGGATCAGGATCGATTCGAAGTGCAGACCCACCTTGGCGACGTTGGCCTGGCGCCACTTGCCGATCTCGATCTGCCGTTCCACCGATTGCGACCGGTACCACTCGTGGTGGCCCAGTGGGTCGCTGTCGGGCAGAATCCAGCGCTCGTCGTCGTCGACGACCGCGAACTCCGGCGACTTCCAGTCGATGTCGGTGTACGGGTTGAAGTTTCTCCGCACCGAGCCGTCGGACAGGGTCTCCAGCATTTCCACGTAGGCGGCGTCGTCGCGAACCTCCATGTTGCGCCGCCAGCGCTTGATGAGCTTGGTCCTCGCCATTGACACGCCTCCTGTGAGGTTTACATTCGGGCGGTTGATGTACAACGGTACCGCAGGTATCACCTAACTGTCCATACCCCGATCATCCGCCTGCCGAACCTCGATTTCGGCTCTCAGCATGCTGCTCCTAGGCTTGCGGGATGCCTGATCTGGTGATCCCCGAGTCCCTCAAGCCCGGCGACGGCCGCTTCGGCTGCGGACCGTCGAAGGTGCGTCCCGAACAGCTGAGCGCGCTGAGCACCACCGCTGCGGCCCTGTTCGGCACGTCGCACCGCCAGGCCCCGGTGAAGAACCTGGTGGGCCGGGTGCGCGACGGCCTGCGCGAGCTGTTCTCGCTGCCCGACGGCTACGAGGTGATCCTGGGCAACGGTGGGGCCACCGCGTTCTGGGACGCCGCGGCGTTCGGGCTGATCGACAAGAAGTCGCTGCACCTCACCTACGGCGAGTTCAGCTCCAAGTTCGCCTCGGCCGTCGCCGCCAACCCGTTCGTCGGCGACCCGATCGTCGTCAAGGCCGACGCGGGCAGCGCGCCCGAGCCGACCTCCGACCCGTCCGTCGACGCCATCGCCTGGGCGCACAACGAGACGTCGACCGGGGTGTCGGTGCCGGTGCACCGGCCGCCGGGCTCGGGCGAGGCCCTGGTCCTCATCGACGCCACCTCCGGCGCCGGCGGGCTGCCGGTCGACATCACCGAGGTCGACGCCTACTACTTCGCGCCGCAGAAGAACTTCGCCAGCGACGGCGGCCTGTGGCTCGCGATCATGTCGCCGGCGGCGCTGTCGCGGGTGGAGCAGATCGCCGCATCCGGGCGCTGGGTCCCCGACTTCCTGTCGCTGCCGATCGCGGTCGACAACAGCCTGAAGAACCAGACGTACAACACCCCGGCCATCGGCACGCTGGTCCTGATGGCCGAGCAGGTGGACTGGATGCTCGGCAACGGCGGTCTGGACTGGGCGGTCAAGCGCACCGCGGACTCCTCGAGCCGGCTGTACTCCTGGGCGGAGGCGGCCCCGTTCGCCACCCCGTTCGTCGCCGATCCCCAGCTGCGTTCGCAGGTGGTCGGCACCATCGACTTCACCGACGACGTCGATGCAAGCGCTGTCGCCGCGACTTTGCGGAGCAACGGCATCGTCGACACCGAGCCGTACCGCAAGCTCGGCCGCAACCAGCTGCGGGTGGCCATGTTCCCGGCGATCGAGCCGGACGACGTCTCCGCGCTGACCCGGTGCGTGGACTGGGTGGTCGAACGCCTGTAACCGTCTCGCCGGGCCAGCGTGTCCTCCCCGTTATCTTTCCCGGGCTGAGTTAAAGTCCCGACGAAGGAGGTCGACATGCGGGAACTCACGGTGATCGGGCTCGATGTCGACGGAAAATACGTCATCTGCGAAGGCCTCGACCCGGCCGACAAGTTCGGCGTGCCCGTAGACGACCGGCTCCGTGCGGCAGTGCGCGGCGATCGGCCCCGGTCGGGCCAGAACCCCAAGGACAACGAGGTCAAAACGGTGTTGCGGCCCAGAGACATCCAGGCCCGGATCCGGGCCGGCGCATCCGTCGAGCAGATCGCCGAGTCCTCCGGCACCGACATCTCCAAGATCGAACGCTTCGCCCATCCGGTTCTGCTGGAACGCCAGCGGGCCGCCGAACTGGCCACCGCCGCACATCCCGTGCTGCCCGACGGCCCGGCGGTCCTGACGCTGTTGGAGACCATCACCACCGCGCTGGTCGCCCGCGGCCTCGACCCAGACGCGACGACGTGGGACGCGTGGCGCAACGAGGACGGCCGCTGGACGGTGCAGATGTCCTGGCAGGCCGGCCGGTCCGACAACGTCGCCCACTTCCGGTTCACCCCGGGCGCCCACGGCGGCACGGTCACCGCGGTCGACGACAGCGCCAGCGAGTTGATCAACCCGAACTTCGAACGGCCGCTGCGTCCGGTCGCCCCGATCGCGCAGCTGGAACTCGAGGTGCCCGCCGCGCCGGAGCTGCCGGACGCCGAGCCCGAGCCCGAAGCCCCCGCCCGCACCAAGCGCGGCAAGGGCAAGCCCCCGGTCCCGGCCTGGGAGGACGTCCTGCTCGGGGTGCGCTCCAGCGGCGAGCGCTGACCGTCAGCCGTTGGCGGCCAGGGCCAACAGCGTGAGCCAGCCGCCGGCCACCCCGATGCCGGCCCCGAGCACGAACCATCGCCGAACCGGTACCTGACGCCAGCCCCACAGGGTGGGCGCCAGACCGCCGACGGCCACCAGGTTGAGGCCGACCGCCACCAGCGGGTGCACCCGGATCATGCCGAGGCTCAACACCACGATGGCGGCACCGGTGACGGCCGCGACGAATCCGGCGACCGTCAGGCCCGTCCCCCACGGCGTCGGTTCCTCCGTCACACGAGCAGCCTATCGAGCCGACCTGACCCGCTCGTAGAAGGCGAGGGCCGCGGCGGTGGCGACATTGAGCGAGTCGGTGCCGCGCGACATCGGGACGCGCACCCGCACATCGCAGGCCCGCATCGCGGTCTCGGTCAGGCCCGGCCCCTCCGCACCGAGCAGCACTGCCACCTTGTGGTCGGCGAGCCCGCTCATCACCTCGCCGAGCGTGCCCGCCCGGGGGTTCGGTGTCATGGCCAGCAGGCGAAAGCCGTGCTGACGCAGGTCGGTCAGATCGGCCGGCCAATGCCCGGCCCGCGCGAAGGGCACCAGCAGGGCGTGGCCCATCGACACCCGCACGGCGCGGCGGTAGAGCGGATCGGCACACCCGGCGCCGAAGACCACCGCGTCGACACCGAGGCCGGCGGCGTTGCGGAAGATCGAACCGAGGTTCTCGTGGTCGTTGACCCCTTCGAGAACCGCCACCGTGCGCGCGCCGTCGAGCACCTGCGGCACGGACAACTCCGGCGCCCGGCGCGCCGCGCCCAACACCCCGCGATTCAGGTGGAACCCGACGACCTGCGCCATCACCTCCGCGGAGGCCCGGTAGAACGGGACGCCCACCCCGGTGAGGTCCACGGCGAGTTCCCCCAGCCGGCGCTCGGTACCCAGAAAGGCGTGCGGGGCGAACCGCGACGCCAGCATCCGCTGCGCCACCAGCACACCCTCGGCGATCACCAGACCCTTGCCCGTCGGCAGGTCGGGTCTGCGGTCGACGCTGTTCAGATCACGGAAGTCGTCGACCCGCGGGTCGCCGGGGTCGGTGACGTCGATGACCTCGATGCCATCGGAACCACCGGAAGTGTTGCGGCTCATGCTTTTTCGTCGATGATCGGGGTCATCGGACCTTCCTTCACCAGTGCGCCGCCGTCCGTCCCGACGCGGCCGTTGCCGACGGCAACAGTCAACGTACCCGGTCCCGCCGCGGCACCCATGGGTTAGGTTGGACGGCAATGCCTTCCGACGCACCCGAACCACAACCGCCGGCGCTGCCCGCGGCGCTGCTGGAACCGTGGCCGGTGATCGCCGCCGGCGCGGCGCTGTGGGCGCTGGCCACGATCGCCGCGTTCGCGGTGCCCGCCCTGGAAGGGTGGCGTCCCATCGCGGTGGCCGGACTCGGCGTCGGGGTGCTCGGCACGTCGATCTTCCTGTGGCAACGCGCCGCCGCCCGGCGCGGCGTGCGGGGCGCCCAGACCGGGCTGCAACAACCCGCCGAACCAGACCGCAACCAGCACTGAACGAAGGAGAAACCCATGGCGGCACCGCTACTGCAGGCAGAGATCGAGATCAACGCGCCGGTGACCAAGGTGTGGAGCCTGGTCTCCGACCTGAGCCGGATGCCGCAGTGGAGCCCGCAGTGCCGGCTGATGAAGGCACTCGGTCCGGTGCGCCCGGGCACCCGCACCGTCAATCTCAACCGCCGCAACAACCTGTTCTGGCCGACGACGTCGACGATCACCGAGGTGATCCCGGAGCGCAAGCTCGCCTTCCGGGTCAACGCCAACAACACGGTGTGGAGCTACGAACTCGAGCCGACGCCGACCGGAACCCGGGTGGTGGAGACCCGCCACGCCGAGAACGGTGTGAAGGCGGTGTCGACCATGACGGTCAACGCGGTGCTCGGTGGCGTGTCCAGCTTCGAGCAGGAACTCGTCGACGGGATGAACACCTCGCTGGCCCGCATCAAGGCGGCCGCCGAGGGAAGTTAGGGCTCGACCGGGTCGGCCGGCGCGGTCTCGGTCGGCTCCGACGGCGGGGCGATGTCAGCCGCTGCCTCTACCTCTGCCGCTCCCTCTAGCTCTGCCTCTTCGGGCGCTACCTCTACCTCTGCCTCGACCGCCTCGACCGACTCGACCCCGGCGGTAGCCGTGGCGACCAGGTCGGCGGCCGCGACCACCTCGACCACGCCGTCGTCGTAGGGCTCGTACATCGGCGATCCGGCCCCGGCCGGCGCCGGGGTGTCGGAGTGCGCCCCGCAGCCGTATTCGAAGTCCACGACGTGACCGTCGGCGGACAACTCGTTGCAGCACACCCCGAACATCGTGCCCAGCACCCCGGCCAGCGGAACCATGAAGCCACAGTCGCGGCAGGCCCGCTTGGTCGCCCGCGCCATCGGCGCACCGGGACCGTGATCGCCGTCGTGCCAGCGCTCGGCGGTGTCGGCCCGGCCCCACGGGCCCAGCACCTGCCTGCGGCCCAGGCCGATCTCGACGGCGAGGTCGTCGAAGGCGGGGTCGCCGGTCGCGGTGTATCCGGGCACCAGCCGGGGATCATCCGGTGGCGGCGCCAGCAGATCGCCCGGACCGAGGTCACCGGCGCGGACCCGGTTCTCCCACGGGACCCAGCTCGGAGCCAGCAGCGCGGTCGGACCCGGGACGAGCACCACCTCGCTGATGGTGGCGTGGTCGGCACCCGGGTGGGCGGCCACCACGGCCGCCCACTGCCAGCCCTGATAGCCGGGCAGCTTGGCCAGGAAGCGATGGGTGGCCGCGGTCTCATCCTCGAAACTGACGCCGAGGTACTCCCCGACCGTGTCGCCGCTGAACTCCACGATGGCCTGCCGGGCCAGCTCACTCGCATCGGTGAGAATGGCGGCCACCGCCTCCGACGGCCGGGCCGGGGCGGCCTCCGCCGACGGATGCGGGGATTCGATCTGGCTGTTCATCGCCCCCAATCTTGCCTCACGCTCCGTCGTGGCAGCCACACCGGTCACGTGCACGCCCCGGCATGGCGGGATGGGGGACAATCGAACAGTGTCTGTGAGGCGGCCCGGCGACCCGGGCCCGGAACCGAGGTCCGGGCCGGGTCATCGCCATCCGCCCGGCCCGCGCGGTGAGCATCCCGGGATGGCGAACTATCCCAGCGACGGCGGCCATGCCCGCTCCGGTGGCGGCCCGCGCTCGAAACCGACACCCAGCGCCAACCGCTACCTGCCGCCACTGGACTCCGAGCGTGGCCACGGCGGCCCGCACTCCGACTACCGGTCGGAGCCGCGACGCGTTGGCGACAGCGCCGGTGAGCGCATCACGGTCACCCGCGCGGCCGCGATGCGCAGCCGCGAAATGGGCGAGCGGATGTACTCGATGGTGCAACGCGCCGCGACCGCGGACGGCGCCGACAAGTCCGGCCTGACCGCGCTGACCTGGCCGGTGATGGCCAACTTCGCCGTCGACTCGGCGATGGCGGTGGCCCTGGCCAACACGCTGTTCTTCGCGGCGGCCACCGGCGAGAGCAAGGGCAAGGTGGCCCTCTACCTGCTCATCACGATCGCGCCGTTCGCGGTGATCGCGCCGCTGATCGGCCCGGCCCTCGACCGGGTGCAGCACGGCCGGCGCGCGGCGCTGGCGATGTCGTTCCTGCTACGCACCGCGCTGGCAGTGGTGCTGATCATGAACTACGACGGCGCCACCGGCAGCTACCCGTCCTGGGTGCTCTACCCGTGCGCGCTCGGGATGATGGTGTTCTCGAAGTCGTTCAGCGTGCTGCGCAGTGCCGTGACCCCGCGGGTCATGCCGCCCACGATCGACCTGGTCCGGGTCAACTCACGGCTGACGGTGTTCGGGCTGATCGGCGGCACCATCGTCGGCGGCGGCATCGCGGCCGGCGTCGAGTACGTCTTCACCACCCTGTTCGAGTTGCCGGGGGCCCTGTTCGTGGTCGTGTTCGTCACACTGGCCGGGGCCTCGCTATCGATGCGGATACCGCGCTGGGTGGAGGTCACCGAGGGTGAGGTGCCCGCGACGCTGACCTACCACGGCCACAGCGGCCCACTGGGCGGATGGCCGGACGATGCGGCGACCGCGCCGATCCGGTCACCGCGTCAACCGTTGGGCCGCAACATCATCACCTCGTTGTGGGGCAATTGCACCATCAAGGCGATGGTCGGCTTCCTGTTCCTGTATCCGGCGTTCGTCGCCAAGGCACACCAGGCCAGCGGTTGGGTGCAGCTGGGCATGCTGGGCACCATCGGCGCCGCGGCAGGCATCGGCAACTTCGGCGGCAACTTCGCCGCGGCGCGGCTGCGGCTGGGCCGGCCGGCAGTGCTGGTGGTGCGGGCCGCCGTCGCCGTCACCGTCGCGGCGCTGGCCGCCGCGGTGACCGGCAACCTGATCGTCGCCGCGGTCGCCACCCTGATCACCTCCGCCTGCAGTGCGATCGCGAAGGCGTCGCTGGACGCCTCGCTGCAGGACGACCTGCCCGAGGAGTCGCGGGCATCGGCCTTCGGCCGATCGGAGTCGGTGCTGCAGTTGGCGTGGGTGCTCGGCGGCGCGATCGGGGTGCTGGTCTACACCGAGTTGTGGGTGGGGTTCACCGCGATCACGGCGGTGCTGATCCTCGGTCTGGCGCAGACCGTGGTGAGCTATCGCGGCGATTCCCTGATCCCCGGGTTCGGCGGCAACCGGCCGGTCGTGGCCGAGCAGGAGGAGGCGGCGGCGGTGACCAACCGGTGACCCGGACGGTTCGCTGGCTCCTGGTCATCGTGGTGGTGCTGGCCTCGGCGGGTGCGGGTGTGGGCGCCTGGCTGCTGACCCGCGGAACCGACGAGGGACTGCCGCAGATCAGCGTGTACTCGCATGGCCATTCGATTCGGGTAGGCCCCTACTTCTACTGCAACGTCATCAACCTCGACGACTGCCAGAATCCACAGACCCAGGGCGAGCTGCCGGGGGACAAGAGGTATCCGGTTCAGCTCTCGGTGCCGACCTCGATCGGCCGCGCACCCTGGCGACTGCTTCAGGTCTACGAGAACGAGAACGACTCCACCGACACCATCATCCGGCCCAATACCCTTCTGGCGATGACGATTCCGACGGTGGACGCCAAGCGGGGCCGACTGACCGGAATCGTGGTCCAACTGCTGACGATGGTACGCGATCCGAAGGGCGAGTTGCACGAGGCCGCACACGCCGAGTGGTCGGTGCGGGTGCTCTGGAATTAGGCCTGTGGACGAACGTCGACTTGTTGTCAAGATAGCCATCATCTGTGAACAACTAGTCGACGCTCGAGCGTCCGTGTCGGATGACGCCCGCACCGTGTCGGTATGGCGGATGTGAAGTGGCCGTTTCGAGCCGACGAGGCGCTCTCCGGGGGTCTGGTAACCCGATATCGGCTACGTAGCGAGTTCCAAGCCGTGCACCGCAATGTGTACATACCCAAGGGCCAGCAGTTGACCCCACAGGACCGCGCCGTCGCGGCGTGGTTGTGGGCCGATCGTCGAGCGACGCTCGCGGGTTTATCGGCTTCGGCGATATACGGCACGAGATGGATCGATGCACAGCTTCCCGCGGAACTCAACAGGCGCTCTCGAGACAAGGCCAGCGGCGTCATCCTGCACAGCGACGCACTACAGGACGACGAAGCCTGCGTCCGTGATGGGATGAAGCTGACCACGCCGGCGCGGACCGCGTTCGACCTCGGCCGGCGCCAGGGACTTCAGCGTGCAGTCGCTCGGTTGGACGCCCTTGCCCGCGCAACCGATCTGAAACTCCCCGACGTTCAGTCATTGATCGAGCGGCACCCTGGCGCAAGGGGCATCATTCAGCTTCGCCGTGCTCTCGAACTCATTGACGCTGGTTCACAATCGCCGTGGGAGACTCGTACCCGTCTGACGTTGGTGGCGGCAGGTCTTCCCCGGCCCACGACCCAGGTTCCGGTGTATGACGGCGGTTGCCTCCTCGCCCGAATAGACATGGGCTGGGAAGACTGGCTGGTGGGAGTCGAGTTCGATGGGGCGCAGCACTGGACCGATCCACGACAGCGCACCTGGGACATCGACCGACAGGCAGAACTGGAAGCTCTCGGCTGGCGAATCGTGCGGGTGAGCGCCGACATGCTTCGCTACCGACCGAGCGTCGTCGTCGCACGCGCCCGTGCCGCGCTGACTGCAGCCGGAGCCGCGATGTGACGAACGTCGAGTTGTTGCGCCGAAGATCGGACCTTCCAGTCAACAACTCGACGTTCGGGCTCTAGAACTCGTTGGACACTCGCTCACCCTCGCGGATGGGCCCCGGCGGCGTTCCATCGCCGAATGGCCTGCCGCCCAAAGCTTCCCGGCCGTGCGGGATCAGCCAGTTGGTCAGATCCGGACCCTTGGGGACGATCCGGGTGGGGTTGATGTC